>QWCE01000528.1_pt1 | contig 76607 bp, 59 predicted proteins | sample 1972531 | NCBI WGS metagenome assembly QWCE01 (sample SAMN09866716, study PRJNA288562) | Human gut metagenome isolate term4_stool, whole genome shotgun sequencing...
CAAGATGAGTCTTCAAAGATTAAAAGAAGCAGCAGAAAAAGCTAAAAAGGAACTTTCTTCAAGAATGACTTCCAACATTAATTTACCTTTCATCACTGCAACAGCTTCTGGTCCTCTTCACTTAAATATGGATATTACAAGAGCTAAGTTTGATGAACTTACAAGTGATCTTGTAAAGAAAACTGAAGACCCTGTAACAAATGCTCTTAAAGATGCTGGTCTTTCAGCTTCAGATATAGATAAAGTTTTATTAGTTGGTGGTTCTACAAGAATCCCTGCAGTTCAAGAATGTATAAAAAGATTAATAGGAAAGAATCCACAAAAAGATATCAATCCTGATGAATGTGTTGCTTTAGGTGCAGCTATTCAAGGTGGAGTTTTATCTGGAGATGTTAAAGATCTTCTTCTTCTTGATGTAACACCACTTTCTCTAGGAATTGAAACTATGGGTAATATTACTACAAGATTGATTGAAAGAAATACAACAATTCCTACTAAAAAATCACAAATATTTACAACTGCTGCTGACAATCAAACTTCAGTTGAAATTCACGTTCTTCAAGGTGAAAGACAAATGGCAAAAGATAATGTAACTTTAGGAAGATTTAATCTTGACGGAATTGCTCCAGCAAGACGTGGTGTTCCACAAATTGAAGTTACTTTTGATATAGATGCAAATGGTATAGTTAATGTTTCTGCTAAAGATTTAGGCACAGGAAAAGAACAACACATCACCATAACTTCATCTTCAAACTTAACTGACGAAGAAATAGATAAGAAAGTTAAAGAAGCTGAAATGTATGCTAAGGAAGATGAAAAGAATAAGAATTTAATTGAAGCTAGAAATAATGCAGACTCAATTATTTATCAATCTGAATCAACTTTAAAAGATGTCGAAGGAAAAATTTCTGAAGACGAAAAGAAGAAGATTGAAGATGCTCTTGAAGCTTTGAAATCTGTTAAGGATTCTGATAATTTAGAAGATATTAAAAAGAAAACTGAAGACTTAACACAAGCTTTCTATAGTGTATCTGAAAAGATCTACAAGGATAATGCAAACAAAGGACAAGCAGAAAATCCACAAGGACAAAAATCAGACGATGATGTTGTAGATGCTGATTATGAAGTTGTAGATGACGAAGAAGATTCAAATAAATAATTTATAAAATTTAATAAAAATAAAGTTGCAGGGAAACTTGCAACTTTAATTTTTTGTTATATTTTTTTTATATTTCTAGCGAGGTGAGTGATGAGAAATTTTTATGAAATCCTTGATGTCACAGAAAATGTAACAAAGGAAGAATTAAAAAGCTCCTATAAAAAAATGGCAAAAAAATATCACCCGGACCTTAATCCTGGAGATAAAGAGGCTGAAGAAAAATTTAAAGAAATTAATTATGCTTATGAAGTTTTGTCTGATGATGAAAAAAGACAAATATATGATACCTATGGAGAAGAAGGCTTAAAGGGAAATTATTCCACTTCTGGAGGTGGATTTGGAGGATTTTCTGATATTTTTGATGATATCTTCGATATATTTGGAAGTGGTGGAGGTTTCTCATCTTCATCATATAAGAGAAGTAAAAATTATCCACAAAAGGGTACAGATATAAATGTAGAAATTACCCTAGATTTCTTTGAGGCTGTATTTGGTTGTCAAAAAGAAATTAATGTTAAGGTAACAGATGATTGCCCAAAATGTCATGGTCAAAAAGCTGAGCCAGGTACAAGTAAAAATACTTGCGATAAATGTCATGGCGAGGGACAAATAAGAGTAGAAACTGCCTCTGCCTTTGGAAGAATTGTCAGAACAACAATCTGTGATAAGTGCCACGGTAGCGGAGAAATTATTGAGAAAGCTTGTACAAAATGTAAGGGCAAGGGTAAAATATTAAATTCTAAGAAGATAAATGTAAAAATTCCTGCAGGTGTTGATAATGGAAATATAGTATCACTTCCAAACCAAGGTAATTCTGGAGATAATGGTGGCGGCAAGGGAGATATATATGTTTATATAAAAGTACGTGAAGATTCAATTTTCAAAAGACGTGGCAATGATTTATTTATTGATATGCCTATAACTTATTCTGATGCAGTCTTAGGCGGAACTATAAAAGTTCCTACCTTAAAGAAAATAGTAGATTACGATATACCAAAAGCCACTAAAGGTGGAACAACCTTTAAGTTAAAAGGGCAAGGAGTTCCTTTCGTAAATAAAAATATAAAGGGAGATCTTTATTTTACAGTTAATATTTTAATTCCTAAGAAAATTTCTGAAGAAGAAAGGAAAATTCTTGAAAAACTTAGGGACAATGATACGGAAATAAAGCATGAGCAAAAGAATTTCTTTGAAAAAGTAAAAGATTTCTTTGATTGATGTTTATTTAATTATATATAGGGTAATATATAAATGTAATGAAATTAGGGTAAATTGATTATTTATTATAGAGGAGGAAAATAATGAACAAATTAAACAAATATTTAGCAAATTTAGAAGTAGGTAATATTCTTTTACACAATCTTCACTGGAATGTTGAAGGCTTCACTTTCAAGGCAGTTCATGAATATCTAGAAGGACTTTATGACGAATTCTTTGATATGCTTGATGATGTTGCTGAATATGAAAGAAAAAATGGACAATTTCCACCAGCATCTCTTAAAGAATATTTAGAACTTTCTGATGTTAAAGAAAGAGTTTCAAAATCTGTTGATGCCAAGGAAGCTATCAAAACAGCTCTTGAATTAATTAAGCACATGGATGAGCTTGCAAAAGAAATCAGAGAAGAAACTGATTGCTTCATACTTTCTAATATGATGGAAGACCACTCAACTCACTACGCAAAAGAAATTTGGTTTATGGAATCAATGTTAAAAGAAAACTAATTTTTCTTTTATAAGTTTTTAATTTTAATGTTCCCCATACGGGTATCTGAAAAGGCACTTGTATGGGTTTTTTGTCTTGCTTTTAAATATAGTTATGACATATTAATTGATTTTAGTTTTTTTTAAGTATTTTTCAGCTGCATTATTTTCAGCAATGATACTCACCCTTTCAGCACCTTATGTTGCAAATGTTAAAAATTTTTCATCCATAGTTGCTTTTTTTGGCAGCAGGGGCGACTACTTTAATATGCAACAAAATTGCAAAAGTTACAAATAAATCAATAATTAGTGACTTCTCTATGCCTATAGACTATATAGCAAAGGTCATTTAAAATAAAATATATAATTTAAATATATCCTTGCAAGGATATATTTTTTTATTCAAGGATTTTATTTATAATATATAATAAGATAGGTGATATTTATGAAATATATTGAGGCTGATATTTATAGCAGTAAATCAAAAAAAGATTTACTCATAGGATTTTTATATGATGAAGATTATTATACATTGGAAGAAATTACTAACGACTTAGCTAAGGAATTAAATCAGGATGAAAAGGACTGGGATTATGTTTCTGATATAAGTAATAATCTTAAAGATGATGAACTAATTGTTAGAGTGTATCCAAGTGATGAAAAATCTGCCAGAGATTTAAAAGAAAAGTTAGAAGAAAATAATCTTGGAACTTTAAAATTTTTTGAAAAAGATGATCAAGATTGGGCAAATAACTGGAAAGCCTATTACAAAGCTTTTGAAATTGGCAAAAATCTTTTAATAGTTCCTGAATGGGAAACCTATGACAATGCTAACAATAGAAAAATTGTAAAAATTAATCCAGGTATGGCTTTTGGAACTGGAACTCATGAATCAACTTATATGTGTCTTGAGGCTTTAGATAAGTATGTGAAAAAAGATATGAATATTTTTGACATAGGCTGTGGCTCTGGTATACTAGGAATTGCTGCAATAAAACTTGGAGGAAAGAGCGCTACACTTGTTGACATTGACGATAAATGTATAAAAGCAAGTGAGGAAAATGCAAAACTCAATGAAGTTTATGATAAGGTTAAGGTAAAAAAAGGAAATTTACTTGATGTAATTGAAGGAAAATGTGATATTATTGTTTCTAATATTATTGCAGAAATAATAGTTGATGAAATTTCAAATTTAAGCAAGCATTTGAGTGGGCAAAAGATTTTTATAACTTCAGGCATAATCTTGGAAAAGAAGGACTTAGTAACTAGGGCTCTAATTAAAGAATCCTTTGAAATTTTAGAAGTTAAAGAAAAAAATGACTGGTGTGCAATTATAGCTAGATATGTATAGATTTTTTGAAGACAGAAATTACGACAATATAAATGAATTAAATAAAGAAAACCTACATCACCTAAAAAATGTTATTAGAATTAAAGATGATGAAGATTTTTCTGTGGTTTTTAAGGACAAGATAATTCTTTTTAATTTGAAAGACGATAGGCTAATTTTTAAAAAAGAGATATTTGATTCTAATGAGCCACCAATAAAATTATCCCTATTCTTTGGAATTTTAAAGGGAGATAAGAACGAAAAAGTAATTGAGCATGGGACTGAGGTTGGGGTTTATGATTTCTATCCTTTGATTATGGACAGATGCGTTTCAAACATTTCAGATAAGGTTGATAAAAAAATACAAAGATGGCAAAAAATAGCAAAATCTGCTGCTGGTCAATCAAAAAGAGATATAGTCCCTCTTGTTCACAGACCTATCAAGGTTGATGAAATAGCAAAAAACTATAGTGGAGATTTGATTTTATTCTATGAGGATGAAAGAAATTTATTTTTTAAAGATATAAAAGAAAAATTATCTAAAAATCTTGCTATAATAGTTGGTCCTGAAGGCGGTATATCAAAAAGAGAGATAGAGGTTTTAAAAGACGCCCATAGGATAAGTTTGGGTAAAAGAATTTTGAGGGCAGAAACTTCATCGGTTGTTGGGGCTTTTTATATAATACACAATATGGAGTGTGATTAAATGGCAAAAACTTTTTCAATTTTAACTTTAGGATGCAAAGTTAATCAATATGAATCTGAAGCTATGGCTGAACTTTTTGAAAAAAATGGATATATACAAGTTGATAATGATACTGATGTTGCCGATGTTTATATTGTAAATACTTGCACAGTTACAAATTTATCTGATAGAAAATCAAGGCAATATATCAGACGTGCAAAAAGAGAAAATCCTGATTCTACAGTTGCAGTTGTTGGATGTTATGCTCAGGTTGCTCCTAAGGAAGTTGAAAAAATAGAGGGTGTAGATGTTGTAATTGGAACCAGCGAAAGATCTAAAATTGTTGACTTAATAGAAGAGGCAAAAGAAGAAGATAAAAAAATAAATATTGTAAGAGATATAAAAAAAGACAGAGATTTTCAATTTATAAAAATAGATGAAAATTTTCACAAAACAAGAAGTTACATGAAAGTTCAAGATGGATGTAACAGGTATTGCACTTACTGTATCATTCCCTATGCCAGAGGAACCATTAGATCAAGAAGAATTGGAGATTGTGTAAGAGAAGCGATAAGGCTTGCAAATGCTGGTTATAAGGAAATAATTTTGACAGGTATTCATGTGGGAAGCTATGGAGTAGATTTAGGACCTGTTAGGTTAATAGATTTAATTGAAGCCATAGCTGAAGTTGATGGCATAGAGAGGATAAGATTATCATCAGTCGAACCAAATATAATAAGTGAAGACTTCATGAGAAGAGCAATTGCGTGTTCAAAATTATGTGACCATTTTCATTTATCCCTGCAATCTGGATCTAATAAGGTCTTAAAGGATATGAATAGGCACTACAATAGAGAGGAATTTATAGAAAAAACAAAAATCATAAAAAAATATATGCCCTATGCCGGTTTAACAACTGATATAATAGTGGGTTTTCCTGGCGAAAGTGATGAAGATTTTGAAGATTCAATGTCAATAGTAAGAGAAGTTGAATTTTCTAAGGTTCATGTTTTTAAATATTCAAAAAGAAAGAATACACCAGCAGCTGATAGGGCAGACCAAGTTGATGGGAACATTAAAATTAAGAGGTCTGAAGAATTAATAAAACTTCAAGACCAATATTTAAAAAAATTCAGAGAAAAAAATATGCCAAGGACATTGAAAGTTTTGTTTGAAGAATTTGACCAAGGATATTATTTTGGTTATACGGATAATTATATAAGGGTTAAAGTTAAATCAGATAAAGATTTAATAAATAAAATATTAGATGTTAGGCTTGTTGATAATGAAGAAGTAGCTCTTGGGGAATTGGTATAATTTTGGTGAAAAAATGGAAAATATGATTTTAAATAGTCAAGAGGCTCTTGAAATTTTAAAAGCTTTGATAAAACTTTATCCGCAAAATCAGCCGGAATTAGAATTTAAAAATAATTACGAACTTTTGTGTGCTGTGGTATTAAGTGCGCAAACTACTGATAAATCAGTAAATAAAATAAGTCCTATATTATTTGAGAGATACCCTAGAGTTGAAGATATGGCTGATGCTGATGTAAATGAAATTCAAGAGATAATAAAATCTATAGGCTTATCAAAGAATAAATCTAAATATTTGAAAGAATTATCCATAGAATTATTGGAAAATTTCAACGGTCAAGTTCCTAGTACAAGAAAAGAGCTTATGTCACTTTCTGGAGTGGGCAGAAAAACTGCTAATGTTCTCTTAGCAAATGCCTTTGATATTCCAGCCTTTGCAGTAGATACACATGTAAACAGAATCTGCAAAAAATTAAAATTTGTAAAAGAGGATTTGAATGTTTTACAAGTAGAAGAAGAAATGATGAAAAAAATTCCTGATAAATACTGGAAACAAGCTCATCATTCCATCTTACTTTTTGGAAGGCATCAGTGCGTAGCTAAAAATCATGACCACAGCATTTGTCTTTTAAGAATAAAAGATAAACTTCAAAAAAATGAAATAGCCCAAAAAGCAATGGCAAAAATTTGCGAAGGTCAACAAATATGAAAGTAAATAAATTTGACCAAACCTTTGGCTATTATTTAGAAGATATTTATGGACAAAGGACTTTTAAGTATAGTGTCAATGATTATATGGAATCTTATGAAATGAAAGAAATTATAAAAGAAAGAGATTTTGGTGGAAATTTTTGGCTAGCTAAATAATTAACTACTATATCTGTCTATAAAGAATTATAATATAAATTAAATTAGAAAGGAGGATAGTATGGACTGCTTATTTTGTAATATAGTAAAAGGTCAAATACCATCAGAAAAAGTTTATGAAGATAATGATGTTTATGCTTTTAAAGATGTAAATCCCGAAGCACCCGTTCATATACTTATTATTCCAAAAAGACACATAAAATCAGTTGATGAATTAGAAGAAACTGATAAGGAACTTGTAGGTCATATATTTTTAGTTGCAAAAAAACTTGCAAAAGAAAATAAACTTGAAAATGGTTATAGACTTGTATCAAATATTGGAGAAGAAGGAGGTCAAAGCGTAAAACATCTTCATTTTCACCTTTTGGGAGGAAGAAGTTTCAACTGGCCACCAGGTTAATATCAAAAGAGCTTTTATAGCTCTTTTTTATTGTAAGTAAATTTAAATAATAACACTTATAGAAATATTATTTAAAAATTTGAGAATTTTTTAAAAAAAATGTAGCATAATTTGTTCATATTGTTACAAAGTGTAAGTTATTAGGAAATAATTATTAAATTTTATTAAGCTAACAACTTAGTCAAATGGCTTGAAGCCTTTAATTAAAGGCGAAATTAATGTATAATAATTGGCATATAGTTCTAATGTAATCTACATATTTAATTGATTAAAATTTTAGATTTTGATATAATAATCATATTGGAACTTATTCCGTAATATGAAATAATAGGAGGTGTGATTATGTGGGGAAAAGAAACTATGACAATTGCTGAGGCTTTTGGAGTATCATTAACAGGTATAGTGGTAGTATTTTTATCATTAGTATTCTTAGCTATAGCAATTAAAATAGTATCAGCTGTTTTAAATGGTTTTGTTAAGGAACCACCAAAGGGAGGTTCAGCAAATAAGCAACAAGTTAAAACACAAGCTGCACCACAAAATAAGGGTACAGACCCTAAATTAATAGCTGCAGTAGTAGGAGCTGTCAGTCAAGAACAAAGAGGAAGAGTTGAGAATTTTAGAATAGTCTCAATTAATGAAGTTAAGTAAAGTAAAAAAAATAAAAAAGAAGGGGAATTATTATGAAGTATCAAGTAAAAGTAGATGGAAAAATATTTGAAGTTGAAGTAGAAAAAGTTGGTGGAGGATATCAATCACTTACACCAGGTTCATTAAACGCTGCAGGAGCTTTCCAACCACAAGCACAACCTGTACAACAACAAGCACAACCAGCACCAGCTGCAGCACCAGCAGCACCAGCACCAGCAGCTAGCGGTTCAGGAGCAGATGGAGAAGTTGTTTCACCAATGCCAGGAAAAATTCTAAAAGTTATAGCTGATAATGGAGCTCATGTAGAAGCTGGAGATGTAATACTTATTCTTGAAGCTATGAAGATGGAAAATGAAATCGTAGCTCCAATTGCTGGAACAGTAAGCTTAAGCGTTTCTGTTGGACAAACTGTTGATACAGACGCATTACTTGCAACAGTTAAGTAATTTTTAGGAGGTAGAAAATGCTTATAAGGACCTTACAAGGAATCCTTGCCGAGTCAGGTTTTGCTAATTTAACTGTACAAAATGGTATAATGTTTTTGATTTCATTTATACTTTTGTACTTAGCCATTAAAAAAGAATTTGAACCATTACTATTGGTTCCAATTGCATTTGGTATGTTACTTAGAAACTTGCCTTTGGCAGGACTTATGGATACAGCTGAACCCTGGCAAAGTTCAGGAGTTTTAGCAATTATGTATAATGGTGTTAAGGCAAACTTATTCCCATGTCTAATATTTATGGGCGTAGGCTCAATGACTGACTTTGGACCATTAATCGCTAACCCTATTTCATTATTATTAGGATCAGCAGCACAAATCGGAATATATTGTGCATTTCTTCTAGCTATTGCTTTAGGATTTTCACCACAAGAAGCCGCATCAATCGGTATAATCGGTGGAGCTGACGGACCTACAGCAATATTTACAACATCAAATTTAGCACCACACTTATTAGCACCAATTGCAGTAGCTGCATATTCATATATGGCTTTGATTCCTATGATTCAACCACCAATTATGAAAGCACTTACTACTAAAAAAGAAAGAGAAACAAAGATGGTTGCTTTGAGACAGGTTTCTAAAACTGAAAAAGTTATATTCCCAGTTGTCGTAGTAGTATTTACAGCATTATTGCTTCCAGATGTAGCACCACTATTAGGTCTATTAATGCTTGGTAACTTATTTAAAGAAACAGGCTTAACTGATAGACTTTCAGATACTGCACAAAACGCATTAATGAATATAGTAACAATAATGTTAGGTTTAACTGTTGGAGCAACAGCGGAAGGAAATAATTTCTTAGCAAAAGAAACATTAATGATTATAGGACTTGGTTTATTCGCATTCTGTTGTGCAACAGCAGGAGGAGTTTTATTCGGTAAAGTATTATATTATATAACTGGTGGAAAAATTAATCCATTGATCGGTTCAGCAGGTGTATCTGCAGTACCAATGGCAGCCAGAGTATCTCAAGTTGAAGGTAGAAAATATAATCCTACAAACTTCTTACTAATGCACGCAATGGGACCAAACGTAGCAGGAGTTATTGGATCTGCAGTAGCTGCAGGTGTATTCTTACTGCTATTTAAGATGTAATAATACTTCAATTGTGAAGTTTATTTATAACACAAGAAAATTTTGAGGAGGTTATACTTTTGAGTAAAGTTATGGAACTAAAAGACGCCATTAGCAAATTTGTTGAAGATGGCGATGTAATATCCCTTGGTGGATTTACAACTAATAGAAAGCCATACGCTGCTGTTAACGAAATTCTTCGTCAAGGACAAAAGGATTTTATAGTTGAAGCAGGTCCGGCTGGAGGAGATTGGGATACATTAATAGGAGCTGGAAGAGTTAAAGCATACATAAATTGCTATACAGCTAACAGCGGTTATACTAATGTATCAAGAAGATTTAGAGCAGCAATTGAACAAGGAACTCTTCTTATGGAAGACTATTCTCAAGACGTTGAAATGCAAAGAATTCATGCTGCAGCTTTGGGTCTACCATTTTTACCAGTAAAGCTAATGATGGGTTCCGACTTAGCTGACAAATGGGGAATATCAAAAGAACAAAGAGAAAAAGTTGAAAAGTTACCAAATGATAAATTCGTTTATGTAGAAAATCCTTTTAAGAAGGGTGAAAAAGTGGTAGCTGCTCCAGTACCAGAAATTGATACTGCAATTATTCACGTTCAAATGGCATCTCCAGATGGAACTACAAGAATACTAGGAAATACTTTCCATGATGTTGATATAGCAATTGCAGCAAGAAAAGTTATTGTAACTTGCGAAGAACTTGTTTCTGATGAATATATTAAGAACCACGGAAGCGATGATAATAAGATTCCAGGTTTCTGTGTTGATGCAGTTGTACATTGCCCACATGGTTCTCATCCATCTCAAATATATGGATATTATGACTATGATGCAGATTTCTATAAGATGTATGATAAAGTTTCTAAGACACAAGAAGATTTTGATAAATTCCTAGATGAATGGGTTTATGGAGTTAAAGACCATGAAGAATATCTAGAAAAACTTGGAGCAAATAGATTAATCAACTTAAAGAATACTCCGGGATTTGGATACGCTACTGACGTATTGAAGAAGGAGGTAAAATAATGCCTAGATATGATAATTATACTAACAAAGAAATGCAAGCTGTTACTATTGCAAAACAAATCAAAGATGGAAATATTGCAATAGTTGGTACTGGACTTCCACTAATTGGAGCTTCACTTGCAAAAGCAGTGTATGCACCTGATTGTTATCTAATTGTGGAATCTGGTCTTATGGATTGTAATCCTATAGAAGTACCAAGATCAGTTGGTGATAACAGATTTATGGCTCACGCAGCTGTTCACTGGACAAATGCAACTTATGTAGGATTCCAAGCTAATGAATATAAACATGACAAAAAGAGAATGATAGCATTTATAGGCGGAGCACAAATCGATCCCTATGGAAATGTAAACTCAACTGTTATTGGAGATTATAACCATCCAAAAACTAGATTTACAGGCTCAGGTGGAGCTAATGGTATTGCAACATATGTTAATACTATTATAATGATGCAACATCAAAAAAGAAGATTCATGAATAAAATTGACTATGTAACTAGCCCAGGCTGGATAGATGGTCCTGGTGGACGTGAAAGAGTTGGAATTCCAGGAAACGTTGGTCCACAAATGGTAGTTACAGACCTTGGAATCTTAAAATTTGATGAAAAAACTAAGAGAATGTATTTAGCAGGATATTATCCAACATCTTCACCAGAAGAAGTAATTGAAAATACTGGATTTGATATTGATGTTTCACGTGCAGTAGAACTTGAAGCACCATCAGAAGATGTAATTAAATTAATCAGAGAAGTAATAGATCCAGGCGAAGCATTCATTAAAAAACCAGTAGAAGAATAAAGGAGATATTATGGGTCAATATTCACTAGGTTCATATTTTCAAAATATGAAAACAATAGGCGCACCAATAAAAAAAGTTGATGAAGCTAATAGAGATGAACTTCTTGCAGTTGAAAATGAAATAAGAGAACACATTGAAAACTCTCTTAAAGCAGGTAAACCTGATGAAAAAGTAAACGAAAGAGGGGAAATGACAGCACTTCAAAGAATTGCTGAGCTTATTGATGAAGGTACTTGGTGCCCACTAAATTCATTATATAACCCAGGAGGAAACTCTCACGGCACAACAGGAATCATTAAAGGAATAGCTAAGGTTGACGGAAGATGGGTTTATATAATAGCAAGTGATAACAAAAAACTTGCAGGTGCATGGATTCCAGGACAAGCTGAAAACTTGTTACGTGGTTCAGATACTGCAGAACGTTTAAGAATACCACTTGTTTATATATTAAATTGTTCAGGTGTAAAACTTGACGAACAAGAAAAAGTATATCCAAATAGACGTGGAGGCGGTACTCCATTCTATAGAAATTCAAGATTAAATCAATTAGGAGTTCCTGTAATAGTTGGTATTTATGGTACTAACCCAGCAGGTGGTGGATACCACTCTATTTCTCCAACAATTCTTATTGCACACAAAGATGCAAATATGGCTGTTGGTGGAGCAGGTATATTAGGTGGTATGAATCCAAAGGGATTTATAGATGAAGAATATGCTGAACAAATAGCTGAACAAACAGCAAATGCTAAAAAGGTTGCTCCTCCAGGATCTGTTGGAATCCACTTCTCACAAACAGGATTCTTCAGAGAATGCTACGCTGAAGAAGAAGGAGTATTAGATGGAATCAGAAAATATTTAAGTATGTTACCAAAATATGATCCTGAATTCTTCAGAGTTGATACACCAAAACTTCCATTATATTCAGCAGATGACATTTATTCAATTATTCCAATGAATACAAAGAGAGCTTATGATGTTTATGATGTTATAGCTAGATTATTCGATGGTTCTGAATTTATGGAATACAAGAAAGGCTATGGACCAGAAATGGTTACAGGACTTGCAAAAGTTAATGGTCTATTAGTTGGAGTTGTAGCAAATGTTCAAGGTCTATTATTAAACTATCCTGAATATAAAGAAAAATCAGTTGGTATGGGCGGAAAGCTTTATAGACAAGGTCTTATCAAGATGAATGAATTTGTTACTTTATGTGCAAGGGATAGATTACCAATTGTTTGGTTACAAGATACTACAGGTATTGATGTTGGTGATGATGCAGAAAAGGCTGAATTGTTAGGTCTTGGTCAATCACTTATTTATTCAATTCAAAATTCTGGACTTCCTCAATTGGAAATTACAATGAGAAAAGGTACTGCTGCTGCCCACTATGTACTTGGTGGACCTCAAGGAAATGATACAAACGCATTTTCACTAGGCTGTGCAGCTACTGAAATCAACGTAATGAATGGAGAAACAGCCGCTAATGCAATGTACTCTAGAAGACTTGTTAAAGATAAGAAATCTGGAAAAGATCTTCAACCAACTATTGATAAGATGAATGAATTAATTCAAGATTATATCAATAAATCAAGACCAATGGCTTGTGGTCAAATGGGACTTGTAGATGAAGTTGTTAACATGAATCTTTGGAGAAATTATATAATAGCATTCACAGAAAGCTGTTATCAAGATCCTGATTCAATTTGTCCAGTTCATCAAATGTTAACTCCAAGAGTTATAAGAGATTATGACAGAATAAATAATATTAAATAAAATATTAATATATTGAAAAAATTAATAATAGGGCGATTATGTTCGCCTTATTATTTTTTTTACATTATATTACGATATTTTTGACTAAAAGTTAATCAATGTATGAAAAATTTATTAAAATCTTAACAAAAGAATTAAAATTATTGGCACAAATGGGGTAAAGTGCCTAATTCCATCATTTAGAATTTTGACAAAAATAAATATACATAGTAGAATATATTTGTAATTAGGTTAATCTTTTGTAATTTTTTATAAAAAGAGGGGATTAAATGAGTGATGTTTTAACAATGGGTGTTGATGTTGGGTCAACTGCTTCAAAAAGTGTAATATTAAAAAACGGAAAAGAAATCGTTGCTTCCTCATGTATAGATGTAGGGGCTGGAACCAGTGGACCTTCCAGGGCAATCAAAGAAGTTCTTGAAAATGCAAAAATAACTAGAGATGACGTTGCTTATGTGATGGCTACAGGTTATGGTAGAAATTCGCTTGAAGAAGCTGATTACCAAATGTCAGAATTGTCATGCCATGCAAAGGGTGCATATTTTTTGTTCCCAAATGTTAGAACAATTATTGATATTGGAGGTCAAGATGCTAAGGCTCTAAAAATTGGCGATGGAGGTATGCTTGAAAATTTCGTTATGAATGACAAGTGTGCGGCAGGAACAGGAAGATTTCTTGATGTAATTGCCAGAGTTTTAGAAGTTGATGTTTCAGAACTTCAAAATTTAGATGCAAAGTCCACAAAACAAGTAGGTATCTCTTCAACGTGTACAGTTTTCGCTGAATCAGAAGTTATTTCACAACTTGCAAGCGGAACTAAGATAGAAGATATTGTTAGGGGAATTCATGATGCTATAGCCTCAAGAGTGGGTTCTCTTGCTAAACGTGTAGGACTAAGAGATGATATAGTTTTTACAGGAGGAGTGGCGCTTAACAAGGGTATGGTCAGAGCTTTAAGTGAAAATACTGGTCATAAAATTTTAACGTCACCTTTATGTCAACTAAATGGAGCTTTAGGGGCAGCTTTGTTTGGTTATCAAAAATATAAACTAGAAGCTAGAAAAAAAGCTAGAGTTAAGGCATGATTAGGAGGGAAATATGTCTGGAAAAGTAATTGAAAAAATACCGGGTAAAAAGCCAAGACCAATAGAAGGTCATAAACCCGCAGCAGCAGTATTAAGAGGTGTAGTAGATAGAGTATATGGAGCAGCATGGGATGCTAAGGCAAGGGGAGAGCTTGTTGGTTGGTCATCATCAAAGTTTCCTATTGAACTTGCAAAAGCTTTCGACTTAAATGTTACTTATCCTGAAAACCACGCTGCAACAACAGCGGCTAAAAAAGATGGATTGAGATTATGTCAAACTGCTGAAGATATGGGATATGACAATGATATTTGTGGTTATGCAAGAATAAGTCTTGCTTTTGCAGCAGGAGAACCTACTGACTCAAGAAAGATGCCACAACCTGACTTTGTTTTATGTTGCAACAATATCTGTAACATGATGACAAAGTGGTATGAAAATATTGCTAGAATGCATAACATTCCTATGATTATGGTTGATATTCCATTCCAAAATACTGTTGATGTTCCTGAAGAAAAAGTTGACTATCTAGTTGGACAATTCCAATATGCGATAAAGGAACTTGAAAAATTAACAGGCAAAAAATTTGATGAAAAGAAATTTGAAGAAACTTGTAAGATTGCAAATAGAACAGCAGCAGCTTGGTTAAAAGCTTGTTCCTATATGGCTTACAAACCATCTCCACTTTCTGGATTTGACTTATTTAACCACATGGCAGATATAGTTGCTGCTAGATGTGAAATTGATGCTGCCGAAGGTTTTGAACTTTTAGCAGAAGAATATGAACAATCAGTAAGAGAAGGAACTTCTACTTGGGAATATCCTGAAGAACACAGGATCCTATTTGAAGGTATTCCTTGTTGGCCAGCATTAAAGGCATTATTTAAACCTTTACAAGAAAATGGTATAAACGTAACAGCTGTAGTTTATGCTCCAGCATTTGGTTTCCAATACAAAGATGTTCGTTCTATGGCTGCTGCATATTGCAAGGCTCCATGTTCAGTATGTATAGAAGATGGTGTTGAATGGAGAGAAACTATGGCTAAAGAAAATGGTATTTCTGGAGCTTTAGTTAACTACAACAGGTCATGTAAACCTTGGTCAGGAGCAATGCCTGAAATCGAAAGAAGATGGAAGGAAGACCTTGATGTACCAGTAGTTCACTTTGATGGTGACCAAGCTGACGAAAGAAACTTCTCTGAAGAACAATATAAGACAAGAGTACAAGGTCTAGTTGAAATCATGGAAGAAAGAAAGCAAAAAAGACTTGCAGCTGGTGAAGATGTTTATACGAACTTCGATAACACTAAAGAAACTGACTGGTCTAAGACTACAATTTAATGGGGTGTATTATGGCTGAAATAAAAGAATTATTAGAAAAATTAAAACATATTGCAGATAATCCAAGGGAACAACTTGACAACTATCTTGCTCAAGGCAAAAAAGCTGTTGGAGTTTGGCCTTATTATGCACCTGAAGAAATTATTTATGCTGGCGGTCTTGTACCAATGGGAGTTTGGGGAGGAATTGGACCTATTGATAAGGCAAAAGAATATTTCCCAACTTTCTATTATTCACTAGCCTTAAGATGCCTTGAAATGGGACTTGATGGAACTCTTGACGGATTAAGTGCTTGTATGCTTACAACACTTGATGATACACTAAGACCATTATCACAAAATTATAAAGTTTCTGTTGGTAGAAAAATTCCTATGGTATTCTTAAATCATGCTCAACACAGAAAAGAAGAGTTTGGAAAAATTTACAATGCAAAATTATTTGAAAGTGCTAGAAAAAGACTAGAAGAAATTTGTGATGTAAAAATAACTGATGAAAATTTAAAGAAAGCTTTTGAAGTATATAATGAAAACAGAAGATTAAAAAGAGAATTTATAAAACTTGTTGGAAGTCATTCACAAACAGTTAAAGCTTCTGATAGATGCTATGTTTTAAAAGCTGCATACTTTATGCTAAAAGATGAATATAATACATTACTTAAAGAACTTAATGAAAAATTAAAGGCTCTTCCAGAAGAAGAAAATCTAGGACCAAGAGTTGTAACTTCAGGTATTATTTGTGACAACCCAGGATTATTGGAAGTTTTAGACGATTTCAATATCTGTGTAGTTGCTGATGATGTTGCTCACGAATCAAGAGCATTAAAAATTGATGTTGATACTTCTATTGAAGATCCAATGTATGCACTTGCTGACCAATTTGCTAGAATGGATGAAGATCCAATTCTTTATGACCCAGATATTTGGAAAAGACCAAAATATGTTGTTGATCTAGCAATTGATAACGATGCTGATGGATGTTTATTATTTATGATGAACTTCAACGATACAGAAGAAATGGAATATCCTTCATTAAAACAAGCATTTGAAAAAGAAGCAATTCCACTAATTAAAATGGGTTATGACCAACAAATGACAGACTTCGGTCAAGTTAGAACTCAACTTGAAACATTCTCTGAAATGGTTCAATTAAATAATATGTAATATCTAAGAGTAGCTAATAGCTACTCTTTTTTTACCTTTTTTTGATAGTTATGTTGTCAAAAATTTATACTATATAACAGAAAGTGTTGATGGGAAATCATCAGCACTTTTTCAGTTTCTGTTGTAATTAGGTATTTATAAAAAGTTACCGTGAATATTAATTATTTATATGTGTTTTATGTCTTATTATTTAAACTATATTTTTTATGGAAAAAATTATAACTTAAATAAAAAAATTCTAGGAGGGAAATTTACCGTTAATCGCAATAATTTCCTCCTAGAAAATTTTTAAAAATTATAAATTGTTTAGGAATTAATAATTTAAAAGTATTAATTTCCTAATTCTTCAAGTTCATAAATATTTAGATTATCTTCTTTATATCCTTCATTTTTAACCTTAACCCTAGCTAGAAGTGTGTCAAGGCTTGTAACTATATCAACTCCACATTCAATGGCGGTTCTTCTTATTTTAAAGCCATCACGTTTGGAATCTCCACCCTTAGTTGGGGTATTCACTACTAAATCTACTTGGTTATTTTCGATTATATCAATAATATTTGGATGAGATTCTGTCAATCTGTTTATTTTTGTAACAGGAATGTTATTTTCTTCCAACATTTTTCCTGTACCTTCTGTTGCGTAGAAACTGTAGCCCAAGTCATTCATAATTTTAGCTATGGATAAAAATTCTTTCTTGTCGTTATCATTTACTGTTGCAAGAACTTTCTTCTTATCATCTTGCATTGATGTGCCGGAAGCTAAAAATCCTTTATACAAAGCTTCTGAAATTGTCTTTCCTATTCCCAAAACTTCTCCTGTTGATTTCATTTCAGGTCCTAGAGAAATTTCAACTCTGGCAAGTTTTGACATTGAGAAAACTGGAACTTTAACTGCATATAGTTTTGGTTCTTTGTATAATCCTACTCCAAAGCCCATATCTTTTAATTTTTCGCCCATGATGGCACGAGTTGCAAGCTCAACTATTGGAATACCTGAAACTTTTGATATATAGGGAACAGTTCTTGATGCCCTCGGATTAACTTCAATTATATAAATATCATCCATATATTCTATGAATTGAATATTTATCATACCTAAAGCCTTAAGACCTTTAGCTATTTTTTTAGTATAATCAAGAATTTTTTCCTTAGATTTTTTGCTTAATTTATCAGCGGGGTAGATTGAAATGGAATCACCTGAGTGGACGCCAGCTCTTTCTAAGTGTTCCATGATTCCTGGTATAAGAATATCTTGACCATCACAAATTGCATCTACTTCGATTTCCCTACCTAATAAATATTTATCTATCAGTACTGGATTCTTGCTATCTTCTTTGAAAGCCGCCTTTAAATATTTTTTTAATTGGTCTTCATCATGGGTTATTTCCATACCCTTGCCGCCAAGGACATAAGAAGGGCGAACTAATAGTGGGTATTTTAATTTATTAGCAAGTTTAATTCCTTCTTCTACAGAAGAAACTCCGCCTCCCTTGGGTCTATTTATATCAAGAGAATTTAAAAGTTCTTCAAATCTTTCTCTGTCTTCAGCCTTATCAATATTATCAAAATCAGTACCCAAAATTTTAATACCCTTGGAATCTAAAAACTCTGCAAGTTTAATAGCGGTTTGTCCGCCAAATTGAAGTATAACTCCGAGAGGTTTTTCAAGTTCCAAGATATTTAATACGTCTTCTTCAGTTTCAGGTTCAAAGTATAGCCTGTCTGAAATGTCAAAATCTGTAGAAACTGTTTCAGGATTATTATTTATGATTATTGTTGTGTAATTTAGCTTTTCAAGAGATTTTATTGCATGAACTGATGCATAATCAAATTCTATACCTTGACCAATTCTTATAGGACCTGCGCCTAGAACCACTACCTTATCTTTTTGAGAAATTTTTATTTGAGCCTTTTTTTCATAGGAAGAATAGTAGTAAGATTCTTTTTCTCTAAAGTGACTTGTGTCTACAGGTATATATGAAGGCATAATATTGTATTTTTTTCTTAAATTTCTGATAGTTTCTTCTGATACTTTTAAGAAATTTCCTATAGCCTTATCACTGAATCCATGACCCTTAAGATTTGACAAATATTCTTCAGATAAGTCGTTTATATTGAGCTTTTTAAGTTTTTCTTCTTGGTCGACAATCCATTTGATTTTTTCTACAAAATAAGGAACAATTCCTGTAGCTTTTTCTACTTCTTTTATATCATAGCCTCGACGCAAGATTTCTGCCATATCAAAAATTCTTTCATCATCGGCAAATGCAATTCTTTTTTTAAGTTCTTCTAAAGTTTTTTCTTCTGAAAATTCATTTTCAAGAGAATATTTTTTGATTTCAAGGGAACGGATACCTTTCAAAAGAGCCTCTTCAAAATTAGAGCCGATAGCCATAACTTCGCCAGTAGCCATCATCTTGGTGCCTAATTTTCTCTTAGCGAATTTGAATTTATCGAAAGGCCACTTAGGGAATTTAACAACAACATAATCAGGATTTGGGGTGAAAGATAAAAGATTTTCACCATTAGGACATGAGATTTCATCAAGATTTAAACCTGTTGCAATTTTTGTTGCAACTTTTGCAATTGGATAACCAGTTGCTTTAGATGCTAGAGCTGATGAACGTGAAACTCTAGGATTAATTTCTATTACATAATAATCGTAAGTTTTTGGATTAAGAGCAAGTTGAACGTTACATGCACCCTTAACACCAACTTCATTTACAATATCTATTGAAGCTTTCTTTAACTTATCAAGCACTTCTTTTTTAAGACTTTGACATGGTGCAACAACTATGGAATCACCAGTATGAACACCGACAGGGTCAACATTTTCCATATCACAAATTATTAAGCTATTACCAGCACCATCTCTAATTACTTCAAATTCTATTTCCATATATCCTTTTATGGATTTTTCCAAAAGAACTTGAGATACAGGAGAAATTTTTAAACCATGCTTTAATATTTCCTCTAATTCTTCTTCATTATTGGCAAAACCTCCGCCAGTTCCACCTAAAGTATAGGCTGGACGAACAACAAGTGGAAAACCGATTTTTTCAGCCAATCTTTTTCCTTCTTCAAGGCTTGTAACAATTTCTGATTCTACAAGAGGTTGATTTATTTTTTTCATTGTTTGTCGGAAAATGTCCCTATCTTCACCTTTTTTTATGGCATCAATATCGGTACCTATGACTTCAATATTGTACTTTTTCAAAATTCCCATCTTATCCAGTTCCATTGCCATATTAAGACCAGTTTGTCCACCCATAGCAGCAAGAAGACTGTCAGGCTTTTCTTTTTTAATGATTTTCTCAATAAAGTCAATGGTTATGGGCTCAATATAAATTTTGTCCGCCATTTTCTTATCTGTCATTATTGTTGCTGGATTAGAATTTATAAGAACCGTTTCAATTCCAGTAGATTTCAAAGATTCAATCGCTTGAGACCCTGAATAGTCAAATTCAGCAGCTTGTCCAATAACAATAGGTCCAGAGCCAATAACAAGAGTTTTCTTAATAGATTTTTTAGGCATTGTATCCTCCCTTTAAAAATGCTCAAAAAAAAATCATGAACCAAGGGTCATGACTTTGTCCAACTCTTGGACTGATTTTTATATATTAATTTTTATCTCTACCATTTAATCACTAATATCAAAAATTTGCAAGTCTTTTTTTAAATTAATTTTTAAAAATTTTATAATAAAACAGATAAGTTAATAAATATTCACCATATATTTTAAAATATTTATTCAGGGAATACTTAAATTTTATTAACTATATTAAAGGCAAAAATCCGTTTTAATCTGCTTTATTTGGGTATCATATTAAATAAGATTATTTAATTTAACCAGGGAGGAAAAAAGATGCTTATAGATTTAATAAAGAAAAGAAGAAGTTACTATAATATCAATAAGAAGATACCAGTTTCGGAAGAAGAAATTATTAACTTTATAAAAGAGGCAACTGAACTTGTGCCTGATGCCTTCAATATGAAATCACAAAGACTTGCAGTTTTTACAGGACAAAAACATGATGAACTTTGGGATAGTATATATGATGAATTTGGTGGAAAAGTTGCAAGAGAAAAGATAGATTCTTTTAAATCAGGCTATGGAACAATTATTTTTTCTATTGATGAAAATGTTGTAAAATCTTTGCAAGATAAGTTTCCAAACTATGCGGATAGATTTCCAAGTTGGGCTGAACAAGCCAATGCCATGTTACAATTTAGCATATGGGTAGGATTGACAGAGATGGGACTGGGAGCCTCTATTCAACATTATAATCCAGTAATTGATGAAGCCCTCAAGAAAAAATTTGATATTAAAGACCATCACAAAATTTTAGCTCAGCTTGTATTTGGTGGTATTGTAAAGGAGCCTCAAGCCAAGGAAAAAGAGAATGATATAAACCACAGAGTAAAAATTATAAAATAGAATATTTTAATTGCACCCTTTTTAGGGTGTTTTTTTATAAAAAAGCTACAAATATATGGAAATTTATTATATACTTATCTAAGTAAGGAGGAGAGTTATGATTAAAGTTCTCCATTTAATTAGTGGCGGAGATACAGGCGGAGCCAAAACTCATATTTTTTCTTTAATGAAGGGCCTAAAAAATCTTGTGGATGCAAGAATAATTTGCTTCATTAAAGATTCTTTTTATGATGAGGCTAAAGATTTAGGTTATAACATCAAAGTTTTTCCACAAAAATCTAGGGCCGATATGTCTGTTGTTAAAAAATTAAGAGAAGAGATTGATAGAGAAAAATTTGATATTATCCATGCTCATGGAGCCAGAGCAAATTTTATTGTTATGTTTTTAAAAAAATATATAAGAGTTCCTGTAATTACTACGATTCATTCTGATTATAAATTAGATTTTAAAGATTCATTTTATAAGAATCTTGTCTTTACAACTTTAAATAAAGTTGCTTTGAAATATTTTGACTATTATATAACTGTTTCAGATTCTTTTAGGCAAATGCTTATTGAGAGAAATTTTAATAAAGACAAAATTTTCGTATTATATAACGGTATAGATAAGGATAAAAAATTTAATTTTATCCCCAAGGAAGACTTTCTTTCAAGATATAATATTAATTATAATGGGGAGTTCTTGGTAGGTATAGCTGCAAGGCTTGACAAGGTAAAGGACCACCAAACTTTTATAGCTGCTTGCAAAGAAGTCTTAAAAGAAAACACCGATATTATTTTTCTTATTGCAGGAGAAGGGGAAGAGAAGGACAATTTGCTTAAAGAAATTAAGGGTTTTGAGAAAAATATTTATTTTCTAGACTTTGTTAAAGATAACTATTCTTTCTTTAATGCTATTGATTTAAATGTTTTGACCAGCATATCTGAATCTTTTCCCTATGTTATTTTAGAAAGTGCTCTTATGAATGTAGCAAGCATTTCAACAGATGTTGGGGGTATATCTAAGGTAATTATAAACGATAAGACAGGATATTTAATTGGAGTTTGTGATTATAAGAGCTTAAGCCAAAAAATACTTTACCTGTACAACAACAGGCAAAAGTTAAAAGAATTAGGAGAAAATATCCATAAGCGTGTAGAAGAAAAATTCTCAACTGATGCTATGGGTAAGGCTCAATTTGAAATTTATAATAAAATTTTGGAGGAATATAATGAAAATAATTGATAAAAAAGGTAAGATATTTGGCATTATCAATATTATTGATTTATTGGTGATTTTGTTAGTAGCTTTAATTGCTGTATTCGGTGCTAAAAGACTATCTAAATCGCCTTCAGTTTCAAATGCTCAAAGTAAGAAGGGCATAATATATATGGATGTTAATGAAGTTAAAATGGCAACTGTTTCTAAGATTAAAGAAGGGGACCCCTTGTATGATTATGATAAGGGAACCTATCTAGGAAAGATAAAAAAAGTTTCCTATGAACCTTATAAATCAGAAGTTGAATATAAGGGACAAGTTGTTTTAGCAGAAGTTCCAGAAAAATATAATGTTCATATGGAAGTTGAATGTGATGTGAAAGAAAATGAAGATTTCTACCAAGTTGGTACTGAACAAATTAGAATCGGAAACCAACAAAGAGTAAAGAATAAATATATTGCAACTTTTGCAGTAGTCATGGACATAAAAGTAGAGTGATAAAATGTATAATTCCATAATTGTTGGAATATCAATGAAAATCACCAGTAAATTAGGAGAAATTTATTCTCATAGTTTACTGAGTAAATTGATAAAAAAATTAAATATTTTTGCCAATTTTTATAGGTACTCATTTGTTAGAAGAACTTTAAATGATGAAAAATCTATATTTGAAAATTCTTTTACCTATAAAATATTCATAGGATTTTTTGGGATTTTAAATTGTTTTTGTAATTTTTTAAATAGAATTTTGAGAGAACCTATAAAGAATTCTCTATTTCTAAGTCCTATTAAAGTTGTAGCAAAGGATTTGAATTCATTATTATCCTTTATATTTACCTTTATACTCTATTGTGGTTTGTTTACAAGTATATATGGTCTTGTATTTTCTAAGCCTATAAAGCTAAGTCTTATCATTTTATTATTAGGTTTTATTGGAGCAAGCTTAAAGGGTTTATACAAGGATATACTAGAAAATTCTTTATTTATAAATTACTTTACAGATTTCTTTAAACTAGACAAAGAGGTGGACCAATGGTGGTAAGAACAAAAAAACTTCCTTTGATAATTTTTATGGCATTACTTGTCCTAGTATCCTATATATTTCTAAGCACAAAATTTTTTCTTGCTACAATGCTTATGTTTTGCGGAATATTTTTTGTCCTTTACGATATAAAAATTGGTCTTTGCCTTATGGCTTTTGCTTATCCATTTTTACCTGATATCATTGGACTTTTAGGTTTTTTATCCATGGGCTTTGTAATATTTTTAAGAAAAATTTTATTGGACCAAAGAGATTTTACAGTAGATATTTATGGTCTAAGCATAGGATTTTTTATAGTTTTAGCCCTTGCAAATACCCTGACATCTGTAAATGTAGGGGGCTCTATAAGAGATCTTGGTCTGAACTGTGCAGGAGTTTCTTTTGTTTTTGCCATGGTTAACAGTCTAAGAAAAAAAGAAGATATAAATGTTTTTGTATCAGTTTTAATGGTTTCAGTCTTAATGGTTGCTCTAGTAGGCATAAGACAAATTTTTACAGGTGTTGTTATGAGACCAGAGTGGACTGATGTGGAAAATTCACAAGATATAGCAGTTAGAATTTACTCTGTATTTACTAATCCCAATATTTTTGCAGAATATTTAGTAATGACTATTCCCTTAGGCGTTGGTCTTATGTGGTATACCAAATCTATGAAGAAAAAAATGCTATTTATGGCAGGAGTTGGACTTTTGCTTATAGCATTAGTGATGACAATGTCAAGAGGCGGCTGGTTAGGAATTTTTGTTGCGGCATTTATTTTTGTCTTAATTGTTGATAAAAGACTATTACTTTTGTCCATACCAATTATTCTTATAATGATTCCTTTCCTACCAAAAAGTATATTGGAAAGATTTATTTCTATAGGCTCAAATGTGGATTCATCCATCCTATATAGAACTAAGATTTATGATATAACCTTTCATTTAATAAAGGATAATTTCATAAATGGTGTAGGCTTTGGCTATATACCGTTCAAGCAAGTTTTTGAAACTTATATAAGAACAATGCCCATTTATCACGCCCACAATACTTTCCTTGAAATCTTTGCAGAAGGCGGAATAATAGGACTTCTTGTATTTTTATATATGATTTTTTCTATATTAAAAAATGCTAATTTATATTTAGCAAAAAGTGATGATAAATATATAAAATATTTGGGAGCAGGTGCGATTGCATCTTTATTTGGAATTTTAGCCAATGGGATGACTGAACATATTTTATATATGCCAAGGATAATATTTACATTTTGGATTTTAATAGGAATAATTATCAGTCTTATAAGAATTTCTAAAAATGAAAAATTAGAGCAAACAAAAAAAGAAAATTTAAAAGTAGAAGGGGTTTCATGAAAAAAATTCTTTTTTCCGGCTACTTTGGTTTTGATAACTCAGGCGATGATGCTATCTTAAAAGCCATGGTAGATGATTTTAAAAAACTAAATATTGATATTGAATTAAAGGCCTTTTCTAACAATCCAGTAAAAACGGAAAAAATTTATGATATCAAAAGTGCCGATAGGTTCAACCTATCTCATCTTATCGCAAATTTAAAGGAAACAGATCTCTTTATATCAGGGGGAGGTTCGCTTCTTCAAGATGTAACCTCAACTAGGTCACTTGCATACTATTTATTTTTAATCTTTCTTGCCAAAATTTTAGGTAAAAAAGTCTATGTTTATGCAAATGGTATAGGACCGATAAATAAGCCCTTTAACAGATTTATGACAAAAATCATTCTGGAAAAAGTTGACTTCATAAGTTTAAGAGATAAGCTTTCTTATGACTTTGTAAAAAAGTTAAAATTAAAAAATAAAAATATTAAAGTAACGGCTGATCCTGTATTCTCACTGGAGCCAATAAGTGACAAAAAAACAGAAGAAATTTTAGCTAAGGAAGGCATAAAAATTTCTCAAAATACAATTGGTATATGTATAAGAGAATGGAAAAAAGCACAAGACTTAAAGGAAAAATTAGCCTATGTCTGTGATTATTTGGTAGAGATGGGTTATGATGTCTTGCTTGTTCCCTTTCATATGCCAAGAGATAATGTTTATTCAATGGAACTTGCGAAATTGTGCAAAAATAAGGACAGAATTTCTACAATTACAAAAACTTACAAGGCTCAAGAACTTATGGGAATATTCAGACAGTGCAAATTATTATTAGCCATGCGCCTACATTCAGTGATTTATGCAGCAGTCGTAAATCTTCCCATGGTAGGTCTTATATATGATCCAAAAGTAAGGGCAATGGTAGATGAACTTGGAATAAGTGAGTCTGTAGATGTAGAAACTTTCACCACAGATGAGTTAATAGATCAGGTGAAAAAAGCCCTAGATAATCTAGAACAAAGAAGAATTATTTTAGAAAAAAATACCAATAAAAAGAAAGAAAAAGCAAAAGAGAATATTTCTATAGCCTTAGAATTGTTAAATAAATAATATTAAAAAATAGTGTTAGCTGAAAGTTAAAAGATTAGCACTATTTTTTTTTAATTAATTATACTAAATCAATAGATTTTTATTTTTTTAAGAGTATAATATATTTAGGGTTGTGAACCCAAATATATAATGAAAGGAGGGAAATGATATGAGAAAAGTTAAATTATTCTTACTAATGATTACGCTGGTGTTTTTTGTAAATTTTAATATTTTTGCAGAAAATAAAATTGAAGAAGTTTCGGGGGCAAATAGTGCAGATGTGAGTGAAAGTTTAGATGAAAATTCTGACAAGCATGAAAATGATTTGAGTACAAAAAGTTCTCCTAGTGATTTAGATGAAAATAATCAAAATAAAAGTGTAGATTCTAAAACAAAAGAAACTGATAATTCAGAAATAAATCAAGCTATTTCTAATGAAAATAGCATGGCCGATGATTTAGAAAATAATTCTAAAAATAATGAATCTAGTCCTTTAGAATATAGGTTATTAAATCAAGTATCTGCTCCTTTAAAAGAAGAAGGTGCAAAGCAAGGTGAAGAGAATAAAAATTCATCAGGTACAGAAAAAAACAAAGCACCAAATTCTTCTAAAAATTCATCAAATACGGAAGCTAAGGACCAAGTAGATGCTAAGACTAATGAAGAATTAAAAAAATTACAAGAAAAAATTAATTCTGCAAAGGATGAACAAGAAAAGAAAAAAATTCAAAATGAATATAACAAAAAACTTTTTGAAGAAATAGAAAAATCTGCATCAGATAAGTTTAACAAAGAAGTTTTATATCGTTTCAAAGATAAGACTAAGACAAAAGAGTTTTATGAGATTCAAGAACAATATGAAATTCTTAAAAAGAAATCTAAAGATGGAAAACTTACAATAGATGAACTTGAAAAGTTTAACAAAAAAGTTGGAAGCTTTGATGTTCCTCGTAAGCTAGATGATGACGAAAAAACTGCTCAAGAAGAACTTAATGAATCCTTAGATGTCCCGAGGTTACGAGAAGGAGCAACAAAGGATGCACAAGATAAGTTAGAGGCATACAATAATGCAAAAAAAGCTCTTTTAGAAGCCCTTGATACAGATAAGGATCGTCAAAAAAGTAAAGAAGAACTTCAAAAACTTTTAGATGATTTCAAAAAAGCTCAACAAGATTTAAAAGATGGCATAGCAAATGGAGATATTTTACCAGCTTATACTTATGGAAGTCCAGAAGTTAGGGTAGTTCCAATTGATGGTTCTGGAAAACTTGGTACTGAGATAGAAGTCGATAAAGATGATATTTATTATATACCAGAAGATACAAATCTAAATCTTTTAATCAGTGTCAATAAAGATGATGATCCTAAAGAATTCACCTTTAAAATTAAAGCTATTGAAAAAGGTGCCATACTTCCAAAAGTAAGCGCTAAGAATCTTGCTTTCTTAAATGGAGAGCCAGTAGATCTTATTGAAAATAAAGATGGTTCTTACTCATTTACTGTTGATTCTAATAACATCAACTTTGGTATAGCTCAGCTTCGTTTCAATATACCAGGATTTCAAGGAGATTTCCACAAGGGATTTGACCTTGAAATGAATATGGGAAACAATAATGTAGTTACCAAAAAATTCAGATTAACCAAAAAAGGCTATGAAGATGCTGCTAATTTAAGTGGACCTGGCATTGATTCTGATAAGAACCCAAAAGCTATTCCTGAAATTGACGGCGGAAAAACTGACAAGGGTGTTATCAATGAAGATACTGATAAAGTATATGATTTCTTCACATATCTTAAAAAGTCAAACACTTATATAGATGATGTTATTGTTAATTCACCCAATGGAAAATCTCTTCCCTTATCATCAGTTGATATTACAATTAAAGTGCCAAAAAGCAAAAATGAATTTGCTAAAATGATTCATAAGTCAGGTCTTAAATATGATGACTTAGGAAATGGCGAATACAGATTAAAGCTTGATGCTAAAGTATTTGGTGAAAATCTTGTAGAAAAAGATGGAGAACTTTATCTTAAAGGTAATGAAGGAGATCCTACAAAAGCACTTACTTCTGCCCAACTACAAGATGTAATTTTAGAAAATGCTGGTAAAAAAGTTTATATTGACGAAAATAAAAATCCTCACGATCTTATAGTTACTGAATCTTATTTATCTAAAGATAATAGTTTCAAAGTCCAAGGGTCAGACCTTTACAAGAAAAATTCCAATGGTAAGTACGATAAAATCGGAACTTTTACAGATGGAAAATTACTTGTCAAGGAGAATATTGGAGGTAAGGAAACTGAGATAACTTACATCCTAAAGGGCAATAAGTTAATTTCATACACAAAAATATATGATGTATATAAAGGTAATGTTGTCAATGTAGATGACGAAGCTGATTCAGATTTAACTGGAACAGTCAATGGAAAACAGGTAACCATAAAAACTGAAGTAACTGATGATAAAGGTAATACAACAACTGAAACATCTTATGGCGGAACTATTGTAAAAGATGCAATCTTTGACAAGAAGGGAAAAATCTTCACAGAAAAAGGTTATGATGGTACTGTTGGGGAAACTTTAATTGATTCTAATGGCAAAAAATCCAATGTACAATATGATGCTGAAAAACTTAAGGAAGTTAAGGATAGTAATGGCAAACTTCTATACAAATATGTAGAAGTTGATGGAAAAATTTATCGCTTAGTTTCAAATCCAGTTTTCAAAGATGATTATATTGTTGATGGACTTGAATATAAGAAAGGTTTATCTCTTGTTGATAAGTTTGGCAAGAAGATGAAAGTTAAAGTTTCAGAAAATAATGGAATTTACACTTTTACCAAATTGGATAAAAACGGAGAAGCTACAGGCAAAGAAGTTTCTTCTGATGGAAATAAGATTATAGTTTCTGCTGATAATGAACAAATTTTAGTTGACATCAATAATCAAGTTATTGATAAAACTGGAAAAAAAATCATAGGAAACAAATATTACTATGATGGAAAAAAATTTTGGGAAGCTGATGAAAAAAATATTAAGGGAAATAAATTCTTTGAAAATTTAAAAGAATTTGTCCTAGATAAGATTAGCTCATATTCTTACAAAGATGGAGATAAAAATGTTGAAATTAAAGATTTTGACAAGAAAACTGTCTACCAAGGAAGTTTAAAGCCCGAAGATTATTTCAAAGTAGACGAAAAAATCTACCTAAAGAAAGCACAATACAATGGTGATTACTATGTAAGTTGTGATGCAAAATCTTCTGATGAAATTTTATCAGTAAATAAGATTGTAAAGATTGTTCAAACTTTAAAAAAAGATGGTCAAGATATTGAAAAAATAACTGAACAAACAGATATTTTCAGTGCAGTAGAAAATGCAAAATTCAGCTTAAAATTCCCAGGATTTTTAACTGGCAAGAATATTGTCTATAATGTTCATGCGGATGTTAAGGCATCTTATTTAGCACCAAAACTAAGTACAGAGAATGAGTGGGAAGAAAAATCTATCTTCACATCTGAAAAAGATGGAATTAAAAAAATAGATAAATTTTTCACATTGAAGAATGAAAAAGTATCAAATACAACTTTCTTCAAGAATGCACCTTCTGAACTTTTAAAGAAACCTGACATTAATTTCTTTAATATCTTTTATAGAGATTTAACAGATAGGGATAGAGATAAACTTATCACAGATTTGTTACAAATCAAGGCAGAAGAAGATGCCAAGGCTGAAAATTCTACAGAAGATAAAGAAGAAAATAAGGAACTTTCTGATGCAGAAAAGAAGGCTCAAAAAGAAACAAAAGCTAAACTTGAACTTCTAGAAAAACTTCAAAAGGAATTAGGAAGACTTTATGATGGAGCAAGCTTTGTCGCTATAAAAAACGCTAAAGACGAAATAACAGGTTTTGAAATCCAAAGAAAAGGAAAGAAAGTTGAAATAGACCGTTCACTTCTTTGGGAAATAGGCTTTAACAATCATGAAGGCACTTTATTCCCAGAAAATAAAGATGCTGAAATCATTATCGAAGACCATAATATGGACAATCGTCTTGTTTATGATGAAATAATCCTTAATGATACAAAAGAAAAGTGGGATGGCTATAAAAAAGCCTATGAAGAAGCCAAAAAAGTCTATGATGCTGCCAAAAAAGCTGATGAAAAATCTTCTAATGACAAAACTAAAAAAGCTTTAGAAGATGCAGAAAAAGCCTTAGAGAAAGTTAAGTTCCAAGGAAATGACCAATATTTTTCTATTGATCAAATTAAAGACATAAGATTTGGAGTAAATCCAAACTATGTTGAAGGACGCTTTGTACCCCTAGGTGAAAACTTCAAGATTACTGGAGATGAAATTCTAACAGCACTAAAAGAAAAAGAACCAACTATTGAAAAAGAAGGATTTAAAATTACTATCACTCGTGATAAGAAAAAGGGACAAATAAGAATTAAAGTTATGGAGGCTTTTTATAAGAAAAATAATTCTTATGATAAAAAAAGCAATGATAATAATTACAGATTCTACAGTCCTGCACAAAAAGCTTATCAAGATAAGATGAAGTATGTTAATGTTCAACTTAAAAATCTTGATGCTTCAGATAAAGATAAATTACAATCTTCTTTTGAAAATGTAGTTAAAAAACTTCACAGCGAATCTTCTTACTGCTTTGGTGTTCTTAAGAAAAAATTCAGCGAGCTTATGGCAGAAGTAGATAAGATTACTGATCCTACAGAAAAGACTAATAAACTTAATGAAATTAAAGAAACATTAAAGAAAGAAATTAATAAGCTTAATATCGGATATCTTGATTCCAAGAAGGAATCTTACAATAATGATGATATGCGTTTTAATGCTATAAGAATTGGGCTAAAACCGAACACAACAATCGGTGGTGCCATGAATCCTCAAAAAACAAAGAAGCTAGGCATAAGTTCTGTAATAATTCCTGAGCTTGACATTCCATACACTGATGAATTTGGAAATCTTCTTACAAACAAAAATATGTATGTAAAAGAAGAGATGGAAAAAATCTTTAAATATGGAATAAGCCAAGGTCAAGGTAAAGAATCTAAAAAATACTCTAAAGATGACTTAAATGATGAAGAAAAATTTAGAGAAATTATGGCTGAAGCCTACAGGAAAGTTAACGAAAAGATCGATTCTGAAAATGAAAATAATAAGATTAAAGTTAAAGACCTTGTAACGGTTAAAAAAGGAAATGAAAAAAAATATGCTTGGGAAAAATATACCGTTGCAAAAGGAAAGGACCTTGAATATAGGGACTTAGCTTTTAATGGTGAAGAAAGCATTAAAGATATAAATAATCTTCCAATTAACCCATGGTATATTGGTGAAGGAAAAAATGCTAAAAAAGTTTCTGAAAAATTGACTGTTAAACTTAAAGATTCTGATGCCTATAAAACTCTTGAAAATAAGGAAATCGACCTTGCAGCATATTATATGTCAGAAAAAGGTTATGACAGAAATAAATATGCAAATGCAGCTAGTTACAAACTAGATATGGCAGACAAAAAGCCAGGCATATTTGGTACAGAAAGTGACTGGAAGAAAAAGGTATGTTACCCAGGTATAGGTCACTGTATTGAAATGGCTGGAAAAGATATTTTACCAGGTCAAGACGGACAAGAAAATAAATTTGGACTAGAAGGTCAAGCAAAACAAGAATTTGAACTTAGCTATTCACCAACAACTGATAAACCAGACAGCGAAAATCCTAAGGTTGATAAAAAATCTGATCCAGATAGTGTAGATATAAGTGGTGAAGAAGATAAAAAAGTTGACTTCACTATAGATGTTACTGTTGATAAGATGACCAAGGAACAAAAGGATATTTCAGAAGCTTTGAAGCCAGAAAAATCTGAAGAAGATATGTCTGAGGAAGAAAAAGCTAAGGCTAAGGCAGAAAAAGAAGCTAAAGAGATTGAAGATAAGAATTACAATAGCGATGGTTATTATCAATACAAAAATTCTCTAATAATAGATATTTTGCCTGATATATTCAAGCTAAAAGTTGCTGATAAAGATGCAAGTGAGATACAATTCAATGCCGATAGGGAAAAACTTATGGCTAATGGTGCCAACAAAGTTTTTAAAGATGAAAATACTTTTACAGCTTGGAAAGCTAAAGTCAAGTATTTCTATACTGATGACTTGATGGGAGAATTAGAAAAATTATCTAAATCTTCTGATGAAAATGATAAGATAAAATATGAAGTTCTGAAAAAAGCCATAGCTGATGGTAAAGCCAGTGGCAAAATAAAGGATGGACAAAAAGTTCAAGCAGTTCTTGCTTGGCTACCTGACTTTGAAGCTCCACATGGTAGTGAAAATCAATTTACATTTGTACTAAAAAATGTTTATATTGATAAGAAAAACTATAAAGATTTCAGTGATGGTGTCATAGGAACTAACTATACAAATCACGCAGGATTTGGAGATAAGGCTAGGTTCTATTTTGCTTCCAAAACTGTAAATATTCACGAAGGCCCAAGTGGAAATGTCAATAAATATCTACAACTTTTAGATAAGGATGGAAAAGTTATTGACAGTGAAACAGCAGATGGATGGTTTAAAGGCTCTGCCAAGCTTGAATTTGGCGATAAATTTAATTACAGAATTGAATATAGAAAAAATTCTGGAATAGTTAATTTACCTGGTCAAGCCAATTATAAAATAAATATAGGAATAGAAGATATTTTAGCTCAAGTTAAAGATAAGGGTCTAAGACCAGTTCTTAATGGCTTTGTAACAAGTGATCTTGAAGGTTTTGAAGTTATTTATAAAATTAAAAAAGGTGAAAAGACTACTGGATACACTGAAGAAGAACTAAAAAAAGCTATAAAAGAAAATAAAGCTAAATTATCTGAAGTTACAGGTTTAGTATTAAAATCTGGTAGGCTTGGCTTCCCTGATAATTCTACAAAGAATTTTTATATTCCAATGATGATACCTGAACTTGATGCAAAGATAGAAAATGGCAATGTAGTTTATATTGGTAGGGATGGAGAAAAGCATGACCTTGGTCCAGCAAAAGATTTCTTTAATCTTAAAGATTTAACTGATAAAGATAAAGATTTAATCGCTGAAAACAAGGTTGATAAGTCAAACACCGTTTCAATTTATCTTGAAAAGAACCGTTTTATCAAATTATTCAAAGAATTTTTTGATGCAAATGGTGAAGAAATAAAGAAAGATAGACCTCAAATGAAATTTGAAATCTATCAAATTGAAACAGATGAAAATGGCAAGGAAGTCAAAAGAGTTAAACTTCTAGATAAGAATGGAAATGCTGTAGAGCTTACTGTTAATGAAAATAATAATTTCACAGACATGGTAAGTAATCTTCCAATCTTTAAAAAGTTTGTAAGTGTTGACGAAAAAGGTAAAGTATCTGAAAAGATAATTTCTTATAAATATGAAATCAAAGAAATTAATTCCAATGGCTATGATGTTGAGTACAAAATTATAGATAGTGGAAAAGATGAGTTAGGTTTCGTATTTAAGGTTAAGAATACTTTGAAACCTGAAAACCCACCGGAAAACCCACCGGGAAATCCACCAGGAAATCCACCAGGAAATCCACCAGGAAATCCACCGGAAAACCCACCAGATAATCCACCGGAAAATCCTCCAGAAGAGCCAAATACTCCTCCGGAAGTTCCTGAAAAGCCACTTGTATCAGAAGAAAAACCTGATACTAATGATTTAATCAATAAGACAAGTGATTATAATAATCCAAATACAATTCCAAAAACAGGAGTAGAAGATAATCTTCTTTTAGTTGGATTAAGTGGAGTTTTATTGATTCTATTGATGATTTTCAAAAAAAGATATTATCAAGAATGAGGTAAAAAATGAAAAGACAAAAAATATTAATTAATTTAATAATTTTATTGGTGGCGATATTTTTCGCCTACCAAGTCTTTTCATACATAAAAATAGAAGATGATAAGGAAAAATCTTCAGAAATTTATCGGCAATTAGACAGAAATTCTCTTAAAAAAGATAATAAAGATTTATTTGTAGATTTTTCATATCTAAAAAACATAAATCCCCAGGTCATCGCTTGGATATATTCAGGGGATGGAAGAATAAGCTATCCAATCGTAAAGCCCAAGGATGACAATTTCACATATCTAAAGACTGCTTTTAACGGAACCAAAAATATTTTTGGAAGTATATTTATGGATTACAGAAATGATTCTTTTGATGATGATTTTATCATGATATATGGCCATATGACTAAAAATGAAACTATGTTTGGTTCTTTGAACACTTTTAAGAATAAGCCGTATTATAAGGATTTTGATTTTTATAGGGAAGATGGCAAGTTGAGGACAGAGGCTGTAATGGCAGGGATTATTTCAGGTGATAATTACATTAATCCTAAAGATTACAAGAATTTTGATAAGAGAAAGGAATTTTTTGATTTTATTAGAAAAAATGCTGTATTTGATACAGGCTATGAATTAAAAGAAAGTGATGAAATTGTAAATCTTGTAACATGTTCTTATGAGAGAAAAAATTCAAGACTTGTGGTTGTAACTGTAAAAAATAATATGTAAATGTTACTTTCTTGGTTTTTTAGATTTTAATTGTGTTTAATTATTTTAAAGCCTATATTTTTATTTTAGATTAGGGACTGTCATAAGGACAGTCCCTATAATTTTTATACATATATTAGTAGTTAGTCTTATACTAATTCATAAATTTATCAATTGTTATAATCTTATTTTCTTCTTGAGATTTTTTTACATCTATTATTCTCTGATTGGAGGAACCTCTAAATTTTAGCCTTAGATCTTTAAGTTTTATTATAAATAGACCATCTACCAAAACATCACAATAGCTTAAGAGTTTTTTCTTCAGTGGGTCAGCTTGTATTTGTTCGTAAGTGTAACCTGAATATATCCAAATAGATTTATGGCTTTTTTCTCTAATTTTTCCTACAATTTCTATTAAATCTTCAGTATTTTGAAAGGGCTCGCCACCTAAAATGGTAAGCCCCTTTATTTCTTCTAAATTCATATAGGAAATTATCTTTTTGGTTTCTTCATTGGTCCACAACTTACCATAGCTAAAATCTTGATACTCTTTATTGAAACATTGGGGGCATTTATGATTGCAACCAGTAACAAAAAAGCTACATCTTATTCCAGGTCCGTTTGCGACATCATATTTTCTTATTTGACCATATTTCATTATATATGAAGCACTCTATCTTTTATTTCCTTAGTTCTTCCTTCATTCCAGAAATTTTCGCCTAAATATCCGCAGGTTCTTCTTACTACAGTTAAAGTTGCACGGTCAGTGTTGCCACATTGTGGACATTGCCATTGACCATCTTCGTTTAATTTTATTTCTCCATCAAAACCACATTCTGCACAATAATCTGATTTAGTGTTAAATTCTGCATATTGGATATTATCATAAATATATCTTACAATTGTTTCCAAAGCTTCAAGGTTGTGTTCCATGTTTGGAATTTCTACATAGGATATGCAACCACCTGAAGATTTATCTTGGAATTTTGATTCGAAAGAAAATTTTTCAAAGGCAGAAATTTCTTCACGCACATCTACATGGAATGAGTTTGTATAGTAACCCTTGTCTGTAACATTCTCTATAATTCCGAATCTTTTTCTATCTATTGAATTGAATCTGTTAGTTAAGGATTCAGCAGGAGTTGCGTATAGGGTAAATTTAATTCCATATTCTTTGGTCCATTTTTTTACTGCTGCGTTTAATGTATCCATAATTCTCATTGCAAAAGGATATCCCTTAGCATCTGTATGGGATACGCCCTTAGTTAAATATGTCGCTTCATAAATTCCTATATATCCTAATGATACTGTTGAATATCCATCCAATAGAAGAGGAGCTATACTTTCATGCTTGCCAAGTCTTGCAATTGCTCCATGTTGCCAGTGGATTGGTGAAGAATCACTAGTTACTTTCTTTAAATGTTCGTATCTTAAAAGTCCAACTCTTTTTACAAGGTCTAGTCTTTTGTTTAAAATTTCAAAGAATTTATTTTCATCTCCATTTGCTAAAATTCCTATTTGTGGAAGATTAATTGTGCAAGCTCCCATATTGAAACGACCATCAAATTTGTATTTGCCTTTTTGGTCTTTGTATGGTGGTAAAAATGCCCTGCAGCCCATTGGTGAAAATACATTTCCTTCGTAATTTGAAGCCATTTTTTTAGCTGAAATGTAATCAGGATACATTCTTTTAGCTGTGCAACGGATAGCTAAACTTGTTAGATAATAATATTTTGAATCTTTGTGTATATTATTTTCATCTAGTACATATATTAATTTTGGAAAAGCTGGTGTTACATAAACTCCGGCGTCATTTTTTATTCCTTTAATTCTTTGTTTTAAAATTTCTTCAATAATAAGTGCAACTTCATTTTCATAAATATCGCCGTCTTTAATATGCATAAACAAGGTTACAAAGGGTGCTTGTCCATTTGAAGTCATTAGAGTATTTATTTGATATTGTATTGTTTGAATACCACTTTCCAAATCCTTTTGAGTCATTTTTTTTGCCATTTTTTCAGCCATATCTACATCGCCTAGGGTTTCTATAGCTGTACTTAAATTTTTATCAAAGGATCTTCTTAAATATTTCCCTAAACAAGAAATATCTATTGATTGACCGCCGTATTGATTTGATGCTATCTGTGCAATTATTTGTGTCATTACGTTGCAAGCTACTTGGAATGATTTTGGAGTTTCAATCATCTTTCCATTTACTACTGTTCCGTTATCAAGCATATCTTTCATATTTACCAAACAACAGTTAAAAATTGGTTGGATAATATAATCCATATCATGAATATGAATTGCTCCAGATTCGTGAGCTTCCACTAGATCTAGTGGTATCATTTTTCTTTTTGCTATATCTTTTGATACTTCTCCTGCTATTAAATCTCTTTGTGTAGATGCGATTATTGGATTTTTATTTGAATTTTCGTCCATTACATCAATGTTTGTTTCATTTAATAAGCCTAAAATTTCATTGTCTGTTGTATTTTGTTCCCTCTTATATTGTTGAACTGACTTGTAAGATTCGTAAGCTCTTGCTGTTGCAGGGTTATTATAATTTATGAGTTTATAATAAACTTCAGTTTCAATATCATAAATAGACATGGGAACTTCTTTTGTATTTGCATATTCTTCAATTTCTCTTGCGATTTTTTCTGCTTGGTCTTCTACAAAAACTCCTGTTGTAGAATTCATTGCTTTTTCTATTGCTACTGTGATTTTTTCTTTGTCAAATGGAACCTCAGTTCCATTTCTTTTTATTACCGTTAACATAATGCCCTCCCTTTTCAGATAATTATACAACATATTGTAGACAAAAGAAATGTAAAAACTATATCTTGTAGAAGTTTTACATTTCGTCATATTTTGAGGAAATATGCAAAAGAAAGGTTAAAATTGTTTAATTCCTATATTTTTTGGTATGCTATAATAAATAGTAAATGAGGTGAAACATGAAACTATTAATTTTTTCAGATGTTTTAGACCCTTGGTCTTGGGGTTTAGAAGGAGTTTTAAGAGCTCTTTCTTTTACATATAAGGATTTATCTTATGAATTTATTATGATAGGTCTTGTAGATAATTATGAAAATTTTTTGCCTAAAAATTTCTCAGAGTTAAATTCTGTTGAATTAGGAAATAAAATTTTATTTGATATGTATAGGGCTGCATCAACTATAACAAAATTTCCACATTTTAAGAAAATTCCAAATCTTTTTTCAGAGGAACATAAGTCATCTTATATTCTTGATAAATATTATAATACTGTTAGAGAAATTTCTTACGATAAGAGCAATTTATATATGAGAAGGTTAAAAGAACGGGCAATTTTAAAAGAGGAAAATATATATGATATGCGAGTACAAAAGGAAATTTTAAAAGAACTAGATATTGATTTTAATGATTTTACAAGCCAGCTTTTATTTATTGATGAGATTTTTCTTGAAGACAGGATGCTTGCCTTTGACTACAGGGTCAAAAATCCGCCAGCTTTTTTAATTGAAGATAATAAAAGGTTAATAAAGGGCTATAAATCTTATGAGGATTTGTGTAAGTTTATTGATGATGAAGTAGGTATTGAGAAAAGGGAAATAAATGATTCATTACTTGTTGAATTTATTTCAACCTTTAGTCACGTCTTAAAGGAAGAGATAAATATTCTTTTTTCTGAAAAAAGCCTCGATAATCTTTTAAAACAAGGTAAAGTTTTAGAAAAAACTTTTGGCAACGGAAAAATTTATCAGCTAGCAAGTAAATAGATATTTAAAAATTTTAAATATTTCGTCACTTTAAATTGATATTTACATAAGTAAAATATATAATAACAATTAATGATATTTTAAGAGAAAGGGTGATGGATATTAATAAGATTTTTAGAGATACGATTACAATTGGTTTTGCACTTTTTGCAATATTTTTTGGGGCTGGAAATTTAATTTTTCCTCCATATTTGGGAGTAATATCAGGGTCAAATTATATTAAGGCAATGATAGGTTTTTTACTAACAGACCCAGTTCTTCCAGTTTTAGGTGTAATAGTTACGGCAAATCTTGGGGGTCGTGCTGAAGATTTAGGTAAAAGAGTTTCACCGACTTTTGCGAAAGTTCTTGGAGCAATAGCAATTTTAACAATAGGACCATTTTTTTGCGTTCCAAGAACAGCAGCTACAACTTATGATATAGCTGTAAAGCAAATTTTTCCAAGTGTTCCTTTATGGATAACTTCAATTGTATTTTTTGCACTGACTATAGTTTTTGTTTTAAATGAGGGTGAAGTTATTTCCTATGTGGGAAATATTTTGACACCAGGACTTTTAATCGTGCTAACTATTATTATAGTTAAAAGTATATTTGATCCAATTGGACCTGTAAGACAAATTCCTGATGATAATTTCTTTTTGAGGGGTTTTACTGAAGGTTATCAGACAATGGATGCCCTAGGTTCTGCTTTGATGGCTGGTATTGTTATGGGAGATATTAAAAGACGTGGGTATCTTAATAAAGATGAACAGATGAAGATGATGTTGGGAGTGGGATTTGTATGCTTTTTACTTCTTGCTTTTGTTTATGGAGGTCTAACATATATGGGCTCTACAGCATCTTCAAGTTTTACAGCTCAAAGTGAAAGAGTCGATATTTTAATGGGATCAGTTCATGCACTTTTTGGAAATTTAGGAAGAGTTGTCATGGGCATTGGTGTATCTTTGGCTTGCCTTACAACATCTGTAGGTTTAACAGCTACCTGTGGTAATTATTTTGAATCTATTTCAAAAGGCAAATTAAAATACAAATATGTAGTTTTGGCATCAGCCACTGTTTCTGTTATTCTATCCCTATTAGGAGTAGAAGGACTTATAAATTTGGCTGTACCAGTTCTATCAACTATTTATCCTGTAATAATTGTTTTAATTGTTATGAGTGCTTTTGATAAATTCATTAAATATAATGAAACTTATATTTCAGCAACTCTTACTACTTTTATAATTTCTATTGTTCAGTCCTTAAATATGGTTTTCGGTATTTTACAAGGACCAACAGATATTATAAAAAATTTGCCCTTAAAAAATTATGGTTTTGAATGGTTAATTCCTGTAGTTGTTGTTGCTCTTATTTGTACAATTATTGCAAGCATTAGTCACAAGAAAAGAGCTATATAAAATTAAAAAAATCTCAGATTCCTTAAAAAACTGATCTCATTTAGTTGGTTTGTTAGTCCAACTTTTGGGGGTCAGTTCATAAGGGAATTTGAGATTTTTTATTTTAGAAAATATAAAAGTATATATATTTCAAAAATTTTATAATATTAATTACTGATCAATTAAAAATATCCAATTTACTCAACCTGTCAAAGGCTTCATTTATTTTTTCTTCTTTTACAGTAACAGCAATTCTAATATGGTTCTCTCCACCAGGACCGAAAGCCTTGCCATTTATTACCCGTATATGAGCTTCTTTTAAAATTTTATCAACTATTTCTTCCATAGAATATTTATTTGAATTTATTTTTGGAAATAAATAGAATGCTCCTTTTGGCTCAATAACTTCAACATTTTTCAATTCTTTAAGTCTTTTGTAGGCGAGTTTCATTCTTTTTTTGTACTCATCTTTTAGAGGTGGGCATATTTGTTTTCTGTTTTTTAGGGCATAAACTTGAGCTACTTGAGTTAAGGATGGGATACAATACAAAATATTTTCGTGTATATATTCAAAAACATCAATTAATTTTTCATTTGCAATTATTGCTCCAAGTCTTAAACCTGTCATTACAAAATCCTTAGAAAGAGAATTTATTGTTATTACATTTTCTAAATTCTTATCAAATTTAAGACTAGGATAAAAATCATCATAATATGTGTAATTATCATAAATATCATCGCAAATGATGAGAATATTTTTTTCTAAACAAAAATTATATATTTCTTCTAAAAATTGTTTTGAATAAACTGCACCTGTAGGATTATTAGGTGTATTTATAAGAATAGCTTTTGTTCTATCGCTAACTAATTTTTCTAAATCAGATATAGTAAATTCATATTCATTTTCAATATATGTTTCAAGAAATTTTGCCTTTCCACCGCAAATTTTGAGTTGGTCCGCATAGGGACTAAAAAATGGTGAGGGAATAATAACCTCATCACCTTCATCAATGATTCCTTTAAAAATAATATATAAAGCTTCTGTGCCTGACATTGTGGAAAGAACATTTTTTTCGTTGATATCTATATGGTATTCTTCTTTATAAAAATCAACATAGGCTTTTCTAAATTCTAAAGTACCTCTTGGGTCGGTGTAGTGAGTTTGACCGTTTAGACCTGCCCTATAAATACTTTCAATTATTCCTTTATCTGTTTCTATATCAGGATCGCCCACACCAAAATCAATTAAATCTCTGTATATTTTTGAATAGTCATCTGAAAATGGAGATGCAGGGATTTTTCTAAAATTTTTTCCAATAAAATTTTTCATTCTTTTTTCCTCCTTTTGTAATTTTAACATATTTTTTATATATGAATAAAGTGTAATTTATAGGGGGTATATATATGGTATAATTAAAACACTAACTAATTTGGAGGGGCAATGGAAAAGATAGTAGTCAGACCAAGCGGCCCATTAAAAGGGAAAATAAGAATAGGTGGGGCAAAAAATGCAGCACTTCCTATTTTGGCAGCTTGTCTTTTAGGAACAGAAGATATAGTTTTGGAAGATGTACCAAAATTAAAAGATGTAGAAATAATGATTGAAGTTCTAAGAGAACTTGGGGTTAAAGTAAAATATGATGGAGACCTAATTGTTATTAATTCAAAAAATCTAACAAGTTATCAGACAAATTATGAGCTTATGAGCAAAATGAGAGCATCATTCTTAGTTATGGGACCACTACTTGCAAGAATGGGCAAAGCTGTTAATTCTTTACCCGGCGGATGTGCCATAGGTTCAAGACCAATAGATTTACACTTAAAAGGTTTTAAAGCTTTAGGAGCAAAAGTTGAAATGACTCATGGAAATATTTCTGCTAAAGCTGATAAATTACAAGCAAATAATATTTATTTAGATTTCCCGTCAGTAGGTGCAACAGAAAATATTATTATGACTGCCACTTTAGCTGAAGGAGAAACTTTGATAGAAAATTGTGCCAAGGAGCCTGAAATTGTCGATTTAGCAAGTTTTCTTAATAAGATGGGAGCTAAAATCACAGGTGCAGGAACTTCAACTATAAAAATAAAGGGAGTTCAAAAATTGAAAGGATGTTACCATCAAATAATTCCTGATAGAATTGTTGCTGGTACTTTTATGATAGCACCGGCAATTACTGGCGGAGATGTTCTTTTAGAAAATGTAATCACAAATCATATGAAACCAATTTTAGCAAAGCTTGAAGAAGCTGGGGCAGAAGTTATAGTAGATGATGATAAGGTAAGAGTTATAGGTAAGGAAAAAATTTATCCATTTGAAATAAAAACTCTTCCTCATCCAGGATTTCCTACAGATATGCAAGCTCCTTTTATGGCTTTACTAACTCAGGCTGAAGGTCAATCATCAATCATTGAAACAGTTTTTGAAAATAGATTTATGCACGCTGAAGAATTAAAGAAAATGGGAGCAAAAATCAAGGTTGTTGATAGGGAAGCAATAATATTGGGCAAGTCTAAATTGTATGGCTCAAAAGTAAATGCAACTGATTTAAGAGCAGGTGCTGCTCTAATTTTAGCCGGATTAGTAGCTGAAGGGCAGACAGAAATCTCACAAATTTACCATATAGATAGGGGATACGAAAATATAGTTGAAAAATTCCAAGATTTAGGTGCTGACATTAGACGAATAGAAACTGATTGAGAGGATGATTGTATGAAAAAAATTATAGTATTAATGTTGGGAATCATGTTATTTTTTATAGGATGTGGAAAAAATACTTCTCAATCAAAAAATAATTCTGATACATTGAGAGTTTGTTTATCTGAAGATGCCAAAAATATTGATACTGTTCAAATTAACGATGATTATTCAGTTAATATTATAAATCAAGTTTATGATACTTTGGTAGAATTAAAACCTGATGGAAGCCTTGTAAATTCTCTGGCTGAAAAAATTGAAAATCCCGATCCACAAACTTTTATAATAACTTTAAAACCAGGGATTAAATTTTCAAATGGTGATGATTTAACTGTTGAAGATGTAATTTTTTCTTTAAAGAGAGCAGCATCTAGCGACCAATTCAAGACTTTTTACGGAAAAATAGATGAAAATTCTTATGAAAAAATAGATGATAGAACTTTGAAGTTTACTCTAAAAGAAATTGATGCTACTTTTCTAAAAGCACTTGGCCATCCTGCAGTTTCAATAGTTTCAAAGAAATTTGTAGAAAATGGTGGAGATTTAACTAAAGATTGTCTTGGTACTGGGGCTTATGTTCTTGACGAATGGGTACAAAATGACCATGCAAATTTTTCTTATAATAAATATTATTGGGGCGCTGAACCTAAATATAAAAATATAGAAATGAAAGTCATTCCTGAATCGTCACAAAGGTTAATTGAAGTTGAATCAGGAGGTATGGATTTAGCTTTAAAAATTGACCCTAATGACATTAAAAGTATTGAAGAAAATGAAGATTTAAAACTTCTTAAAAAAATGGACAATTCAGTGCATTTCATAGGTTTTAATATGGCAAAAAAACCTTTTGATAATAAAATAGCAAGACAAGCTCTAGTTAATGCTATAGATATGGAATCAATTTTTAAAACTGTTTATATGAACAGTGGCACTTTAGCATCAAGTCCTGTTAATCCAAATTTTAAATATTCCCTAGCTGGTGAACTCAAACCCTATAATAAAAATATAGAAAAAGCCAAAGAATTATTTGCCAAGGCAAATATTAAAGATGATAGTGAACTGACTATTTATGTTTCTGATAACCAAACAAGAGTAAATGTTGCAACAATGATGCAAGATCAGCTTAAAGATTTTGGTATAAATTTAAAAGTGGTAAGACTTGAATGGGGAGCCTTTATGGATGCTTTAAAAAATGGAGACCATAATATGTTTATAATGTCTTGGAATCCATCTATTATTGATACTCACTACGAATTATATCAACCTTTCCATTCAAATAATAAAGGAATTGGTCCCAATTTTACTTTTTATGGTAATAAGGATTTAGATACTTTGATAGACCAAGGAACACAAACCTTTGATGACAACAAAAGAAAGGAAATATATGAAAAGGCACAAAGATTAATATATGAAGATATGCCTTGGATGTATATTTGTTATGGAGAAACTTTGATGGCAGCATCTAAGGATTTACCAGATTTTGACATGGAAGCAGGATATGCACAAAGATTTAAAAATATTAGATAAATTTTTCGGTTTGAAAAAATTTTTAAAAATTAATGGGGTGAAAAATGCCTAAATATATTTTGAAAAGAATTTTAATTTTAATTCCTACAATAATTGGGGTATCTTTTGTAGTATTTTCCCTACTATATTTGTCACCTGGAGATGCAGCATTAGCAAGTGCCGGCCCTAATGCTCCAAAAGAGACTGTTGAGATATTAAGAGATAAAATGGGTCTTAATGACCCATTTTTAATTCAATATGGACGATTTTTAAAAAACTTAATTTTTCATTTTGATTTAGGAACTTCATATCAGTCAAAAACTCCTGTCATAGAAAAGATTTTAAGAGTATTTCCTAATACTTTAAAGTTGGCAGGAGTTTCTCTGATTTTTGCCATAATTTCAGGAATAATATTAGGGATCATTGCAGGGATAAATAAAAATAATATTATAGATTCACTCATTTCTTTTGCAGGAATGATAGGACTTGCCATGCCAATATTTTGGTCAGGATTATTGTTAATTATTATATTTTCAAGCAAATTAAAACTACTTCCTGCAAGTGGTTTTTCTTCATGGAGGCATATGATACTTCCTGTTCTTGCTTTGGGTTTACAAACTTCATCTTCAATTATGAGAATGACGAGGTCTTCTATGATAGAAGTTTTAGATAAGGATTATATAAGAACGGCGAGGGCAAAGGGACTCAAAAAATCAAGAATTATCTTTATTCATGCTTTAAAAAATGCAATGATTCCAATTATAACAACTATTGGACTTCAAGCTGGTGGACTTTTAGGTGGAAGCATATTGACAGAAACAGTATTTTCAATTTCAGGTATTGGAAGGCTTATGGTTGATAGTGTAAAGACCAGAGATTATCCTGTAATTTTAGGTGGTGTAATGTTTATAGCCCTTGTATATTCAATAATTTCTATAATTATAGATATACTTTATGGATTTTTAAACCCTCAAATTAAGATGGAGTAACTTATGATTAAAAGATTTAGAAAATTTGCAAAATATTATATGCAAAATAAAGCAGCGAGGCTTTGTTTTGTTTTACTTTTAATATTAATTGTTCTATCAATATTTGCTGATTTTATTTCTCCATATGATTATACAAAACAAGACGTATCAAATACATTTTTAAGTCCAAGCCCAACTCATTTGATGGGTACAGATAATTTTGGCAGAGATGAATTCTCAAGAATTTTACATGGCGGACAGATGTCTTTATTAATAGGTATAAGCTCTACTTTTTTTTCAATAATAATTGGACTTATTATAGGATTATTTGCCGGATATTACGGTGGTAAATTTGATGTTTTTGCAATGAGAGTTATGGATATATTTTTATCAATTCCACAACTTATTTTAGCTATTGCCTTGGCTGCAACTTTGGGAAATGGTGTTTTTAATTTAATTTTAGCCTTATCCTTATCTTCAACTCCTAAATATGCAAGGCTTATAAGAGCAAAGGTAATTGAGGAGAAAAATTTAGAGTATGTCACGGCTGCAAGAATATTAGGAGAAAATGATTTAAAAATTATTTTTTGTGAGATTTTGCCAAATTCATTAGGACCAATCATAGTTGAAGCAACTATTGGTGTGGGCGTAAATATTTTATCAAGTGCATCCCTATCATTTATAGGAATGGGAATAGAGCCTCCACAAGCAGAATGGGGACAAATGTTAAGTGAAGGCAGAACTTTCATAAGAGATTATCCATTTCTTACAGTATTTCCAGGGCTTGCAATTTGTATAAGTATTTTATTATTTAATTTAGTGGGGGATGGTTTAAGAGATGCCTTTGATCCTAAGAAAAGAGGATAGTATGAAAGAAATTTTAAATATTAAAAATTTAAAAATTTATTTTGCTAGTTCCAAAGGACCAATAAAGTCACTCAATGGAGTTGATTTGACTTTAAAAGAAGGTCAGACCCTAGGGCTAGTAGGTGAAAGTGGTTGTGGAAAATCTTTAACATCTCTTGCAATTATGGGATTATTAGATAAAAAATCTCTTGATTCTTTAGAAGGTGAAATTATATTTTCGGGAGAAAATCTCTTGGAGAAAAGTGAAAAGCAGATTGAAAAAATGCGTGGTAAGGATATAAGTATGATTTTTCAAGAACCAATGACATCACTTAATCCTGTTTTAAAAATTGGCTATCAGGTATCTGAAATTTATAGGGCACATTCAAATATATCAAGAAAAGAAGCTAAGGAAAAATCTATAGAGATGCTTGAAAAAGTTGAGCTAAATAATGCTAAATTGATATATGACTCTTATCCCCACGAACTTTCAGGAGGCATGAGGCAAAGGGTTATGATTGCTATGGCACTTGCTCCAAATCCTAAGATTTTAATAGCAGATGAACCGACAACAGCTCTTGATGTAACCATTCAAAAAGAAATTTTAGAATTGATGAAAAAACTAAAGAAATATTATAAAACAAGCCTAATATTCATATCTCATGATTTGTCATTAGTTGCTGAAATTGCTGATGTGGTAAATGTGATGTACCAGGGACTAATTGTAGAAGAAGCTCCTGTTAAAGAAATTTTTAAAAACCCCCTACATCCTTATACTAAGGGTCTTATGAAAGCTAGACCTCTTATTAGTGATACAAGAAAAAGATTATTTTCAATAAAAGGAAGTTTACAAGACCCTAGAAATTTAAACGAGAACTGTTATTTTTGCAACAGATGTCAATATGTTATGGATATTTGTAAAAGAAAAATACCTATACAAAAAGATTTTAATGGTCATAAAGTGAGGTGCTTCCTCTATGAATGAAATTTTGCAAATTAAAAATTTGATGAAAAGTTTCAAGATAAAAAATAAAACTGTTAATGCCTTAAATGATATTTCTTTTGATATTAATAAGGGAGAGTGCCTTGGTATTGTGGGAGAAAGTGGGTCTGGTAAATCAACTCTTGCAAGGTGCTTAATGGGACTTTATAAAGATGCAAAAGGGCAAATAATTTATCAAAATAAAAATATTCTTGAATTTAACAAGAAAGAGTATGTAAATTATTGGGTAAATGTTCAGATGATATTTCAAGACCCCTATTCATCTTTAAATCAAAGAAAAACCTGTTTTCAAATAATTTCTGAGGGATTAAAAAATCTAGAAAAAGTTAATGACAAAAAAGAGCTTGAAAAGACAGTATTAAAAATTATGGAAATCTGTGGTCTTTCAAAATTTTTCAGGGATAGGTATCCCTATGAATTTTCCGGTGGTCAAAGGCAAAGAATTTCTATAGCAAGGGCAATAGCCGTAAATCCAAAGATAATAATAGCTGATGAGCCAACATCAGCCCTTGATGTTTCAATTCAGGCACAGATAATAAATCTTTTAAGTGATTTAAAAAGTCAGTATGGTTTAACTCTTGTATTTATTTCTCATGATTTAGCTTTGGTAAAGCACATAGCTGATCAAGTATTAGTTATGCAAAAGGGAAGTTTGAAAGAAAAAAATACTGTAGATGAAATTTTTGAAAATCCTAAGGATGACTATACAAAAAAATTATTATCTTCACTTCCAAAAGAAGACCCCAATGAATGATAAATTTTAAATTGGGTAAAATTCATTTACAGGGGGAATCAAAGAGATGCTTTCTTTTACTTTTGATAAAGAAAAAAATCACTTATTTGCTTATGATGGTAAGGCTGAGATAGGATACATCAGTTTTAGTCAAGCTAAAGATGTATGGATAATAGAAGAAGTATACCTTGATGCAGAATATAATATAAAAATATTTATTTTACAAATTATAGATAAATTTGTGGATATTGCTAGAGAAAATAAGAAAAAAATAATTGCACTTGATTCTTTAGCCAAGAGTGTTTTTTCTAAAAATACAAAATATATAGATGTTATTAGCTAGTACAAAATATTATCCCTTTTAAAAATCAAATATTTTTAAAAGATTATAGAAAAAATAAAATAAAAAAATTATACAAAAGTAAATAAAAAGAAAATTAGAAGATTGTTAATGAATTTTATAATTTTATTTTTATTAATATTTTTCTAACAAAAAAGGCTATAAGTTTTCTTATAGTCTTTTTTCGGCTTATTTTTTTTAAGCCAATTTATATTATTAAGAGGTTAAATTATTTTTGATTTTATTTAATTAATTCAATAGCTTTTTGTGGTAGGTAAACTTTATTACTTGTGTTTATTGCAAGTCCACCAATAGTAACTTTTTTACCATTTAACTTAGCGTAGTTTTTGTTCATGGGTATAATTAATACATTGTCGTCTTTTGTAACTTTAAGTTCATAGTTATCTTCAGAAGCTTTGCTATATTCTACTTTTGCACCTTTTTTAATAAAAGCTTCTCTTGCACAAACGTATAATTCATTAGTTAATTTGTTAAGGTCTATGTCTAAAACATCTGCCATATATAAACCAATTTGATTATTAAATATAGTTCCTTCGAGAGTTTTTAAATTATCTCCATTAGTTAAGCAGTGTAGGGCAATATCACCACCAACATGACCTCTTGTTGTCCAGCCTATATATGACCTATCGGAAACAACTTTTCCAACAGCAGTTTGTAAATCTTTTTTATCAGCAGTTTTAATTAAATTTTCTTCTTCAGCTGTTAAATCATTAATTGCGTAAGCTTCTTTCATAATATCTTTTATATTTGTTCTGTTATCATCAAGTTTTTCAGCAACTTTTTGACCGGTCATTTTTGCATTAGCAACCAAGTTTGTGAATTTATCAAGCTCTGTTTTATCATATCCACTATTAATTCCTGTTGAGCCAAAAGTCATCCCACCTGTTCCGTGGTCTGCAGCAACTATTAGAACGGAATTAGGGGTTTTCTTAACAAATTCTTTTGCAACAGCTACAGCTTTATCAAAAGCTATGGCATCTGTAATTGTTGCAACTGGATCATTTGCGTGAGCGCCCCAGTCAATTTCTGAACCTTCAACCATTAAGAAAAATCCTTTATCATTTTTTGATAGAGTATTTATTGCTTTTGTAGTCATTTCAGCTAATGAAGGTTCTACAGATGGATCTCTATCAATATCATACTTCATTGATTTTTCAGCGAACATTCCCCAAATTTTATTTGAAGTTGTCTTATCCATTTCAGCTTTTGTTGTGAAATAATCGTAACCTAAAGATTTAATTTCATTTATTAAATCTTCCTTATCTTTTCTCTTGCTTGCATCTAAATATTGACTGCCAGCCCCCAAAACCACATCCATATCTTGGTAAACTTGTTGCTCACCTAAAATTTCATATTCATTTCTGTTTGGATAGTGAGAGCAAAATGCAGCTGGAGTTGCGTGTTGGATGTTAGAAGTTGAAACAATTCCTGTTGACCTTCCTGATCTTTTAGCACCTTCAAGAACTGTTGCAAGTGGCATTTTTGCTTTGTTTTTGTCAAAATCATAAAATCCAGGCATTCCATCTTTTGTAGGATAGCAAGAAATAAATGGCGTTTCTGTTTTTGAACCTGTTGCCATTGCTGTTGCAGCTGGAGCTGAGTCAGCAATTGGTGTATTTGAATTGTTGACTCTAACAAGTCCTTTAACCATATCATCTAAAACTAATTTCTTTTCAGCTGTTGTCCATCTTGTAGCTGTTTCAATTTCAATTGAATAGCCATCAGGAATCATCATAATAACATTTTTTGCACTGCCGTATTCATTATTATTTTCTGCAAAGATAAATGAAGGCAATAAAGTTGATACAGCAAAGATTGTTGCACAGATTTTTTTAAAATTTCTCATGTAGTTTCTCCTTCTCTAAATAATATCTTTGATTCAATATAAGATATAAATGTAAAATCTTTATTTAAAGTATGTAAATAATTAAAAATTTTAAAAAATTAATGTTATTTGTCCTATTTTACTATAAAATATATTTAGAGGTGATATTATGGAACAATCTAATAAGAAAGATAAATTAATACCTAAGATTGAAACAAATTTAAGGAAAAGACAAGTTTTAATTCCTGAAGTCATTTACAGAGCTAGTGGCATAAATTTTATGGGCAAAAGGATAAAATCTCTTTTATTTTCTAATGATTTACCAATTATTTGTAATACCAATGCTCAAGCAATAATGGCTGTTTATCCTTTTACACCTGAGCTTAAAATTATTAATGCTATTTGTGAGGTTGCATCTGTACCTGTTTTTGTTGGTATAGGTGGGGCTGTTACAAATGGATATCGTTCTTTAAATATTGGTATGCAAGCAGAACTTTTGGGAGCAAAAGGAGTTGTAGTTAATGCCCCAATGGCTAATGAAACTATAAAGAGAATAAGTGAAGTTTTAGATGTGCCTGTTATAGCAACAGTATTATCTTTAAAAGATGATATTGAAGGAAAGGTAAAAGCAGGAGCTAGAGTATTAAATGTTGCTGGAGGAAAAAGAACACCAGAACTTATTGAACTATGTAGAAAAATTGTCGGAGAAGAATATCCTATTATTGCTACTGGCGGTCATACTGATGAACATATTTTAGAAACTATTGAGGCTGGTGCTAATGCTATAACATATACACCACAATCTTCTTCAGAAATTTTTTCTGAAGTTATGAATGGATATAGAGAAAAAATGAGAGAGAAAAATTAAAGTTTTAATTGTATATTTTTTGGGTAATATCTTAATGTAAAAAAATTTAAATGGGTAATTGAAGGGGGAGTAAAATGGCATTTAAATTAGAAGATTTAAAATATGATTATAATGCACTTGAAGAAACAATTGATGAAGAAACTATGAGAATTCATCACGACAGACACCATAAAACTTATGTTGACAATTTAAATAAGGCTGTTAATGGAACAAATCTTGATAAAGAATCTTTAGATGATCTTGAAGAAATCTTGAGAAATCTTGATGAAATTCCTGAAAATATCAAAACTGCTGTTATTAACAACGGTGGCGGACATTATAATCATAGTCTATTTTGGGAAACAATGACACCAGGTGGTTCAAAAGAGCCTGTTGGAAATTTAAAAAAAGCAATAGAAGAAGCTTTTGGTTCATTTGAAAAATTCAAAGAAGAATTTGAAGCTAAGGGAGCTGGAAGATTTGGTTCAGGTTGGGTAAATTTAGTAACTAAAAATGGAAAAGTTGAAATAATGACAAACCCTAACCAAGATTCACCAGTATCTTTTGGATACAGCGTCATTATCGGTAATGATGTATGGGAACATGCTTATTATTTGAGATATCAAAATAAGAGAGCCGATTATCTAAAAGCTTGGTGGAATGTTGTTAACTGGGATATTGCAGAAGAAAGATTTAACAAAGCTAAATAATTTATAAAATTTTTGGGAGCTTAGGCTCCCTTTTTTATATGTAGATTTAAGGGGCATAATTAACAAAATAGTTGAAATATTTTATTAATTACACTACAATAGTACTTATTACAAAGGAGAATAAAGATGAATTACGGAATTTTAACTATTTTACCACCAATTATTGCTATTATTTTAGCACTACTTACTAAAGAAGTAATTACTTCATTGTTATTGGGTATATTAGCCGGTGGTCTAATTTTTACGGGCGGTAATTTTATTGCTGCTATTGAAGAAGTATTTACCCTTATGTCACAAAAATTAGGAGATAATTCTCTTATGATTATGTTTCTTGCTCTTTTAGGGTCTTTAGTCATGGTTATGAACATGGCTGGCGGTTCTTTTGCCTATGGCAAGTGGGCAAGCAAGAAAATAAAAAGTAAAACTTCTGCAAAACTTGCTTCAGTTATTTTGGGGATTTTAATTTTTATTGATGACTATTTCAACTGTTTAACAGTGGGTGCTGTTATGAAACCAATTATTGATGAAAATAAAGTTTCCAGAGCAAAATTAGCACAAATAATAGATTCTACAGCAGCCCCTATTTGTATTATGGCACCTATATCATCATGGGCGGCTTCTGTTGTTGCAATTATTGGAGAAGCTGGTATTGAAAATCCTATGAAAGTTTTTTTAAGTACAATTCCTTTAAATGCTTATGCACTTTTAACAATATTTTCTATTATATATTTTTGCTTTTCTAAAGATGAAATTGGTGTCATGCAAAAGTATGAAATAAAAGATACATCTAGAATAATTGAGAAGGAAGATGTAGGCTATGTGCATTCAAAAGATGGCAAGGTTTATGATTTAGTTTTGCCAATTTTGTGCCTTATTTCTATTACTTTAATTATGATGCTAAAAACTGGCGGATTTTTTCAAGGCAAATCAGCACCTGCTGCTTTTGGAAATGCAAATGTAAATTTATCTTTGGTGGTAGGTTCTGTTAGTGGATTATTCCTTGCGTTTATAATGTATATTCCGAGAAAACTTCTAAGCTTTAATCAATTTATGTCAGGCATTGTAGAAGGTATGAAGTCTATGATTTCAGCTATTGTTATTTTAACATTAGCATGGACAATTGGAGGAATTACTTCAAGTGACTATCTAAATACAGGTGGTTTTATAGCTTCTAAAATTTCTGATTCACAAATGCCCATGTGGATACTTCCTGCTATAATTTTTATAGTGGCAGCATTCTTATCTTTCTCCACAGGCACAGCTTGGGGTACTTTTGGTATTTTGGTTCCTATAATTGTACCTATTTTGATTGAAACTGATGCTATGGATTATTTAGTAATAATTTTGGCTGCAATTTTTTCAGGTTCAGTTTTTGGTGACCACTGCTCACCGATTTCTGATACCACTATTCTTTCATCGGCTGGAGCTGGGTGCGATCATATAGCCCATGTTTCTTCGCAACTACCTTATGCTATAATATGCGGAATTTCGTCTATCTTTGGATTTTTAGTTGCTGGAATTACAGACATAGGTTATACTGCTGTTCCTGCAGGAATTGTCATGTTATTGATAATAGTATTTTTCTACAAGAAAAAGACAATAAAAAAATATGGACAAATTGAAGGCTAATCAAAAGTATTAAGATGACTTTTTCATCTTAATATTTTTTTGCATAAAATTAAAGAAAAAGATATACTTTTATTGAAGAAAAAATATTCTAAAAGGCTCATCTATGTGAGATTAGATTGAGGGAGTTTTTATCAAATAAATTTACAAGGAGGAGCTTATGTCTTTAAATATAAAATTAGAAAATTTAGTAAAGATGGATGTTGATGCGATAGTTAATGCTGCAAATAAAGAGCTTTTGCCAGGTGGAGGTGTATGTGGTGCAATATTTCAAGGTGCTAAATCTAAAAGTCTTGAAATGGATTGTAAGAAACTAGGACCCATTAAAACTGGACAAGCTGTAATAACAAGTGCATATAATCTTCCCAGTAAGTACATAATTCATGCAGTGGGACCTATTTACAGAGATGGATTGAGTGGAGAAGAAGAATTTTTAAGAAATGCTTATATTAATTCTTTGAAACTTGCAAAAAAACATTCTATAAAATCTATAGCTTTCCCCTTGATTTCAGCAGGTATTTACGGCTACCCTCTTAAAGAAGCTTGCAAAATTGCTGTTGATACTATAAGAGAATTTTTAAAAAAAGAAGATATGGATGTAACAATAGCAGTTTTGGATCCAAATATTTATGATATTTTAACAAAGCTATGAATATAAAAAAAAGTAATTTTCAAATAATTTTGCCTATAGTTGGTAGAGATGATGCTGAGATTTTAAAAGATTGTCAAAATCTCAGCAAATTAAAGGTAAGTACAATAGAGTGGCGTGCAGATTGTTATAATAATTATCAGGATATCAATAGAACTATTGAAATATCCAAAAGAATTAAAGAAATTTTATCAGATAAAGATTTAATTTTCACATTAAGGTCTAAGGACCAAGGGGGAAATGGAATTTTCAAGCAAAGTTTTCAAGAAATTCTTATAAAAAATCTACTAGATAATGATATTTTTTCTATTTATGATATTGAATTTAATAATAGTAAAGACTTCTTAAAAGATATGAATACTTTAATTAGAGATTACAATAAGTTAAGCCTTCTTTCTTTACATAATTTTGAAATTACTCCAGATTTTATGAATATTATAAATACTTTAGAAGATATGGATAAGCTAAATTTTAATATTATAAAATATATAACTTGGTCTAATTCCTATGAGGATTCGCTAAGAATACTAAATGCTACTGATGAATTTAGAAAGAAAACGGATAAGAGATTAATAATTATGGCAATGGGAGATTTTGGAAAGATGACAAGAATTTTATCACCACTTTTTGGATCTTTTTATACCTTTTCTTATTATTCTAAAAATTCAGCAAAAGGGCAAATTTCTTATGAAAATATGCTAAAAATTTATGAGGAAATTCTATGAAGGTTAAAATAAAACCGGGAAAACTTGAGGGAGATATTGATGCAATATCTTCAAAGAGCCAAGGACATAGGGATTTAATTCTTGGAGCTTTATGTGAGGAAAAGACAGAAATTTTTTTAAATAATTTTTCTGATGATATATTAGTAACAGTAAAAGCTTTGGAAAATCTAGGCTTTGTTATAGAAAGAAAAGAAAATTCATTTTTAATTAAAGACAGAGTCGATGTTAAAAATCCTCAAATAGATTTTAAGGATTCTGGCTCATCATTAAGGTTTTTATTGGCAATAGGAAATTTTTATGGAGAAAATGTAAAATATATAGGCTCAGAAAGTCTTTCTAAAAGACCCCTTAAAGAACTAATTGAAGAGCTTGAAAAGAATAATTTTTCATTCAGTCAAAATCATCTTCCCCTAGAAGCAAGAGGATATTTTAAGGGTGGGAAATTTACCTTCAGAGGAGATATTTCCAGCCAATATATATCAGGAATTTTACTTGCTGCTAGTAAATCTCCCTTTGAAAGTCAAATTATTTTAAAATCAAATTTAGAGTCTAAACCTTATGTTGATTTAACTATAAATGAATTAAAAAAATTTTGTATAGATGTGAAAAAAATGGAAAACTCTTACAAAATAAAGGGAGGAAATCTCAAATCTCCTAGTAAATTATATGTAGAAGGAGATTGGTCTAATGCGTCAGTTTTTATTGGAGCAAATATACTTGGATCAAAGGTAAATATTAGGGGCTTAAATATTGATAGTCTTCAAGGTGACAAGGAAATTTTGACTATAGCAAAAAAGTTCGGATCAAAAATTTTTACAGAAGATAATATCTTGGAAAATTCAAAAGCTGATATAAGGTCAATGGAAATTGATATAAAAAATATACCTGATTTAGCACCAGTTCTGTGCGTAATACTTGCAGCAAGTACTGAGAAATCAAGACTAATAAATGCAAAGAGGTTGAGATTTAAAGAAAGCGACAGACTTTTTTCCCTTTGTAAGATGATTAATGATTTAGGTGCTTATGGGAAAATAGTCGGAGATTCATTAGAAATTACAGGAAAAATTAAAGGTGGACATGTAAATTCCTTTAATGACCACAGGATTGTTATGGCAGCTTGTCTAGCATCTACTTTTGCTAAGGAAGAAATTATAATAGATGGGGCGCAAGCTGTTGAAAAATCTTATAAGAATTTTTTTGAAGATTTTAAAAAATTAGGAGGTAATTTTGTCTGTTATAGGTAAAAATCTTAAATTCACCATTTTTGGCGAAAGTCATGGAAAATGTATCGGTGGAGTTTTAGATAATATTAAGCCGGGACTTCTAATAAATCTAGAAGATTTGGAAAGCTTTATGGATAGGAGAAGGGCAAAGGGAGAATTTAAAAGTAAAAGGCACGAATCAGATAAGGTTATATTTCTGTCTGGATTTTCTGAAAATAAAACTATGGGCACACCTCTTGCTTTTGTTATAGAAAATAAAAATCAAAACTCTTCAGATTATGATAATTTAATAAATACTCCAAGACCTTCTCATGCAGATTTTGTGGCAAATATTAAATATAAAGGACATGCAGATTTAAGGGGTGGGGGTCATTTTTCAGGTAGACTAACAGCTCCTATTTGTGTTGGTGGATTTTTTTCATTACAAGAATTAAAAGAAGATTATGGTGTGGAAATTTATTCACATTTATCAAGTGTTGGAAATATTTGTGATATATCTTATAGAGATATTTCTACTTGTGATTTTAAAAATTTAATGAAAAAAGATATTCCTATGGCTGATGATAAAAAAATTGAACAAGTAAAAATTTTCTTGCAAAGATTAATGAGTCAAGAAGATTCAATAGGATCTACAGTTACTTGTGTAGTTAAGGGACTTAAAGCTGGATATGGTTCAAATCTTTTTGATAACGCAAGAGCTAAAATAAGTTCTTATATTTTTTCTATCCCAGGAACTTGCGGCATGGAATTTGGCAGTGGTTTTGATGCAAGTATCAGTAAGGCTTCTGAAAACAATGATAGTTTTTATTATGATGACGGGCAAATAAAGACAAAAACCAATAATTGCGGTGGTATTCAAGGCGGAATCACAAATGGTATGGATATTGTTTTTAAAATACATTTTAAAGCACCGGCAAGTATAGGAAAGAAGCAAAAAACTGTTAATTTAATCAGTAAAAAAAATGAAGAGATAGTTATAAAGGGAAGGCACGATCCATGTATTGGATTGAGGGCTTTGCCAGTTGTAGAGTCCATGGCTGGACTTTGTGTATTGGATATGATAAAAAGTGAAAGAATTTAGAGAAAAAATAGATTTAATAGATGAAAAAATCTTAGATCTTTTAATAGAAAGATTTGATTTGTCAATAAAAATTGGCTCATATAAAAAAATTAATAAGATAGAAATTGAAAATTTAAAAAGAGAAGATGAGATAGCAAAATCTTTTCCCGATTTATATAAAAAAAATATTGAAAATATTTATAGGGAAATATTTAAAAATTCTAAGCATATGCAAGAAAAACTTTTTGCTTATTTGGATAAAAATATAGTCTTGATAGGGATGCCAGGTTGTGGCAAAACAACTCTAGGAGAAATTTTATCAAAAAAATTAAAAAGAGATTTTTTTGACACTGACAAGGAATTTGAAAACTTATATGGAAGTCCTGAAGAATTTATAATAAGAGAAGGTCTTAGTAAATTTAGGGATATTGAAAGCGAAATTTTAAGAAAATTTTCAAAAAATAAATATGGAGTAATTTCTACAGGTGGAGGTATAGTTGAAAGAAAGGAAAATCTAGAAATTCTAAAAGATAATTCTTTTGTTTATTATATAGATAGGGATACAGATAAGCTAATTTTAAGTGGGATTCAGCCATCCTATAAAAAAGACTTATATAAGCTCAGAGAAAAAAGAGAGAATTTATATAGGGAGTTTTCTGATGAAATTATAAAAAATAACACTGATCCTCAAGAAGCTGTTGTAAAACTTATAGAAAGTTTTAATAATGATATACTTGTAAAGGCAAGAGCAGGGGTGTTATGATAGTAAAGGTGAACTTATGAAAAAATTTATTATATTAATTATATTTATTTTATTAATTACTTCTTGCTCTAAAAAAGATTTGGCACCCTCACAAGAACAAGAGGCGGCTAGTATTGAAAAGTATGAGTTAACTTTTTATGATACTTTTGATACTGTAATAAGTGCAGTTATTTATTCTGATGATGAAAAAAAAGCAAATGAAGATTTGAATTATCTAGCTAAGAGATTTAGGGAATTAAATGCTCTTTTTGACAGATACAAATCTTATGATGGGGTAATTAATGTAAAAACTATAAATGATAATGCTGGCAAAAAACCAGTTAAGGTAGATGATACTCTATTTAAGCTTATTAAAACATCAAAAGAAGATTACATTAAAATTTCTTCAAAAAATAATATTGCTATGGGTCCAATTATTGATGTATGGAAAGCTTATAGCGATAAATATATAGAAGGAAAAACCAAGGAAGAAGTTAAAAAATTGATGGGTAATTATCTTCCAGACCAAAAATATTTGGAAACTTTAAGAAAATATACCGATATTAATAAAATTATATTAGATGAAAATAACAATACGGTTTATCTTGAAGATCCTCATATGTCCCTTGATTTAGGCTCAGTAGCCAAAGGATATGCTACAGAAATTGTTGGGGAAGAATTGAGAACAAGAGGGGTAAAATCTGCCCTTATATCAGCTGGCGGAAATGTAAAGTTAATAGGAAAACCACTTGACGGAAGAGAAAAATTTTCTATAGGCATTCAAAATCCTGATCTAAATGATGAAAATCAAGTGTTTGCTGCCCTTGAAGCTACTGATATTTCAATTGTAACTAGCGGTGATTACCAAAGATTTTTTGATTTAGATGGCAAAAGATACCCTCACATAATAGATCCCGAAACTTTAAGACCAAGCGATAATTTAAAATCTACTACAGTTATTTTAAAAGATTCCGGCTTGTGCGATTTTATATCAACTGCAGCATTTTTATCTGATGAAAAAGATATTAGTAAACTTGCAGAAAAAACAGACAGTAAAATTATATGGATTGATAATCAGATGAATATTAAATATACACCTGGTGCAGAAAAATATATAGTTAAAGGTGATTAAATGAGAAATAATACTAGAGGGCTTATTATTCATATTTTTGTAGGTATAATAATATTTTTTATAGCCTATATAATTAACTTATCAAAAATTGTCAGCTCAATAGTATATGGCAACATAATTTTTAGACTAATAATTTGCCTTATACCAATTATTTTATATTATAATTTTTCCAAGATTATGACCAAAAAAAGAACACCAAAACTTGACTACCTAAATGGTAATTTAATAATTTTATTAGCAATAATTTTATTCCTACCTGCATTTTTAGCAAGTGGATTTGATATTTTCAAGGAAAGTGTTGCTTCAAATGCTTTTAAATTTCCTTTTGAAATATTTTTAACACCGCAAATATATGTGATTAAAGTTTTAAATATACCTTATAATTTATTAACTGTAGCCATAGCTACTCTTGCTCCCACATTTATTTATGGGTTAAGCATAAGAATTTCTAGGGAAAAGATAAGTAAAAGACAAAGATACATGAGAAATACGAGAAAAAGGTATGAAAGATAAATTAAAATATATCTTTTTAACAATTTTTATTTTACTTTTTCTATATTTTTATAAGAGCACAAGTTCAAGCTTTGATAAGGTCTATGTTAATAAGGTCATTGATGGTGACACCATAAGAGCTACAAGTTCAAATGATTCGAATTTTAAAGTAAGATTAATAGGCATAAACGCACCTGAAAAGGGCAAAGAAAAGTATTGGAAAGAATCTAAGTCATATGCACAAAAACTTATGGAAAATAAATGCTGCTATTTGGAGAAAGACACTTCCGATAAGGATAAATATGGCAGATATTTGAGATACGTTTGGCTAAAGAAACCTAAAAAGAAAAACTTTAAAAATATAGAGCAACTTAATGTGTCGGCAATAATGTTAAAAAAAGGTTTGGCAAGAACTTATACTTTTAAACCAGACACATTGTATTTAAAGGAATTTAAAAAAATTGAGAAGAAGGCAAAAAAATTTAAAAGAGGTTTTTGGATATACAAAAAGCCTGTAACAAGAGGAAATAAGAGGTGAAATATGTATAAATATAATATGGAAGAATTATTTGAAATGTCTGTAAAAAAATTAGAAGAAATTGGAGTTAGTTTAGATGATATTGCAGAAATTGTTTTAATGCTACAAAAGGAGTATCTGCCTAGCTTGACACATGAATACGCTCTTGAAAATCTTAAAATGGTTTTGCACAAAAGAGAAGTTATTCACGCAGTTTTAACAGGTCTTGCAATAGATAAAATGGCAACAGAAAAATTACTGCCAGAACCAATTCAATCAATAATTGCTGTAGATGAAGGACTTTATGGAATTGATGAAGTGTTGCCACTTGGCATTGTAAATTGTTACGGATCAATTGGCTTTACTAATTTTGGATATTTAGATAAGAAAAAAATTGGCATAATAAAATATCTTGATGAAATGAAATCTAAGGACATAGTAACCACCTTTGCAGATGATATTGTTGCTGCACTTGCGGCAGCTACAGCTTCAAGAATTGCACATAAAAATATTTACGATGGCAAATAAATAATAAAAAAATTAATTTTTTATGTCATTAAGATGAAGGTAATTTTGTTCTACTATTAATATTTTGCCATATATTTTAACTTGATAAATTTTCTTAATCTAATAGGCAGGACTTCTAAGTTTTGATTTATTGGGATTTGAGAAAATTTTTTTCTTTTTATAAAAAATATTAAAAATATTATTATTTATAATAATAAATTTTATATGGAAAAATTTTAAAAGAAAATTTTAAAATCTATATATTTTAAGGTTAAAATATGTTATCCTATCAATAAGAAAGGAGATTGTCATGAAAGTAACAATATGTATGTGTTCTAAATGTACACTAATGGGTGCAAACGCAATATTTGATGCAGTCGAGTACTTACACGAAAGTTTATGCGCACCGGGTTCTGAATTTTGTAATGCTCAAAACTTAGAATTTGAAGCTTCCGATTCTCTTGGAATATGCAAAGAAAATACTGATTCTGAAATTTCGCCTGTTGTAGCCATAGATGATACCATATACACCAATGCGACTGCCCAAGAAATAAGCGAGATTATTGTAAATAAATTAAAAATTTAACTTGAGGGGGGAAAAAAGACAATGAAAGAGATTTACGGTCCAATAGTGGATATACGTAGGAGGGTATATGCTGAGGTCGCAAGAATTGCCTTTGGTGATTATGATATGTCTGAACTCGAAGATTCTTCTTACAGAATTGTTCCAGGTGAAGTAGGAAGAGATAGGGGAGATATATTTAGAGAAAGAGCTATAGCAGAAGAAATGGTTAGACTGGCCATGGGTATGGATATCCGTCAAATTGGGGAATATAAAAAAGTAACTGATGGATTTGACCAAGTTGATATTGATACAAATGCTTATACAAAACCTTTAATAAATGTAATCAAATTTGCTTGCGAAGCTTGTCCTACTAAATCATATTTTGTAACTAACAATTGTAGAAAATGTATTGCACATCCATGTATAAATGTATGCCCTGTAAATGCAATATCAATGGGTAAGGACTCTACAATTATTGATAAAGAAAAATGTATAAGATGTGGAAGATGTCATGAAGCTTGTCCATATAATGCTATAGTCATGTATGATAGACCTTGTGCCGCTGTTTGTGGAGTTAAGGCTATAGGTTCTGATGATTTTGATAGAGCAGAAATAGACCAAGATAAGTGTGTTGCTTGTGGAAGATGTATTGCAACTTGTCCTTTTGGAGCAATATCTGACAAGACACAAATTTTCCAATTAATTAAGGCTATTAAATCAGGCAAAAGAATTTATGGAGCAATAGCACCGTCATATATAGGACAATTTGGTCCAAAGGCTAAGCCTATGCAAATTCTTGAAGGAATAAAACAACTTGGTTTTAAAGATGTAATTGAAGTTGCATTAGGTGCTGATATTACAACACTTCATGAAGCAAAAGAATATTTGGAAAGAGTTCCTGGCGAAATTCCATTTATGGGAACATCGTGCTGTTATTCGTGGTCATTGATGATTAAAAAGAATTTCCCACAAATTTATGAACAAGTTTCCGACTCAGGCTCACCAATGAGATATACTGCAAATTATATCAAGAAAATTGACCCAGAAGCAGTAGTTGTATTTATTGGTCCTTGTACTTCAAAAAAACTTGAAGCTCTAGATACAAAAGTTAAGAGTGATGTTGATTTTGTTGTAACATTTGAAGAAGTTATGGGAATGCTCGCAGCAAAAGATATTGATGTTTCTTCTATTGAAGTTGAAAATGAAGAAGAAGAATCATCTGCACTAGGTCGTGGATATCCTATAGCAGGTGGTGTAGCCCAATCTGTTAAAGTTACTGCTGAAATTTTGGATCCAGAAAAGGAAATCAATATACAAGGGGCAAATAGTCTTGATGAATGTATAAAGATGCTTAAAATTGCCAAAGCAGGAAAATTAAACGGCTATCTTTTGGAAGGAATGGCTTGTCCTGGAGGATGTATTGCCGGAGTTGGTACTATTGCAGCCTTAGGAAAAGTTAAAAGATCTGTTGAAAAATATATGAAGGAAGCTCAGTTTAAGACTCCTCTTGAAAATACAAAAATCGAAAGCGAAAAAACAAAAATAATAGAAGAAAAATAAATTTTATTACAGATATTTATTTTTCTATATAAAATAAAAACTAAATAAATTAATTTTTAAATAGCACTTATATGTTATTTTAAGCCTGTGGTTTAGAAATAACATATAGTGCTATTTTTTGTATATAATAATTCTCTTAAAAAGCTTTTAAATGTGAGATTTGCGTTTTTTTATAAATAATATGTCAAAAGATTACAAATAAAATGTAATTATTGATAACAATTATTAATTATGATAAAATGATAACGATTTTGCTAAATAAAGGAGGTATTCATGAAAAAATTAAATAAAATATTAGCAATTATTCTATTTACTGCTATTCTTTTTACGGATTTTATTCCAGTTCTTGCAATTAGCAAAAGTTCTGAGGATATAAGTAAAAAGCTAAGCGAAAATTTAATAAGATCAAAAAATGATGAATTTTTTGATGTAATAGTTAAATTAAAGAAGGAAGTAAATTCCCAAAGAATTAAAAATGATGTTAAAAATGCAAATGCAGAAAAATCTAAAGAGGAGTTACAAAAAGAAATCAGAAAAGAAATTGTAAATGAATCTAAAGAACTTGCAAAAAGCTCTCAAGCATCTATTTTAGAGATTTTAAAAAATGAAAAGAACAAGGGAAATGTAAAGTCTTATGAATCATTTTTTATAATTAATTGTGTAAATCTTGTAGCTAGAAAATCTGTAATAGTGGAGCTTGCTAAAAGAGATGATGTAGAAAAAATTATTGAAAATAAGGTTATTAAAGTAGAAAAGCCGGAAAAAAATGAAATTATAAGAATGTCAAGATCTGCATATGATATCCATATTCCATGGAATTTAGAGGCTATTAATGCATATAAGGCTCAAAGATATACCAAAGATTGCAATAACGAAGTTGTTGTGGGAATTATTGATTCAGGAGTCGACTCTACTCACAGCGCCATAAGTAAAAATTACAGGGGAAATGATTCTTCTCTTGCAGCGTATTCATGGTATAACACTATTAATGGTAAGGATGGTTCACAAGAAAAACCCTATGATGACAGAGGACATGGAACTCATGTTTGCGGTACTATTTTAGGCTCAAAAGAAAATGCTTTGTTAGGGGTTGCTCCAAAAGCAAAGTGGATTGGTGTAAAAGTTTTTGATCAAGACGGCGAAACAGATAATGTAAAACTATTAAAGGCTGGAGAATGGATTATGGCACCAAATGGTGATCCAACAAAGGCACCAAAAGTTGTAAATAATTCTTGGGGTGGAAATTCAAATGATGGATTTTTCCAAGAAATTGTTAAAAAATGGAGAGAAGCAGGAATCTTTCCTGTGTTTTCAGCTGGAAATGTTGGACCCTTTAATGATGGTGGAGATGATTCAATCGGTACTCCAGGAGCATACCCTGAAAGTTATGCAGTTGGAGCAATAAGAAAAGATGAACATATTGCAAAGTTTTCTTTAAGAGGTAAGTCAAGTTATACAAATAAAATTAAGCCTGATATTGTTGCACCTGGAGTTAATATTTTATCTTGTATTCCTGGAGAAAAATATACAATTTATACTGGAACTTCTATGGCAGCTCCACACGTAACAGGTGTTATTGCTCTTATGCTTCAAGTTAATCCAAATTTAACTGTGGACCAAATTGAAAATATATTAAATGAAACTGCCCTTCCATTAAAAGATGAATATTACACAACAACACCAAACAATGGTTATGGTTATGGAAAAGTTAATGCTGTTAGTGCTGTTCAACTTGCAATGGGTCAAGAAAAAGGAAAAGACATTAAAAAGGATAATATAGCAATATTATCAGGTAGACTTCTTGCTCATGGGCAAGACACACAAGCGCCTGTAATTTCACACAATCCAATCAATAAAATTTTTACAACTTATAAAACAACATTTGATGTTGATGCCAAAGACAATACGGGAGTTAAATCTGTAAAACTTTTATTAGACTTAGGAAATGGTTATAAATCATACGATTTAGAACTAAAAAGAGGAAATAAAGTTGACGGCTATTATTCAACAAATATTCCTGTTGAAACTTTCAAAGGTCTATCTGCTGGAAAATATTACATTGAAGTTAGTGACATTAATGATAAAGTCACAAAAACTCCTGTCTATCCTTTTGAAGTTCAAAAAGGAATAGGGATTGGATATGTGAATGATTTTGAATCAGATATTTCTGGTTTTGATTTTGGTGGAGAGGCAAAACTTTTTAAATGGGGAAAGATTAAAAACGACGAAGCGAATAATAAAGTTATTGGAATAGAACCTTACGATAAGATTAGGGGAAACTCTATTGCTGTTATGCCGCCAATTGATTTGACAGGTGAAAATAGAAAGGCCGCTTTAACTTTTAAACATTGGTATGATTTAGGAAATTCTGAAAATGCATTTTTTGATACTGCAGAGATTTGGATTGCACAAGCAAAAGAAGATAGCGATCCAGATACATTGCAATGGAAATTAAAAAGAACTTATAAAAATTCTTCAAAAGGATGGACTAATGAATATATTGACTTATCAGAATATTCTGGCAAAAAAATTTGTATAATGTTCGGTTTTAGACCAAATGGTGAATGGAAAAGTGAAGGTAAAGGCTGGTATATTGATGACTTAAAAGTTGAAGAAGTATCAAAAGAAGTTCCTGAAAAGCCTAGCAAGTCTTTAAATTTACGTAATAAAAAAGATGGTAGAATAGTTTATTCATTTTCGCCTATAAAAAATGATAAAGTTACAGCATATGAACTTTATAGGTCGAAATCAGAAAATTCAGGTTTTGAATGTATAAAAACTGTTTTAAAGGGTGATAAAAATAATGGTTTCGGAAAATATTCTATAGATTTATCGGATACACCCAAGCCCCAAAAAGGAACTTACTACTATTATGCAGTTTCCAAAATTGGGGACAATAAAAGTGAACCATCTGAAATAAAATCAGTTACTTTCACAGAAGGTAAAGAATTTAAGAGTTTTGATTTTGAAAATGGAGAAGAAGGCTGGACAAGTTCAATAAATGGCGATGAAAAAAGTTTATGGGAATTTGGAAACTTAAAATATGGAGATCAATATAGTACACAATACAAAAAACCTATCGAAAAACAATCTTTAGGCAAAAATGACGGTATGAATATGTGGGCAACTAATATGAATGATTATAGGAGCCCTAAAACAAAATATGCACTTGTTTCTCCAAGTATGGACCTTTCAAGTTTATCAGATGGAACTCTTTATTATCAAAATTGGTTTGGTTCTAGTGGAAAAAGATATAGCGATGATTATGATACCTATAACCAAGATATAGGAGAAGTTTATTTTTCAAAAGATTCCGGCAAAACTTGGGAAAAATTTTACACACTTGATGAAAAAAATCTTGAAAAAGTTGGAATAAAAAATTCTTGGTTTACTAATAAAGTTGAAATTCCAAAAGATTATCTTGTGAAAGATTTTAAAGTTAAATTTTTACTTGACACAGGTAGTGATATGGGTTCATCAGCTCCGGAACAATCAGGCGGATGGTATATTGATGATGTTACTATTAACTCAAAAAATTTAGAGGATAAAAATATAGTTATTGATAAAAATCCAGCTCCTTTTAAACTTACAAATCTTGAGAGACCAGCTAGTGAAAATAAATCAGTTTTACCACTTTCTGGAAAGATTATTATTGCAGAACAGATTTCACTAGAAAAAGTTATAGCAACTGTTCAAACAGAACCAGGGACAGGTGCATTTTCTATTAAACTTCCAGTTGGTGATTATCTTATCGTAGGAAGTGCTGATGGATACAAAAATAGTGAGCATGATTATATAACATTAAAAAAAGATGGACTAAATAAGGATATATACCTTGAAAAAGCAGGAGGGGCTTCTGTTACTGTTAATCTTGAAGGTGAAAATTTTGAAAAATTTAAGGGATTAGGAAAAGTTACTCTTTATAAAAAAGGTGAAATTGCACCTATTGCTGAAAAAGAGGGTGTAAATGTTACATTTGAAAATTTATATCCAGGAGAGTATAAATTTATTGTAAATAGTGATGGATATAAAAAAATAGAACAAGATTTCACATTAGATGACCATAGTAGACCTTTTAATGCAAGACTTCATGAAAAGATCTTTCCACAAAAAGAATCAAGTGTTGGTTATACAGATGTAACTCCTTTAGAACTTGCCGGAATGGATTTAAAAAACAGGGCTTTTGCCAATAAAATTACAAATGACAAGATTGCACAGATAAAGGAAATTTCATACTTCATCACCAAAACAAAAGATGTTGATTTAAAAGGAAGTAAATACAGAATTTCTATTTATGACAAAAATGATGATGATGAACTTCCAGGTAAAATTCTGTTCTCAAAAGATTTAACTTTTGAAAAAGAGGGATGGAATAAAATTGATGTTTCTAATGTTCAAGTTTGGGGAGATTATTATATAGCTTTTACAAAGCTTGATGGTAATCTTGCTCTTGGAATAGATAATAATAAAGAAAATACAATGTCCTATCAAATGTTTAATGATGCTTGGGATGTGCCAGATACAAAGGGAACTTATATGATTGGTGCAAAAGTAGAAGAGTGTAGCGACAAGGAAAATAAGGAAAAATGCACTATATCATTTGATAAAGGTGATGGAAATGGCAACATGGCAGATGTTAAGGTAGAAAAAGGAAAAGAATATACTTTACCGAAATGCACATTCACAGCTCCAGAAGGCAAAGAATTTGAAGCTTGGGAAATTGAAAGTACAAAAAAACAAGCAAATGAATCTATTGTTGTAAATAAAGACACAAAGATAAAGGCTCTATGGAAAGATAAATTGCCAGAAAATAAAGAAAAACTTGAACCAATAAAACCTATACCTGCAAAAAATATGGCAGAACTTCCGAGTTACACACACTATATATCATATAAAGATGTAAATGCTGAAGAATATATAAATTCAATTGATAAGCTAATTGTAAGCCACGATGGAAAAGAAACAGTTGTTACTGAGAAAAATATAGTAGATGGAAAAGACTACCTTGAAGAACCGATCAAGAGATTGGTATTTAAATTTAGTTCAGGACTAGACAAGGACGACACAATTACAATTGTTTCAAACAAATACAAAAATGTTGTTATAAAAATAACTTATGCAAAAAATGCTACAGATTCAATTTCATATGGTATAAGCTCATCTATTGAAGAACTAAAAGAAATGATTACTATTTCATTTGATAAAGGTGATGGAAATGGAAGCATGGCAGATGTAAAGGTAGAAAAAGGAAAAGAATATACTTTACCGGAATGCACATTTACCGCTCCAGAAGGCAAAGAATTTGAAGCTTGGGAAATTGAAGGCACAAAAAAACTAGCAAAAGAATCTATTGTTGTAGATAAAGACACAAAGATAAAGGCTCTATGGAAAGATAAATTGCCAGAAAATAAAGAAAAACTTGAACCAGTAATGCCATATCCTTTGATGGGTCAAACCAATGTAACAAATTTTGAACATTTTATCACTTATAAAAATGAAACTGAGTCTGATGAATATTTAAAATCTATTGAAAAAGTTATTGTAAAACATAAGGGAAAAACACAAGAAATTACAGGTGCAAAAGGAATTGATTCAACAGATTTTATGGGGAATGCAAATAAAAAATTAGCTTTCCCATTTAACTCAAAGCTTGATAAAGATGACACGATTACAATTATTTCTAGCAAGTATAAAAATGTTCTTATAAAAATATTAAATGTTGCAGACGTTGGCAATGACATTTATTATACACTTAGTGCAAATGTTGAAGGGCAAAAAATAGTGCGTATAATTCATTTTGATGCCAATGGTGGAACCAACAATATGAAAGATGTTGAGGTTGAAAATGGAACTATTTATTCATTGCCAGAATGCACAATAACTCCTCCAATAGGATATGAATTTAAGGCTTGGGAGTATTTGGGAGATGAAAGTGAAGTCGGTCATAAATATCAAATCAATAACGATGTGACTATTAAAGCTATATGGAAAAAAATAGCAACAAATAATATTACTATACACTATGATTCAAATGCCGGACAAGGTGAAATGCCAGATGAAAGTAAGCTTGAAAATGAAAAATTTATTATTCCTGAAAGCAGATTTACACCACCACAAGGCAAGGAATTTGATGCATGGGAAATAAATGGTCAAAGAAAATATCCTGGAGAAGAATTAGTTTTGAGTGAAAATATTACACTTAAAGCACTTTGGACACAAAAGCTTGAAAAGACAAAAGACCCCGTAGAACCAATCTTAACAGAAGTTAAGTCAGATGATCCCTCATATACAAAAGCAAATTGTAAACATTTTATTGGATACAAAAAAGAGGATAGGGCATATATTGATGCGATTAATCTTATAACAATAAAGCACGATGGTAAAATTATAAAAAAATATCTTCTTACAAAAGAGGATGGAAAATATGAAGTCTTAGATGGAACAGGAAAAACCAAAAAAGATATGACAAGTATTGTATTTAATTCTAACTTCTTCTTTAATAGGGATGATGAAATAATTATTTGTGCAAGAGGATATAAGGATTTAAGACTTCATATAGCATCAGCAGATGATAATGTCATGAATGCACTATACACTACAGAAATTATTTCAAGAGTAAAATTTGAAACATTTGATGGAAGTAAAATAGATGATCAAGTAATAAAAGTTACTCCAACTTGGGCTGAAAATGTAAAAAAACCCAAGACAGACCCAACAAAAGAAGGATATATTTTTAAAGGTTGGTATAAAGATAGTGATTGCAAAGAAAATTTTGATTTTAATTCAAAAATTATAAGCGACACAAGTATTTATGCAAAATGGGAAAAAGAAATTAAAAAATTTACAATTTCATTTATAGGAAATGGTGGAACTGGCGAAATGAACACAATTGAAAAAGATAAAGACCAAAAGTATATTTTGCCTATATCTACTTTTATTCCTGCAGAGGGAAAAGAATTTGACGCATGGGAAATAAATGGTCAAAGAAAATCACCTGGGGAAGAAATTATAATTAATTCAGATACGCAGATAAAAGCTATTTGGAAGGATAAAATTCCAACCCCTGGACCAAAAGTGGAACCTGAGGTTGAATTAAAACCAAGTCCAGAAATAAAACCTGAAAATAATGATAGTGGAAACAACAATAAAAATCATTATTTTCCTTGGTCAAATGAATCTAAAGTTCAAAAAGACACTTCTAAAGTTAATAGTATTGTAAATAGCAGTGAAGAAAATAATAAATTTAGTGAAAATACTAAGACTGCCTATACTATACCAAAGGATGCTCAAAAGCATTGGGCAAAAGAAGCAATTGAATATTGTTTGTCTAAGGGCTATTTTAAGGATATAGTAAAAGACCAAAAATTCGAGCCTGAAAAACAAATAACAAGAGGAGAATTTATAACAGTTCTAGCTAGATTTGCAGGAGCAAAAGAATCAAATGCAAAAACATCTTTTACAGATATAGATAAAAATATGTATTATGCACCTTTTGTTGCTTGGGCTAAGGAAAATAATATTACAGCGGGTACGGGAAATGGAAAATTTTCACCTGATAAACCTATATCAAGAGCAGAGATGACGACTATGTTATATAGATTCTTAAAATCTATAAAAATAGATTTAAAGAGTTTGGATAAGAATATTGATTTTAAAGACAAAGATAAAATTCCGTCATGGGCAAAAGAAGCCATTAAGGAAATGGTAGACTTTGGAATTTTAAATGGAAACGATGATGGAACATTTAACCCAATGGGAAAATTTAAACGTTGTCAAATGTCACAAATAATCTACAATTTGAGTAAATAAGATTATTTTAAATGAAATGAAGCTGTTAAGAAATTATTTTTACCAACTTCATTTTTATTTGTTAAAATTTTTTATAAATTTATATTATAAAATCAAACTTTTATGTAGATAAATCTTGACAAAATGCAGAAATTACCTTAAAATGTTCTAAGTGTTTAAAAAGCCCCGGAATATTTTTTAAATACTTTAGGAGGAAATACTTTGAAAAGCTACATGGCGAAAGCTAATGAAGTTGAAAGAAAATGGTATATTATTGATGCTGAGGATAAGGTATTGGGTAGACTTGCTACTGAAGTTGCAAGTATCTTAAAAGGAAAGAAAAAACCAATTTACACACCTCACGTTGATACTGGAGACTTTGTAATAATTATTAATGCAGAAAAAATAAAATTAACTGGAAACAAGTGGGACCAAAAGCTTCATATTTATCATACTGGATATCCAGGAGGAAGACGTGAAGTTAGTTACCAACAATTAAGGGAAAAAAGACCAGAAAAAATCATCGAACTTGCTGTTAAAGGCATGCTTCCAAAATCAAGACTTGGAAGAAAGATGTTTAAGAAATTAAAGGTATATAGCGGAGCGCAACATCCACATGCTGCTCAAATGCCTGAAGTTTATGAAATTTAATTGGAGGTAATATATGCAAACACAATACAGAGCAACTGGAAGACGTAAAACATCTATTGCCCAAGTTAGATTGTTAGCAGGCAGTGGTAATTTTACTATCAACGGTAGAGATATTAATGATTATTTTGATTATGAAACACTAAGAGAAGTTAGTAAATCACCTCTTGAATTAACAGATACTCTTGCATCTTTTGATGTAATTGTAAAAGTTAAGGGTGGTGGATTTACTGGACAAGCTGGCGCAGTTAGACATGGTGTTGCCAGAGCACTTCTAGAAGTTGATCCAGAATATAGGTCAGTTTTAAAAAAGGCTGGTTTCTTAACAAGAGATCCTCGTATGAAGGAAAGAAAGAAATACGGTCTTAAAAAAGCAAGACGTGCACCACAATTCTCAAAGAGATAATTTCAAAAAACACAAGAACAAAGCCTTGGAAAGCACCAACATTCCGAGGTTTTTTTATTTATGATAAGTTTTGGATTTTGACATTAAATTTATTTAGTCAGTTTTAAGAAATTAATCTTATCGCTTCATCTATTTATTTCTTGCGAAAAAGTAAATTAAAAAAATTTGTGTCTTTTCATTGATGTACCATTTGACAAAATATGTATTTTTATAAATTTGATTTAACTATATAGAAATTTTTTCTTTATAGTTTTTTTGTGTCAAGAATAATGTAACTAATTTTAAAGAATATGTTATAATAATTATAAATATTTTTGTAGAATTTATAATTTTGTTGTATAATTGATTTCAAAATATAATGGAGGGTAGAAGATGAAAAAATTTAAAAGAGTCATGGTTGCCAACCGTGGTGAAATTGCAATTCGTGTTTTTCGTGCTTTGAGAGAACTTGGCATAAGAAGTGTTGCAATTTATTCAAAAGAAGATCAGCTATCTTTATTTAGAACTAAGGCTGATGAATCCTACTTAATAGGAAAAGATAAATCACCATTAGGTGCATACTTAGATATAGATGAAATTATTAAGCTTGCCAAGGCTAAGGCGGTTGATGCTATCCATCCAGGTTATGGATTTTTAGCTGAAAATGCTGAATTCGCAGCTAAATGTGAAAAAGAAGGAATAACATTTATCGGACCAAGCTCTAGTGCTATGGAAGCTTTAGGAGATAAAATAAAATCAAAAATTGTTGCAAATAATGCCAAAGTGCCAACGATTCCCGGTATTCAAAAACCAATTGAAAATGATGAACAAGCTAAGGATTTTGCAAAAGAAGCTGGATACCCTGTTATTATTAAAGCCTCTTTCGGCGGCGGTGGTCGTGGAATGAGAGTTGTCAATAATGAAAAAGAATTGATTGAAAAACTTCAAATTTGGCAATATTGTTCATCTTTTTGAAAGAGATTGTTCTATTCAAAGACGTCATCAAAAAGTTATAGAATTTACTCCTGCCTTTTCTTTACCTAAAAATGTAAGGGAAAGCATATGTCAAGATGCTCTAAAAATTGCAAATTCTATAGGATATACAAATGCTGGAACTGTAGAATTTTTAGTCGACAAAAATCTCAACCATTATTTCATAGAAGTTAATCCAAGAATTCAAGTTGAACATACGGTTACGGAAATGTGCACAGATATTGATCTTGTTCAATCACAAATTTTAGTTGCACAAGGTTATCCATTAAATTCAAAAGAAATTGGTATAGAATCTCAAGAATCCATAAAACATAGAGGATTTGCCATCCAATGTCGTGTTACAACTGAAGACCCTCTTAATAACTTTATGCCTGATACTGGTCACATTAGTTTATATAGATCATCTTCAGGATATGGAGTAAGACTTGATGGTGGTAATGGATTTACAGGAGCAGTAATTTCACCATATTATGATTCTCTACTTGTAAAAGTAATAACTCATGCCAGAACATGGTCAGATACAATTAGAAAAGCTGTAAGGTCTTTATCTGAACTTAAAGTTGGTGGAGTTAAAACTAATATAGGATTTTTATTAAATGTTTTAAATACAGATGAATTTTTAAAGGGGACTTGTGATACAGGATTTATAGAAGAACACCCTGAACTTTTCCAAATAAAGACTAAAAAAGATAAGGAACTGCAATTAATGAAACTTATTGGTAATATTGTAGTTAATGATCCCAATAAAATACAAAAACATTTTGATGTTCCGCAAGTTCCAAAATTTGAAAGAAAATCCTTCAGAGGAACAAAACAAATTTTAGATGAAGAAGGTCCAGATGGTCTAGTTAAATGGATTAAATCTCAAAAGAAACTTCTTCTGACAGATACAACTATGCGTGATGCTCATCAATCACTTATGGCAACAAGGGTTAGAACAATTGACCTTGTAAAGATTGCTGAAGCTACAAATTATAATATGCCTGATTTATTTTCTATAGAAATGTGGGGCGGAGCTACTTTTGATGTAGCTTACAGATTTTTGCACGAAGATCCATGGCAAAGACTTGAAATCTTAAGAGAAAAGATGCCTAATATGCTTTTACAAATGTTAGTGCGTGGCAATAATACAGTAGGTTATAAAAATTATCCAGATAATGTTGTAAAATCTTTTATTAAGGAATCAGCTAAAGCAGGTATTGATGTTTTTAGAATTTTTGATGCTCTAAATTGGTTGCCGGGTATGCAACTCTCCATTGAAGAAACTTTAAAAAATGGAAAGATTGCCGAAGCTACAATGTGTTATACTGGAGATATTTTAGATGAAACTAAGGATAAATATAATTTAGCTTATTATGTAAATTTAGCCAAAGAACTAGAAAAAACTGGAGCTCAAATTTTAGGGATAAAAGATATGTCAGGACTTTTAAAACCTTATGCAGCAAAAAAATTAATTAAGGCTTTAAAAAATGAAATTGGAATTCCTGTTCATCTTCACACTCATGACACAACAGGTAATGGTGTCGCTACAATTCTTATGGCGGCTGAAGCAGGAGTTGATATAGCTGATACGGCAGTTGATTCTATGAGCGGTTTGACATCTCAAGCAGCTTTAAATTCTGTGGTAGCAGCTCTTGAAAATACTGATAGAGATACTGGCATGAATATTGAAAAAGTTGAAGAAATTTCTAAATATTGGGAAGCAGTAAGACCTGTTTATGCTAATTTTGAATCAGATTTAAAATCTGGAACAACTGAAATTTACAGGTATGAAATTCCTGGTGGTCAATATTCAAACCTTAAGCCACAAGTAGAAAGCTTTGGTCTTGGACATAAGTTTAAAGAAGTAAAAGAAATGTATAAGGAAGTTAACCAAATGGTAGGAGATATTATAAAAGTAACTCCATCTTCAAAAATGGTTGGCGACATGGCAATCTTCATGGTACAAAATGGACTAACTAAGGACAATATTTATGAAAAAGGAAAAAATCTTGACTATCCTGATTCAGTAAGAACTTATTTTAAGGGTATGATGGGTCAACCTTATGGTGAATTTCCTAAAGAATTGCAAAAATTAGTGTTAAAAGGAGAAGAACCTATCACAGTAAGACCCGGTGAATTATTGGCTGATGAAGATTTCCAAGCTGTTAAGAAACATCTAGATGAAAAAGGTATGGAAGCAAGTGATAGAAATGCAGTATCTTATACACTTTATCCTAAGGTTATTGATGATTATATTGATTATGTAAAAGAAAATGGCGATGTTTCAGGAATAGGTTCAGATGTATTTTTCCATGGTTTGATGGAAGGAGAAACTGCTGAAATTTCTATTGATGAGGGTAAAAATTTAATTGTTACTCTTATTGAAGTAGGCAAATTACTAGATGATGGAACTAGAAATCTTACTTTTGAAATCAACGGAAACAGAAGAACAATAAATCTTGAAGATAAAACTGCTACTGTAACATCAAAAGCTAGAAGTCAAACTTTATTTGCTGATAAGAACAATGAAAAAGAAGTTGGTTCTTCAATTCCAGGACAAATTGTTAAAATAAATGTTAAAGTTGGAGATAAAGTTAAAGCAGGAGATACCTTATTTATAGCTGAGGCTATGAAGATGGAAGCAAATGTTGTTGCAAACATTGATGGAACTGTTAAGGAAATTTTTGTTGAAGTTAATGATTCTGTAGAAAATGGTCAACTTTTATTGACTTTTGAATAAAATTATAATGAGTTTAAAAATTTAATTTTATTATTCAATAGTTGGGTATAAATCTTAGGTAAATTTTAATATTAAGTTTAGAAAAAGTTAATAAATATAATTTATTGTATAAATAAAAGATGGGGGTGTAAGATGAGAAAATTATATAGGTCAAGGGATAATAAAGTTCTTGCTGGAATTTGTGGAGGCTTAGCTGAATATTTTGAAGTAGATGCATCTTTTGTAAGGCTTGTAACTTTAGCCTTAGTTTTACTAGGTGGTGTAAGTATATGGATATATATTATAGCGATTTTTCTTATACCTTTAGAACCTGAAAATTATCATAAAGGTTACTATGATGAAAATAATAATGACAAAGATTTTTATTAAAAGATTCCTCAGATTTATTCTGAGGATTTTTTATTGCCTAAATTTAAGAGTTTATACGAATATATTAATAGGTGAGAAAATGAATGAAAAAGAAATAATAAGAGGATTAAAGAGGAAGGATGAGCGAATTTTATCAGCTTTTATTGAAGAATATGCCGGATTAATGAAAAATGTTATAAGTGACAGGCTGAAAGTTTTTCCAAATATAAGGGAAGAAGTTTTAAATGATTCTATATTTGCGGTATGGGAAAATATAAATTCTTATAATGAAAAAAAGTCTTCTTTTAAAAATTGGTGTGCAAGTATTGCCAGATATAAGGCTATAGATGCACTGAGAAAAGAATTAAGGCACAAATCTTGTGAGCTTGATGACAATCTTCATATAAAAGATGATAGGATTTTAAATCTTTTACTGATTGAAGAAATTTTTAATTATTTATCAGCAGAAGATAAGATGATTTTTGAAAAAATTTTTTTGGAGGGAAGAACTTATGATGAATTATCAAATGAGCTTTCTGTAAGCAAGGATGTCCTTTATTCGAGAGTAAAAAGAGCAAGGAAGAATTTAAAAGATGAATTTGAAAGGTGATTATATGAATAAAAAAGAAATTTATGGGCTTTTAAATGAAGTGAATACTGTGTATAAAGAACAAAAATTAACTGATGAAGAAAACATAAAACTTGAAAGAAAAATCAAGGAAAAAATCCACTCAAATAAAAAATTTAATTTTAGAAAAGTTGGAGCAATAGCAGCAGGTATATTTATTTTGGGATCTTTTGTTTTTGCATCTAATGAAAAAATTCACGCATATGTTGAAGAATTTTTTACAGATAAAAAAATTAGTCTTTCTGATGCCGGTGATTTGTCTAAAGATATAGAAGCAAATGTGGTTGAGCTTCATAAACCTATTAATTTTAATAAAGCTTCTTTTATGATCGAAAATATTTTAACTGATGGCAGATTTATATACTTAAATCTAATTTATCCTCAAAAATACGAAAATGAAATTTATATACCAAGCTCTTTAAAAATAAACGGGGTTGAATATTGGCCTGAATCTACTTCTGTTAAACCAGATAAAATTGAAAACAATTTGATCAGCGCCTATTCAGAAATTCTTTTGGATAAAGAAATACCTTCTAATGTAGATTTAGATATAACTACGTTCATAATATTAAATATATATTCTTGAATTATATTTGCTAACTTTCCATTATAAGTTCTTATCTCACTAGTTTTTTTAGCTATAAGATTTGTAAACTTTGACTGAACTAATAGTATAATTAATTGTAAAATTATTACCATTATCAATAATTCTGATTGCATTTTTATTAATAAAGTAAATGATATCACTGCTATAATAAGATCCATTATTAAGGAAAATAAAGTTTCAACTCCGATATTCCCCAATATTGCAATATCATTTTCAATTATATTTAATATCTCTCCTGTTTTTATATTACTGTAATATTGCCCAGATAACTTAGATAAATGTTTTAAAACTTTTGTTTTCAAATATATAGATAACTTTATTCTTAATTTAGAGTATATGTATTCTAAAAATAAACGAATTGCTGCTGATGCTATTAGTATCAATGAATATAGAATTATTAATTTTATTAACAATTCACTATCTTTATTAACTATTGCATCATCTAATATTATTCTAATAATCTGCGGCATCCCCAAATTTAACATAGAACTTATAACAA
>QWCE01000476.1_pt1 | contig 76558 bp, 76 predicted proteins | sample 1972531 | NCBI WGS metagenome assembly QWCE01 (sample SAMN09866716, study PRJNA288562) | Human gut metagenome isolate term4_stool, whole genome shotgun sequencing...
TAATCATAATATCCCTTTGGTAAAAATATTTATTCTTAGTCTGAATGATAATTTCGTATTACCAATCTACAATCAACAGATAACTAAAAATTATCCTTCACATCCAACCTCAAAACCATTACGAGGATGTTTCGTCCGCAATATATCACGTTGCTTTGCGGTAGTTACATGTGTATAGATTTGGGTGACATTAATAGAACTGTGTCCTAACATCTCCTGAATATAACGGATGTCAACATCGGCTTCTAACAGGCTCGTTGCAAATGTGTGGCGGAACATGTGTGGAGTAATATGTAATGATATAGAGGCTTGATCACAGTATTTTTGAATCATGCGGCGGACAGACTGATCGGAGACCGGGGTTCCATTAGCATTCAGGAAAAAGTGGGTGTCTGTATGTTCTGTATGAAATTCTTTGGCATAGATGCGTAAAATATTAAGGACAGATGCGTTGCCAATTTGCAGACAGCGTTCTTTTGATCCTTTTCCGTAAATTCGAATTGTCCCATCCTGTAAGTTGACATGTTCAAAGGGCAAATCACAAAGTTCAGATATTCGCATTCCGGTTGCAAATAGTAGTTCTGTGAGGGCAATATCCCGTAAGGTGGTACGTTTTTGGTATGGGGTACTGGCATTTGTATGTGCAAAGTAGACAGCCTTCAGAAATTGTTCCACGGTGTAGAGAGGAATTGTTTTGGGCAGAATAATTGGTTCACGGAATTTGGTATATATTTTGGAAAATGGATTTGTCGCAATCATATCTTTGTACTCTAAAAAGTGAAACAGTGCTTTCAAAGAGGCAATTTTACGTTTGGCAGTTCTGGGTTGAAAGGTTTCGTGTAAATGCTGGATGTAACATTCCATAACGGGAACTGTGATTTCTTCGAGATTGGTTAATTCAACTTTTGATATAAATTGAGCCAGATCAATACGATACGCTTTGAGGGTTTTGGAATCTAAACATTTCTGGTACTGGCAATAATTTAAATATTCTTTGGTAATTTGTTCTAGATTGTTCATAATAGGATACTCCTTTGAAAATTTTTGAACTATTATACGTTTGAAGATATATCTTTTCAAATGGAATAGGTTATCTGTAAGCAAGCTTCCGGCAGCTAATCCCAGAGCATATTCGCATGGCTTGTAGGCGTCACAGAAAGTTCACAAAATAATTAGCACTCACCTATTGTAAGAACATTACGGATTTTGTCCTGTTTTATCATGTTACAAAAACAGTTGAAAACATAGTAAAATCAATGGTTTAGCATCATATATGTGTAAATTGTTATTTTATCTTGTTTTATCATGCTTCACAAAAAATATGTAAAATGTATGTATGCAAAAAGGCATTCCTTAAATGAGGGAATGCCTTTTATAGCGTGTTAAAATAATCTTTTTCTAGCATCTTTTTCTTGATACTTTATATTATTCTTGATAGTAATAAGGGATTGTTGAAGTTCAAGCATTGTTATGGCAGATTGCCGTTCGTCTTTTTCTTGTATAAATTTCTCTATATTGCCAAATAAATCTTTTAACTCCTTTTCAGAACAATAAGGAATAATTCCTTTTGTTAAGTAGTTTACATAATGCGAAAAATCGGGCAATCGTTGTAGTTCCTTTACCGATACTTCTTCAAGTCGAGTTTGCTTACATATAAAATCTAAGTCGTGTGTTGAGTTATTCAATCTATCCAGTAAATAGTCAGCGTCACAATGTAATAATTCGCATAGATTACATAAGATTGTGCAGGGAGGGACAGATTTGCCTGTTTCCCATGATTGAATAGTTCTTAGCATACTGTTAGTTTCCTTATCCTTTCTATTTCTTATAGAACCAAATTTCTTTTTGTATGCTTCTGCAAATTCTGTCTGTGTTCTGTATCCTCTTTTAATACGGATTTCTTGCAAACGTGTTCCAAATTGCAATTTTGTATAGTTTGAATATTCCATTTTTAACCTCCATGCACATAACTTTGTGTTTAAATAAGAAAAAATAAATTAAAATACATACACTATGAATATTGTTGTGTGTTTTTTACTATTATATAATATAAACACAAATTAAACAAGATAAAAAGAAGGAGGTAATAACTATGAGAGCAACACGTAAAGACGGCACAATTTCCGATTGTGATAAATTAGCGGTTGATACTAATGGACTGCAAAATCTTTTGGATTGTGGGAGAGCAACTGCGGTTGAAATTGGCGGACAAGCAGGTGCAAGAATTGAAGTGGGGAAAAGGTTACTCTGGAATGTTTCAAAGGTTCAAAAGTATCTTGACACAATAGCGACCGAATAAGAAAGGAGAGCAAGAAAAGGGCATGATTGTAGCAGGATATACGGACAGTTGGGAAAAAAGTATTGATGCAGTGGCACAAGGTAAAAAGGTAGTTGTGCTTGTTTATAACCATAAGCAACCAAGCGTAAAATTGTATAACTTTTCGCAGGATGAAGCAAAAGAAATGAAAAGTATTATTGATGAATGGCTGGGGGAATTTTATGCGAATTAGCCTTGATGAATTTGAAAAGTATTATAACCGCCCAGCCAAAAGGGAAAGTAATGGTACTTATAACACAATGCCACAAGAAAAGCGTAAAAATGCGGATGCAAGGCTTGATTGTACTATTTATGAAATACAATTACCTAGATTCACGAATGAGAAAGACACAAAGAAATGCTTTACACGATTAGCAAACTTTTTAAGTAGGAATATTCATTATGGAACAGTTGCAACGCTAGGTTATAGCACTCATGCAAAATGGACACCGCATAGATTTGAGCAAGGGAAAATGGGCGGGCGAGCCAAAAAAGTTTTTAATGATGCAAACAGTTATAAACGCCCCCCGCACATTCACTTGAATATTGCAGGAAATGAAGCACACAAAGTAGCCACGAAGTTATACACGAATGAGAGTAGATTGTACACACGCAACCACAATAAACCATATCCAAAGCGTTCAAATGAAGTGATACGAAGCAAGGCAGGGCATAATTTAAGCCGAACCTACATTGAATGGCAAAGTACACTTTATCGGGAATTTGGAAATGTTGATGATTTTATAGAAGAACACAACACGGGAGAAAGGCGAGTTTTTTATAATGATGAAGATGAATATTAAAGGGGGTTAGAAATACATTTTTGCATTTTTAATGCATAGCTACAAATTGCAACAAAGCAAGTATTTACAATGGTTTGCAGGGTGTGACAGATAGCACGCAAAAACTAATATAATATATATAAATCATTATAATAATTATAGCATTAGGAGTATATAGCCATGAACACATTAACCGATTATGAAAATATGACAAGGGCAGAAATTTGTTACACACATTTAGTAACATCATGTTTATTGTTTAAGAATGAACTTATACAAGTTATCTATAATGACGAGGGTGTGACTTGCAAATGCAAGTCTAAGAAAACAGAACGAGTATTTGAACAAGTATATTATTTTACAAGCATTTATGAAAAGAATGATTTGATTGAACTAATACAAAATGATACATCATTATGCGAAAATACTGAATTTGAGTTTTTAACAAGAAAACGCAGAAATTATAACTAGCATTTTTACCGCCCCCCGTTGGGGCAGAAAGGAGAGATATATAAGTGATTGCAAGCTATAAGGAGCAAGTCGAACGGCTGAAAGAAAGGATTGAGCAAACGGACACTTCACAAGTACACCTTTTAGATTTACAAAAAGACGGAACATATTTAGACACTGCTACAAAGGCTGTGTATAAAAACTGGGAAGAAGTTGAGAAAAAGCTGTCGGGGATAGCGATTATAGATGATATTCCCGATGATGAAGAAATAAGCGAGGGGGGTGCAGAATGATTGCGAATTAGTGATGAAAAAATGATTGAAGCACTTATAACAACTGAAAGTATAACAAAATGTGCGGAAGTGCTAGGGTGCAACAGAAAAAGCATTTATGACCGACTAAAAAAGCCCGAATTTTACGCAAAGCTACAACAACAACGTAAAGATTGTTTCGCTTTAACAACTAGCAAACTTACAAATGCACAGGAACAGGCTGTGCAAACGCTTATAGACATTATGAGCAGTGAGGATGCAAGTGATGGATGCAAAATAAAGGCAAGTCAAATAATACTTGATACTTGCGTAAAGGTTGTGCAACAAGTTGATATTGTAGACCAAATACATGAACTTAAACAAATGATGAAAATGCGGGAAATGTAACGTAACTAAACAAGGAATATAAACGAAAGGAAGTGATTTTATGAAACCATTAGCAATGGAAATTTTACACGACTTAAAGAAGCATTGTAGAGCATGGCAGATAGCGACAGCTATTACAACATTTATTGCGGTTGTGGAACTTATGATTATCGTATTTTAGAAAGGGAAAGGAATTAAGAATTATGGAAAATGAGAAGATCGTAAACAGTTTAGACAATATTGTAAAAAGTTATAAGGATATTAAGGAATTACACGAAAAAATCGAGGAGAAAAAGGCAGAACTCAATAGTCCTAGCAGTATCAAGCGATACACAACGTCATCAAGACAGGAAGAATTGGACAACTTTGTTTCGGATTGTAATGCAAAGGAAAAATCAATCCGCAAGAAAATGTCCACAGAAATTAAAAACATTCAGAATGAGATTTGCGGAGTTTACCAGTACAACCCCGATATTGAACACGACATTGATTTTTTAACCACAATGGCTCGGGGTGGAATGATTTCTGCAAACATGATTTCAACAGTTGTCAGCAAATATCGTGGAAGCGAGTCGACCTTGCTATTTTTAAAGCAGAAATTGAAAGATGCAGGGCTTAACGCTTCGCCGATTGATGAAATGCTTTTTAGTGGCTCTGAAATTGACTTGAACGGAAATTCGCATTTTGTGCCACCAACAGAATATTTCAATGCATTGTCTAGCGATATTGAGAACGGAGTGAGTGACGTTAGCTTAATTCATAATCTTTCCAAGATTTCAGAAAAGACGGGAGCAGAAAGTACATCATTGCAAAATCTCAAAGCAGAGATAAAGGAAAGCTTAGATAAAAGCATGAGTAATATGCTACCAGTCTTTTAGTCAAAACATAAGAAAGAAACAACAAAATTCACGTCAAATTTGCGTTTTAAGTGTTAAGTAGTATATTTATATATCCTAGCACCTAAAAACGCAAATTTGGTGCAAATTATCTTGAACTTTGAAATTGTAGTATAAGATAAGTGCATTTTCGCTAATAAATATGTAAAAAATATGTAATTGCATACAAAATGATAATACATATGCTTTGAAAACATTGATTTTGCAAGGCTTTTGGTAAAATATTAGTTCTTACATAACATAATAAACATTTTTATTGTAAAAATCAGCATAATATTGTATAATTATTGTACGGACAATAAATAGTGAGGTGATGAAATGAATAGTCCGAAGAAAAGAGGTAGACCTAGAAAAAGCGACCCGAGAAATAAACGTTTTGAAATACGAATGACACAGGAGCAGGAAGAACTACTTGCAGAGTGTTCAGAAAAGGCAGGAATCACAAAAACAGACGTGATTATAAAAGGGATTGAACTATTTAGGAATACATTATAAAAGGTTAGCCACTCCCCGACCAAAGCGAATGACTAACCCCTATGTATAGTACAGAATGTCCGTACCGTGAAATATTCTATCATAGTATGGTCATTCAGGCAAACGAAAGAAAGGAATGGTACATATTATGGCAGAGAAAAGAAAAGACAACAAAGGCAGAAATTTGCAAAAAGGAGAAGGGCAAAGAAAGGACGGAAGATATTATTTTCAATATAAAGATATTTTCGGAAAGAGCAAGGTTGTTTATAGCTGGAATTTGGCAGATTTGAGAGAAAAAGAGAAGCAAATAATAAAAGATAAAGAAGATGGTATCGATAATGTTTCCTCTAAAATATCATTGAATGAGTTATTTGACTTGTATTTAAGCTTAAAAAACAAGGAAAGATTCAGAGATGCAACAAAAGATAATTATAATGCTATGTGGGATTTGCACATTAGAAATACTGAACTTGGGGTTGCAAAGATTTGTGATATTAAACCTAGTCGTATAAAGAAATTTTATGCAGAACTTAAAGAAAAAGGTCTTTCTAATAGCACAATAAAACTGTTTCATAGTATGTTATTACCTAGTTTTGAATTAGCTGTAAATGATGATATGATTAGAAAAAATCCTGTTAAGGGGTGTTTGGAAGAATATAAAGGCGGTGCAAAGGAAAAAGAGGCATTGACAATGTATCAGCAAACGGAATTATTGCAGTTTGTAAAAGAAAGCAATGTGTATAATACCTATGAGCCTATGTTAAGGTATATGTTGGGAACAGGATGCAGAATAGGCGAAGTTATTGGAATAACTTGGAATGATATTGACATGAAAAACAAGGAAATCAATATCAATCATCAGTTGATATATAAGAGAAATGCAGAGGGAAAGACAGTGTTTTCTATATCAGAAACAAAGACAGAAGCAGGAAACAGGAAAATCCCAATGACAAAGGAAGTGTATAATGCGTTATGTATGCAGAGAAAATATGCTTTATATATGGGAATACCGAGAGATTATAAAGTTGATGGTTATGATAAGTTTGTATTTGTGACAAAAAGCGGTAAACCTATTGCCCCGAATGGATTTAATAATGTATTAAAGAATTTAGTCAATGCATATAACAAGCGAGAGACTATAATGGCAGAATCGGAAAAGCGGGAGCCTGTATTATTACCGCATATGTCAGCACATACATTTAGACATACTGCTTGTACTAGAATGGCAGAAGCAGGAGTGCAACCAAAAGCATTACAATATATTTTAGGGCATAGTGATATGTCAATTACCATGAATGTATATACCCATGCACAATACGACAATGTGAAAAAAGAAATTGAAAATATGGAACAGCAACAGGCTATGTAATGCATTGAAAATAAGAGGGGATATTTCCCTCTTATTTTTGTAAACCAGTGCAAAATATGTAAATGATATGTAAATATGGGGAAAATCAAGAGTTAGTATACAGAGAACATTGTAGTTCACACAATCTTCACAAAAAATTAGCACTCACCTATTGACAGTGCTAATAATTGGTGCTATAACATAGTTAAAGATAAGGAAAGGGATTAAGAAAGAGGATCCCGGAACCGAATCTTTCACATACAATTGACACTTCAGTTTCTCTGATAGTGCTAATCATACAAAAGTCTAAGTGCCTATGAGGATTCATAAGAATCCCATATTTCCGACACTTGTTACAAGAAGGAAAGGAGTAATGACTTATGTTAACACCTAGTATTTTTGGAGAAAGTTTATTTGATGATTGGATGGATGACTTCCCGTTTGGTAAGGATTTTGAGAAGGAATTTGAGAAATCAATGTTCCCAGCTAAGAATCCGTTGTATGGCAAACATGCAAAGAACCTTATGAAGACAGATGTCCGTGAGACAGATGATGCGTATGAGGTTGATATTGATCTGCCTGGCTTCAAGAAAGATGAAGTTACAGCCGAGTTGAAGGATGGCTATATTACCATTTCTGCATCCAAGGGTTTGGATAAGGACGAAAAGGATAAGAAGACCGGTAAGTACATTCGTAAGGAACGTTATGCAGGCAGCATGAGCAGAAGCTTCTATGTTGGCGAGGATGTCACACAGGATGAGATTTCTGCGAAGTTCGAGAACGGTATCTTACAGTTGAAGGTTCCTAAGAAAGCCGATAAGGCAGTTGAAGGTAAGAATTACATTGCCATTGAAGGATAATATGGTATCCATATGAGAGAAAAGAGGCGACAGATATGGATAAGAATCCAAAGCATCCTTTGAAGAAGAAACAGGCAAAGGACAAGACCAAAAAGAAACATATTTATGAATAATGAATGAATCAGGTTCCCCGCTAGAGCAACTGCGCTGGCGGGGAACTTTTCTTTTGACTTGTAGTGCGAATACAATTATAATATGATGCAGAGGTCAAAAGCAGATAGTAATGTATGATGACATATAAAGGCCGGACCAAAAGTACGAAAGGATAAAGCAGGATGGACATTTACTTAGGGGTAGATTTGTGCCGCAAGAATGTACAAATGAGTTATTACGAGGAAGGAAAGGATGAACCGACTTCCATTTACCAATTGAATAATGCGGAGACATATCAGCTTCCGAATGTCATGTTTTATTCAAAAGAAGAGAAACGATGGTATGTAGGCAATCAAGTGAGCACAGTACGGTTTCAGCAGGATGGGGAGATTGTAGAGGATATAGTTGGCAATATAGATTCCGATAAACATATAGCAGTAGAGGGCGCAGTCTATACTTATGATGCGTTATTGCTTATTTTGCTCAAGACACATATTGGGGAATTTCTGTCACGGTCAGAGGAATATGTGTTGAAAGGACTTACGGTTACGTTGGAGGAATATCAGCCGAAGGTGTATCAGGTGCTTCAGAAGCTGCGCAAAGAATTGGAGCTTGCGGAGGATGCATTCTATATTATGAGTCATGAAAATGCATTTTTTCAGTATGTCATGAATCAGGATGAGAAGCTTCGGACAAACAGTGTTGCCATGTTTGAATATGGTCCTGAAGGAATGGAGTATTACCGGATTGATAAGAAACATCAGGGCAATGCCAGAATTTTCTATTTAGGACGGGAAAGTCTCAAAGAAGAATTGCCGTATGCGATGTTGTTTGAGGATATTGAGTCGTTAGATCAGAAGTTTGCAGAGATTGCCAAGAAGAAGATGCGGGAGACGTATATCTCCACGGTATATCTGACAGGGGTTGGATTTACGGATATGTGGATTGAGCAATCGCAGAAGGTATTATGCGATGGCCGACGTGTGTTTATGGGACAGAATCTGTATACAAAGGGAGCCTGCTATCATGCAAAGTTCGGGGCATATGAAGCAGAACGGGATTGCGTGTTATGTACAGAGGGCAGTATTCCGTTTGATATTGGTGTCTGTGTCGGGGAATTAGAAGGCAGGAATCAGTTCTATCCGATCGCGATCGGTGGAAGAGAATGGTATAACATGAAAGGGCAGGTTACATTGTTCTTAGATGATACGAACCGGATTGAGATGTTATATCAGGATAAAGTATCGAAAGAGATGCAGCGGGAGATCATAGAGATTCACGGGCTTCCGAAGCGACCGCCGAAGACGACGAAGATCTCGTTGGAAGTGGAGCTTACAGATGAACGGGTAGGAGCGATTGTAATCCGGGATGTAGGATTTGGCAAGATTTATCCAACGACAAATAAGATCTATCGTAAGGATTTTTCGATTGGACATATAGAATCGTAGAGAATGACACGATCGTAATAAAAAGTGGAATAATTAAGACGGACAGGGATGTAGAACAGATAGGGAAAGGATGTAGATATGGGACGAGTAATATTGTGCGAGACCACACCGGCTACAACTTCATATATTTTTCCAAATACGAAGATAGAGGTATTCTCTTACGAAGAATTATGCTATTACATATACAATAATATAGCTTTGATCTCCGAAGAACACATTGGAGTGTCGATGTTTAATTGGATTGAGCGGGAACTGCACCTTAGCGATCTTGCGGAAAGTCTGCGGAATCTGAAAGAAAAAGATACAACAGATCTGACGGATCTGCTGACAGCAATTCTGACATACAAAGAATATTATACGATACCGGAGATTAAGGAATTCATTTTACAGATAGAGCGAATGAAAGGACTCTCTGCACCACAATATCGGAAGTTACAGGCAGATGGTTTTCTACGGTATCATAAGTATCTGAAGGCAGCTGCCATCTATGATGAGATATTGGATCAGTATCCGGATATTGGAAATGACAAGCTGTTGGCTGCTATTTATCATAATCGTGGCATTGCGTATGCGAATAACTTTGAATTAGAGGATGCGATGGAGTCATATCGCAAGGCATATGAATTGATCGGAGATGTCGGGACGATGTATGAATACCTGTTGCTTCTTGCAACGATGAAGGATCGTGAGGATGTCGAAGTCATGGCAAAGTATTATCATGCAGAGAGCATGGTGCAGCCAATTTATGATGCGATCAAGGATGCAGAAGAAGATGTGACAGGTTCACCGATCTATCATCGCATGGAACGGGCTATGTATCATTATGAGAAGAATAATCTGACCGATTTTAATCAGAGAATGGATACGGTGTTAGAGCATTTGAAAGAAGAATTCCGTGAGCAGACGGTATAGGAGAGAAGTATATGGGTTTGTTAAATGCCGTTAAAGGTCTATTTACAAAGGCTGAAGTGACGGAAGAGACATTTGAATATGAGAGTATCGATAGTTATCTGAAGAGACAGCAACAGGAGCAGGGGGAACAGACCCCAAAGGGGGATGTCGCATACAAATGTGATCAGATCGTGGAAGCAACTTATCAGATGGAGGATCTGAAGGCAGAGTATGATGTGGTTACTTCCTATTTTGAGGACATCCAGATGATCGAAGAATTGCCACAGAATATTCGTAAAGAGATTACGGATACAGCAAAGAAGATTGCCTTTTTGCAAAATGAGACAACAGAATTTCTACATTCGGATGACCGGATCAGTGATGAGAATTTTCGAATGATTCAAGGGATGGAGAAAGATCTTACTGCTGTGTTCGGTCAGCTCAAAGAATTAGAGGATATGGATATGGCGATCCGGCGGGATATGACTCATTTAGAGGGTGAGAAGAACGCACAGGAATATATTCAGGAATCGATAGAGAGTCAACAGAGTAAGATCAAGAATTTTATGATTATTTTTGGAACGATATCGGTGTTGGCAGTCATTACGCTTGCAGTGGTTGGTGTGCTGACTAAGAATAATCTGGTACTACCGGTATTGTTGATCCTGTTGGTGATTGCGGGTATGGCAGCACTTTGCGTTGTGACATACCGAAATCTGTCTTATGAGTTCAAGATGTCCGAAAAGAGAGAGAATCGTGCCATTAGCCTGATGAATAAGGTGAAGATCAAGTATGTGAATAATACCTCTACGCTGGAATATCTCTATGAAAAGTACCATGTGAATAGTCTGCGGGAGTTGGAGTATTTGTATGACCAGTACCTGATCATGGTGGATGAGATCCGGAAATATCAACGGACAACCGGAGATCTGCGGGAGTACACAGAAGCATTGTCAAAGCTGTTATATGCACATGGTGTGAAAGATCCTGATATCTGGACGAAGCAGTCACTGGCATTGATCGATCCAAGAGAGATGGTCGAAGTTAAACATTCGTTAAATGTACGCAGACAGAAATTGCGTGATCAGATCGCGTATAATGAGCAATTGCGATTAGAGGGCCTGAAAGGCATACGGGAGCTGTTGAAGACGAATCCGGAATTGCGGGATGATGTCCGGCGGGAGATGGAATTATATCATATCAATCTCTAGTAATGGGATATTGTGTGGAATCTGAGGATATATCGGTTTGATGATTGTCTGTATAGTGAGGATAGATTTGAGGAGAGAGTTGTGAAGAGCGAGAATAAGATGAAGAATGAGAAAAGGATCATGGATATTTCTTTCATTGGCAGTATTTTGTTTATGTTGGCAGAGGGAATTATGGCATATGTAACACATTCTCATTCTCTTTTAATGGACTGCATTTTTGATGTGACGGATCTGATCATGATCGGTCCGTTTTTGGTGTTGGTCCCTTTGTTGTATAAGCCGGTAACGGAGAAACGACCGTATGGATTCTCACAGGTGGAATCTTTATTTATTGTGATCAAATACAGTGTGCTGCTTGTGATCACAGTGCAATTGATCTGGGATAATATCATGATTCTGTTCCATGGTGGACGACAGGTAGATGCAGGGATGATCGCAGTATTTGAGCTTGGCGTGTGGGCTGGCTGTGTATTTATCTATCTGCTGTTACGGCATTTCAGTCGAAGATATGAATCACTTACGATCAAGGCAGAGATCTATATCTGGAAGCTGGATATTATATCGAGTCTTGGTGTGTCGATTGCATTCTTTATCCAGATGGGATTACAGAAGACAGAATGGGCACATCTGGCAGCCTATATCGACCCGTTTGTTGCAATCGTGATGGCATGTCTGTTATTGGTTGAGCCGGTCAAAATGATTATTATTAACTTGAAGAATCTGGTGTTGTTTGCACCCGATGAGCGTATTATGCAGGAGATCCGGCAGATAGCGGAGAAGTATATGGATCGTGTGTACTATGACATTGAATTTCTGGATGTGATCCAGACGGGGCGTAAGACCTGGGTTGAGATCTATCTGACCAGCCATAATGATATGATGAATACAAGAATTCTGCATCAATTGCGCAATGAGATCCGGACAGAGCTTCGGGAGAAGTTTGATCAGGTGTATGTGGAACTGATACCAGATCTGCCGGAAGATTAGTAAGAAAAACAGATGCAGGGCACCATAAAACAATAGGGGAAATGTAGAGAGTTTTGAGAATTTTAATAACCGTACAGGCAGTGCCTGTGCAAGGTGTAATAGAGGAGAAATGACAATATGGCAGAGAAATTTATTCCAATAGAGAATAAGGACTCCTATGGTCTGACATGGTATGAGCATGCACAACCATACTTCGGAAGTCACAGGGGAATGCGGTTCCGGATTGCCAGAGATCCGATGGATGATGTGGCATTGACACCGGCAGATAAGAAAGGGGATGCAGAGTTTCTGGTTATCATCTGGCCCGAGCCATATTGTTATGAGGCGACACCGGATGAACAAAAGACAACCATGCGTTTTCCCTTCACAGTGGAAGGGAAGGAACAGATGGTTGCCTGGTTAAATGAACAATATCAGTCAAGATATGAGGAGTGGGAAGCCGTTCGGGCTAAGCACTAAGTTCAATCTGTTTTCGGTATTCTTTCGGTGTGATGCCATTGATCTTTCGAAATGTTTCCGTAAAGTAGCTGGCACCATGGAAACCACATTCCAATGCAATCTCTGTAATACTCAGGCTGGAATGTTCTAGCAGGTCAATTCCTTTTTGAATACGGTAATTCTGTAAGAATTCGATCGGTGACTGTTTGACCGTTTCGCGGAAGAGACGGCAGCATTTGGACTGGCACATCATTCCGGCTTCTGCAACATCATTCAGGGTAACTTTGTCCTGATAATTATCCTGAATAAATGAGATCATTGTTTTCAGTGGATTCATTGGATCAGTCTCAATTGGTTCACAGCCGTGTTCTCCAATTGTATTTGCGTAGAGCAGACTCCACAGATAGAAGAATTTGCTCTGTGCGATCAGTTCGAAGCAGGTAGATTGTTCTGTGACGGCATGGAAAATGTCAGTAATGGTCCGGATGGCATCGGTGTGCCATTCTTCGGAACGATTAAGAAACAGAACATCGGTGTTGCTGTCATATAGAAAAGGATTGATGTACTTTTCTTCCATACGCCGATTGAAACGCAAAGTATCCGGGTGAAGTAATAATACAATATATTTGCTATTGTCGGGATCGTCCATTTGATAGGTGCGGATCCGGTCCTGATTATTCGCATTAACGGGACCGCAAAGGTGCATCCGGTTGGAATTGATGATAATACCATCGCCTTCGTGAAGAATGAATGTGTGATTGTTCACATAGTATTCCAAAGATCCTTTGACCATGACGATACACTCCAATTCTCGGTGCCAATGGCAAGGTGTTATACCGCCTGGAAAGTCAGAAAAATAGGCGTAAGAAGCCTTGATTGGCGTAGTCGGTGAATTGTAATTAACCGTTTCTAATAGATTGTCGTTGATGATCATATCGTATTCCGGCATAGTGATACCTCCCCTTATAATATGCGTAAAATGTGATGAATACAAATGGTAATCCCATGTTGAAAATTCTATAAAAATGCCAAATTTTGTTGAAAATCGGCAACAAATACAGGATTGTTATATAATTATACATAAAATTGATAGAAATTACAATCAAAATAAAGTATCTTATGCATATGGAAACGATTTCCCCTCCCCTTATAGCGTGGGACACGGAAAGGCGGTGCTACTCCCCCTCCCCCCCTTTTTGTAGTATCGACTAGCCGCTGTCCCACTATCGTATGAAGATAAGGTGATAGGTGTTTTCGTTTTTGAAACCTTTTCATATATATATCTTCCCCTTTAATAGCTTCGGACAGCGTCCGGAGCATTTTTTTATATTATAGGAAAATTCGTTGATCCTAATAATCTCAGTCTTAGAACAGGCTGTCTTCCTGTAATTTTAATAGAATCTGATTCGTTTCCTCTTCGGATAAATGATTGTGAAGTGCATAGATAATGACCGCATCAAAACGATTGCGCGGATATAGAATCGGACGTTGTCCGATCGAGAGCATATATTGTGTTTCGTCAATGGATAATGGACATAACAGGGCAAAGCGGATCAGAAAGTTGCGGGTTGCTTTGCGTCTGCCCTTCAGAATCTGGTAGACATAGGATCGCTCCATGTTGAACCGGATAATAAGGTCTTTGACCTGTAAGTTGTGTTGTTTTAATTGTTGATCAAGATAATCAGTAATGGTTGTGTGGTCAAAATTCTCAGACTTTCTGAATTCAGTTAAATCGTAATTCTGTATTTGTTGAAATAACTCATCGGATGAAAACATATCTTTTGACCTCCCCGTATATATCTTGATAGAACTATTTTTTATTATACATCAAAATGCTCAAAAATGGTGGGCTTTTTTGCCTATTTTGACGAAAAAAGTGAAAAAGTGGGCAGGATTGCCCACCAAACCAATAAAAACACTTGATATAATGAACGAACACCGAGAAACCGGAGGTTTCGAAGTGAGCATTCGTGCATAATTGCACTCATGCGGGTGTAACTGCACGCAAAGTGCGAGTTTCTCATATTGACCTACGGGGCAGGAGAAATGGTTGTTGTTATGGACTGCCGTTCTTATTATTATAGAGTGACAGTCCTTTTTTAAAAAGGAGGAGTGCCTATGGAAAGAAGATTCTGGAGACGCAGAAGTGTGGCATGGATTATGGTGATGTGTATGATATGGAGCATGTTTACCTCTATTCCTGTACACGCAGAAGAAACTGCTGAGAATGGGAAAACGGAACTTACGGGGTTGATGATTCAGGATTGGATCAATCTAAATGATGAGGTGCCGAGTGTAAATCCAGAGGCGGGATATACACAGGAGGCAACGACAGTTATTCAGGGAACAACAATATGGAAGATCTGGTATAAACAGGACGAAACCTCGAAGTTGGAGGATGTGCCATTAGACCGGCTGCGTTTAACGTATGTAGAGAATGCAGCAACTGATCAGAGCAGTGCTGAGGTAGATGTGACAGAGTCACTTGTCGAGAATGAACATAAAGAAAACGGAGTATTCTTTAATGTGACTTTTAATCGAACCGGAGCATACCGGCTTGAATATTTAGATGAGAACAAGACAGAAGTATTGGGTTCAGTTCAAGTATATGTAGAATATCCGGAGGTGGGATTCTATACAAGTCCGGAAATGACAGATGAATCCGTGATTAAAGATTATAATTATATATTTGATGATTGCGAAGTAGAGGAGCAGTCTTTGTATATGATCATTAAAGATATATCCACAACGACTTTGAATGAGGAAGAGAGCAATGGTCGTGGTGCACCATTTCGGATTGATACATGGGATGGAGAAAGCAGCCAGTGGATCACAGATAAAGAAGAAGTGCAGAAGTATATATCGTATGAACGGGTAGAAGATACAGAGAATGTATATAAGATCACACTGCATAAGAATATGGATTTTGGAATCAGTGCCGCATATATAGTAAAGACAACCACAGATGGAATTCCAAATACGAGAGAAGATTCCAGCTATGTTAATGTCAATTATCAGCCAAAGGTAAAGGGACTTGTTCTAAAGGACTATATTGAATGGAATGATGGACCGGTTGTATCAGATTATGCGGAATTCGCAAAGGAAAGCTATGCAGATGTTATGGGTAGTACATTGTATCTGGCATATCGTGCGACGGAAGAGGCAGAGCCGGAAAAAGTCGCTGTTAAGAGTTTGCATCTATACGATGAAGATGGAGTGGAATGTGAGGCAGCCGTTCGTCAAAATGAATATAATTTAGCATTATGTGATATTACATTTCCGAATGTAGGTGAATATACGCTGGCGTTGCAGGATGACAATAGCAATATCATAAGCAAGGTCTATCTGCATGTTGATTGGCCGGAGGCTGCTATTTATAACACAAGTGAACAGACTATAGAGGGGCTGATGCACAGTAATGAACTGGTGTATTCAGATGAAGCAAACCGGGAGTTGTATATTACATTTAGACAGAGTGAGAATGTAACATATGAAGATGTGAATATTGTTCTAAATGCAGCAGGGGAAGCGATTGCAAAGGTGGAACCTGTTCTTGAGGGACAGCAATATAAGCTGACGATCAATGAAGGAGAGAATTTGAATTTCCGGATGGATATGTCTTATAACAGAAAGGATAAATGGGACACATCAGGGGAGAAGAATATTCAGAGACTTACCTTCTATATTAACAACGCTGATCAGACGGGAACTACTTTTACAGATGGTCTGGAGCATGTGGGATATGCCGGTTGTTATATACAGCCATACGAGTATAAGGATACACATACCATAGATTATGAAAATGGTATGCCGAGATATTGGGTGCATGCAGATACGATACAGGGTGTCATTGACAAATTGGCTTCTCTTGCAGAGGGAGAGGAAATGCTTTTTTATGATGCAGAGGAAATGCTTGCAGGCAATCCGGAGGCTGTGAAAGCAACCGGTGTTAAGAATACAGGATATATTCACATTAATGTCAGTTATTTTGGTAATGTTAAGCTACAATCACAATATATATCTTCTACAGCCGGATGGAAAGGAATTCAGTTTGAGAGTGGTATGGATGAGTGGATGACTATTCCGAAGGAGGGAACGACGCATACCTTACAGAATGGTGTCTATATAGAAGATAAGTTGTATGCGGTACATAAGGATGCATGGAAGCAATATCCGGAAATATTTGGCGAGAACGGCGAGAAATGTAATGAATTGATCGAGAAGGAAGAGGTTGCTTATATCAGCCGTTATCAGGATCGTCTATATCAGGTGGAAAGCTGCTATGATGAGGAAGAAGATACGTTCTATTACATATTAGGAGATGCTATCACAAAGGCACCGGAAGAACTGGATGAAATTGTAAGTAAGGGTGTTATCACTTTAGCAGATGGAAGTGAGAAAGAGAATGTCTCCTTGCGTGAGATGTTAAATGATGGAGATTATTTGTATGGATCTTATATAGAGACAGCATGTATGGACCCATTCCAATTCCCGGATATTCATACCAATGTATATTGTGATATGACATTTTCTGGCGGGCAGTCGGGAGTACATCTGAGTTTTCCGGAGGAGTCTGACAATCAGGTAATATTCATGACCAAAGTAACCGATACAGATCCGATTACATTAGAACCAGTAGAGAAAATGATACCTGTGGATGATGGAACATTTAAGCAGGACTCTGAGTCCAGAACGCTTGAGATTGTCAGCTTAGAGGGCATTACCTATAAGGTTGGTGTGACAATTAAAGATGGCGAGCAGGTAACACCAGATATGGATAGTACCTATGATGTTGACGGTGAGAAGGTTGTTATGGATAAGGTAACAGCTGATCAGATTGAAGATCTGTCAGAGGAACAGCAGGATAAGATTCAGAATGGCAGTACCTTGAATCTTAGTGTAAAGGCAGATGCGGTGGATGAAAAGACCATCGAGGAGCCAAAGAAAAAAGAGATTAATGACTTTGTTGAGAAGAACGTGGATAACAAAGAATTTGGTATGGAATTATTAGATATTAATCTTTCGGCTAAGATAGATGGGGAGGAGGAAGAGACTAAAGTTACTTCGTTAAAGACACCAACCACTGTCCGGATTCCAGTCTCCAAGAAATTAGCAGACCGGATCAAGATGAGTCTCAATCAGAAGAAGAACTGCTTTATTGTGAGATATCATGAGTGGGCAGGTTCTAAGACGGATGTAGACAGACTGCCGTTGCAGTTAGTAGAGGAGAATGGCAAATTCTATATCACATTCCAGACAGACCGCTTCTCGTTATATGCGATTGCATATGAGAAGGCAGCGTTAGATATCAGTAAGGTGCAATGGAAGACAACTGCATTTACTTATGATGGTCAGGCTAAGAAAGTAGAGTTAGAAGGCGTGCCAGAGGATGTGAAGGTAACGTATGCCGGACAGTCCAGTGCGACAGAGCCGGGAACTTATACGGCAACTGCAACCTTTGATTACGATACTGAGAAGTATGCAACGGCTGATTTCTCGAAGTTTGCAAGTGTACAGTGGACAATCACGAAGACGGCAGAGAATCCACCGGTTGTGACTCCGGGAACTCCGGTTCGGGATAATCCGGCACAGTCGGCAGCACCAGCCACAATAGCGCAACCGGAACCAGCGGGTGTTGTAGCAGGTGCGAGCCTAACGGTAGCAGGTAATACCTATCAGGTGCTTACGGTAGATGGTACAAAGACAGTGGCAATTACCGGTGCAGATAAGAAAGCAGCAAAGGTGGCAATTCCACAGACTATCCAGTTCAATGGTGAAGTATTTACGGTTACTTCCATTGCGGCAAATGCATTCAAGAACTGCAAGAAGTTGAAGACTGTTGTGATTCCGAAGACCGTAACCGCGATCGGTAAGAATGCATTTAGCGGTGCAAAGAATCTGAAGAAGATTACCATTCAGGGAACGGCGCTAACTTCAATTGGCAAGAACGCATTTAAGAATGTGAGCAAGAAAGCTGTGGTAAAGGTGCCGAAGAGTAAGAAGAAAGCATATAAGAAGCTGCTTAAGAAAGCAGGATATAAAGGAAAAGTGAAGTAGAAGATTCTGTAGAAAAAGCTCCCTGTAACCTAAATTGGGTTACAGGGAGCTTTGATGTGGAAAAGTGTACTTGACGCCATATGGAAAACAAAGTATTCTACATTTAGGTGTATAGCAAGAATAGAATCGGAGAATCAATATGGCAAAGAAATATTATGCAGTAGCAAAAGGAAAGACACCGGGAATCTATCTGACCTGGAATGATTGCAAGACACAGGTGGATGGATTCTCAGGTGCAGTCTATAAAGGGTTTGCAACCGTACAGGAAGCGGAAGAATTTGTTGTAAAGTATGGAGGGGGAATCGCATCCTCTGTTACAAAGAATAATAGTTCGCAAATAGTTGCAAATGATTGCAATAAAGAAGGAAAGATACAAGACAATACATGTGAGGAACCAATCAGCACCGATACGCATTTAGTCGCCTATGTGGATGGAAGTTATGAGCATAGTATGCGGCAATATGCGTATGGGTGCGTTTTGGTGCTTGCAGAAGATACAGTGACATTGAATGGCAGCGGGAATGAGGAAGATTATGTTTCTATGCGTAATGTGGCCGGGGAGATTTTAGGAAGTGAGAATGCAATCCAGTGGGCAGTGGAGCATGGTTATTCGTCTATCACAATCTATTATGATTATGAGGGAATTGAAAAATGGGCAAATGGCATCTGGAAAGCGAATAAGATAGGAACACAGCGCTATAAAGAATTTGTGGCGAAACAGCGTAAAAAAATTGATATTTCTTTTTCGAAGGTTGCGGCACACACCGGAGTCAAGTATAATGAAATGGCAGACCAGCTTGCCAAGACGGCACTGGGATTATAGGAGGATAGATATGGAATTCAGTAAGTATTTTGATCATACGATCTTGAAAGCAGATGCAACGGAAGAAGAAGTGGAAGCTATCTGCAAGGAAGCGAAAGAATATAACTTTGCATCGGTATGCGTGAACAGCTGCCGCACCAAACAGGTGGCAGACTATTTAGAGGGAACAGACATTGCAGTCTGTACGGTAGTGGGATTCCCTCTCGGAGCCATGAGTACAAGAGGTAAGAAGTTTGAGACGTTAGCAGCGATTGAAAGTGGTGCAACGGAGATTGATATGGTGATCAATGTCGGAGCAGTCAAGGATGAGGACTGGCGGTATGTGCAGGAGGATATTGAACAGGTAAAGGAAGTATGCCGGCATAATACAATGGGAAAAGAGGTTATTCTGAAAGTTATCATTGAGACATGCCTGTTGACGGAGGAAGAGAAGATTCGTGCCTGCGAAGCAGCTGTAGTTGCAGGGGCAGATTTTGTGAAGACTTCTACCGGATTCAGTACCGGCGGGGCGACAGTAGAAGATGTAGCGTTGATGCGTAAGACGGTAGATGAGAAGACGGATGCCTTGGAGAAAGAGACAGGCAAGACATACAAGAGAGTCCGGGTGAAAGCATCCGGTGGAATCCGGGATCTTGCAACAGCCAAGGCAATGATCAAAGCAGGAGCAGACCGCTTGGGGACTTCTGCAACTGTGGCAATTATGCAGGAACAGTAAGAAGCTTCAAAGAAAGACGATACAGTATGGTTGGATAAGAAGGTATGTAACAGGCTATGCAAAAGAAGTTAGAACTTTTGCAACTGCTTGAATAATAAGAGGAGGAAGAAACTATGACAAGATGGAAAAGGGGTGTTGCGTTGTTGCTGGTAGCAGCAATGACCTGCAGCATTGCCGGGTGTGGTAGTAAGAAGGAAGAGAGTGCCACAGAGGTTACAACAGAGGCAGAGACCACGGAGGAAGCAAAGGAGGATGTTACTACGGAAGAAGAGACAACACAGGAGATTGTCAGTACAGATGGCAATATGATCCGTAATGGAGATTTTTCAAATGGGGTAGGAAACTTTGCAAGCTATACCAACGGTGGTCAGATGACAATGGATGTCAATGATGACGGAGAATTGCAGATCGATATTGCCAAGACAGGTAGTGTGGAACATGGTGTGCAGGTATACTATGATGGATTCGAGATGCGGGAAGGTGGTGTATATACATTTTCCTTTGATGTGCATAGTACGGTAGAACGTGATATTGCATGGCGTGTACAGGTCAATGGTGGCGATTATCATGCATATGCAACCGAGACGGTAAGCGTAGGCCCGGATGTGCAGCATGTAGAGTCAGAATTTACGATGGAAGAGGCAACTGATCCGGCTCCAAGACTTTGTTTTAACTTAGGATTATTGCAGTCTATGAAAGATGCGGGAATGGATGGAAGTTCTTTAGGAGAACATTCTATTTATCTGGATAACTTGTCTCTTACGGTAAAGGATGACAGTCAGATGGCAGCGGATACAGAGGAAGTAGAAGTGCCGAAAGTGAAAGTCAACCAGTTAGGATATGCTACAGGGGATAAGAAGACAGTCATCTTCTCGGATCTGGATGAGGATGACACGACATTTCAGGTAGTAAATGTAGATACGAACCAGTCTGTATATGATGGTAAGATCAGTGAACGTAAGATTAATGTGACGGCAAATGAGTGGAATAATAATGGTGACTTCACGGATGTGAAGGAAAAAGGAACTTATAAGATCGTAACGGGAAAGGGTGAGGAGTCCTATCCGTTTGCGATTGGTGACAACATTTATGATGACACCTTTAAGAGTATCGTGAAAATGCTGTATCTGCAAAGATGTGGAATGGAGCTTACAAGTGATAAGGCAGGAGATTTTGCACATCCGGTCTGTCACAATACACAGGCGACCGTATACGGAACCAGCCAGAAAGTGGATGTAAGCGGTGGCTGGCATGATGCCGGTGACTATGGACGTTATGTGGTATCCGGTGCCAAGACGGTAGCGGATCTGTTACTTGCCTTTGAGAAGCAGGGTGGTAAGATTCATGCAAAAGATGCAGATAATTATGACATTCCGGAAAGCGGCAATGGGGTAAATGATCTGATTGACGAGGCAAGATATGAGTTAGACTGGATGCTTAAAATGCAGGATAGCAGCGGTGGTGTCTATCATAAAGTAACCTGTAAAGTATTCCCTGAGACAGTAATGCCACAGGATGAGACGGATGAGTTGATCCTTTCCCCAATCTCTAATACGGCAACGGGTGATTTTGCGGCAGTGATGGCATTAGCAAGCCGTATCTATACTGAATATGGAGACAGCAGTGATAAAGCATATGCGAAGACCTGTTTAGACGCAGCGAAGAAAGCATGGACTTATCTGGAAAAGAACAAAGATGCAGCAGGGTTTAAGAATCCAGAAGACATCGTAACGGGAGAATACCCGGATGGAAGAAGCACAGATGAAATGTTCTGGGCTGCAGCAGAATTATACAAGACAACAGGTGAGGATACATATAAGAGTGCAATGGGTGAGTATACATCCGATACTGCGAATATGACCGGACTTGGCTGGGCGAGTGTTGGCGCATATGGTGCATATGCAGCATTGACAACGGACAAGTTAAAGACCGATAGCAGTAATCTGACACGGGATATTCAGAATGCATTGATCGCTGCGGCAGATGAGGCGGTTGCCACAAGCCAGAAGAATGGATATATGATCAACAAAGACCGGAAGTATGAATGGGGTTCTAATATGGGAATTGCCAATACCGGTATGCTGCTCTTGCTGGCAAATGATATCAGTCCGAAGGAAGAGTATGTGACTTATGCAAAACAGCATTTGAATTATCTGATGGGTATGAATCCGACGGGATATTGTTTTGTGACCGGATGTGGTACTTTATCACCGGAGCATCCACATCACAGACCGTCTGAAGCAGTGGAAAAATGTATGCCGGGTATGTTAGTAGGCGGGCCGGACAATAATATGGATGACCCATATGCTAAGGCAGTATTCTTAAATACAGCTCCGGCAAAATGTTATGTGGATAATGCACAGAGCTATTCCACAAATGAGGTTACGATTTACTGGAATTCACCATTGATCTATCTGATGGCAGCAAGCCAGAAATAAAGAAAGGAAACAGGAATATGAAGTTAGGTTGTCATGTAGGAATGTCGGGAAAAGAAATGATGCTCGGTTCCGTGAAGGAAGCACTTTCTTATGGTGCGAATACATTTATGCTATATACAGGTGCACCGCAGAATACAAGGCGTAAGGATATCAGTGAACTACGGATTGAGGAAGCTCAGGCGTTGATGAAAGAACAGGGCATCGATGAATTTGTTGTGCATGCACCATATATCATTAATCTGGCAAACTGCGTGAAACCAGAGACGTATCAGATTGCAGTTGAATTTTTAGAGGTGGAATTGCAGCGGACGGCAGCAATGGGTTCTAAGACATTGGTTCTGCATCCGGGATCTCATGTTGGGGAAGGCGTAGATGCCGGAACGGCTCAGATCGTGAAGGGACTGAATTCCGTACTCACAAAAGATACCAGCGTACACATTGCGTTAGAGACAATGGCTGGTAAAGGGAGTGAGATCGGAAGAAGTTTTGAAGAACTTGCCAAGATCTATGACGGCGTTGTATATAGTGACAAACTCCGGGTATGTTTTGACACCTGTCATACAAGTGATGCAGGATATGATATTATTCATGATTATGATGGGGTGATGGAGCAGTTTGACCGTGTGATCGGAAAGGATCAGATTGCGGTATTCCATATTAACGATAGTAAGAATGAACCGGGAGCGGCGAAAGATCGACATGAGAATTTTGGATTTGGACATATTGGATTTGAGGCATTGATGCAGGTAGTAAATGATGATAATTTTGCGGCAATTCCGAAGATCTTAGAGACACCATATGTAAAAGATCCCGACAATGCCAAGAAGTCTTATCCGCCATATGCGTACGAGATTGCCATGATTCGTAGCGGAAAGTTTGACCCGGATATGATTGAAAAGATATTGCAGGATAATCAGTAAGAGAATTATGAGAAAGATAAAGGAATGCCCGATCCGAATGGAGTAGGATCGGGCATTCTTTTATTCGATCACAGATATACTATCGATGTTCGTTTACATATGTTTGACAGCGTTTCTGGATGATAGCTACCGTTTCGTCTAAGGTCTTTTTACCCTGGAAGTATTTTTCGGCTTCATCCCAGATGATCTCATCCATCAAAGCATCCTCTGTTTGATCTCTCTTATGAGTGTTTTCTATTATCTGTCGTAATATAGGTACATCTTGTGCATATTCAGGGGTATCTGCAACCGCGTCAGCAAGCTTTTGCTCATAGCAGTCGGATCTGCTTGGCCAGTCGCAGAAGATATTATCCTTCTGAAATTCCTGTGTCATAAACATGCGCAGAAAAGACCAAGCAGCATCCTTTTTCTCTGACTTGGTATTCATACCAAGCATTGTGCTGAATTTCATATAATTTCCTTGGCGGTCTGCACAGGGATATCCAATATAGCAGATCTCCTCCTGAAACATCTCCCGGTTATATTCCATATTTCTGAGGTCTGCCTCTGTTAGGACAAACAATTCTCTGCCGGAGGATACTAATTCGGGTTCTTCTTCCTCATAATCCGTGAGATCATTTTCGCCCCATTCATTACACAATTGAAGAATTGTCCGGAATTCTTCTCCGTCGAAGGAGCAGGTTCCGGTATTCCAGTCGATATAATCACCAAGATTATAGCAGCATAGGGTGGACAGAAGATGTCCTTTGTATGTACTATAGAATGGCTGGATATCCTTATTCTTCTGCGTCTCTAATAGATCATTAAATTCCTTAATGGTATATCCGCTATGATTTCCGACTACACTCTGTCCTGCCCCGATTGTAAATACAGCAAACCCTGGTGAGGTAAAATATAGACCATCGTTTATTCTCATGTTATCATATACATTCGGTATGAGATCCTCTACCGAACAGTCCGGATCCTGCTCCATATATGGTGTTAAGTCTTCTAACAAGCCCTTTTCCACATATTGTTCAATGGGAAGTGTATTCAGAAAGATAATATCCGGTGTAGAGCCAGTCATAAGATCCGTAATCATCTTGTCAATCGCATTGTCCTTGCTCCCGTAATCCTTCAGAACAATCTGATAATCATTGTGGGAATGGTTATATGTGGCAACAGCTTCTTCAATGGATTGACCACCGCCGGATAGAACCCCTAATACAATAGTATGTTCATCATAAGATAACCGATTCCCACATCCGGTGGTTACGAATATAAGTATCAGACACATTGTAATTCCCATGACATAGCGTTTCATACCATAAGCCCTCCTGTTTACTTTATTTTTGTCAGCATGCCTGCATCCATTTCATAGACCTCATCACACAAGAGACGGATATCTTCTGCATTATGGGATGCGATGAGAATGGTTTTGTCCTGCTTTTTCAGTTCGAGCAAAAGATGGCGGATATCCGCTACTCCTTGTTTGTCTAGTCCGTTCATCGGTTCATCTAATACAAGTACATGTGGGTCTTCCATGATTGCCTGCGCTAAGCCTAGTCGTTGTCGCATGCCAAGAGAATATTTCTTCACAGGTTTGCGCTCTTTTTCGTCCAGACCCACCATGCGAATACACTCTATGATACGTTCTTTCTTCACCCCGCCTGAAATGTCAGCTAAAATCTTCAGATTCTTATATGCGGAATAGTGAGGTATGAATCCCGGTGTTTCAATGATAACGCCCATATGTCCCGAAAAATCGGTGTCCTGTCCGATCTGTTCTCCAATCACTTCGATATCTCCGTGTGTTGGCAGGATGAATCCGGCAATACATTTGAACAGCAGCGTCTTGCCGGAACCGTTGCGTCCGATAATGCCATATATCTTTCCATAATCAAGATTCAGGGAAATATCCTTCAACAACTCCTGCTTGTCAATCGTGAGTCCCACTTCATGTAATTCTACTGCGTATACTTTTTCCTCCATCGTCTTGTCCTCCTACAGATTGTCCGATACATAGATTGGCGTCCTGCGGATCTTCCAAAACAGGAAGCCATACAGGATCAATATCAGAATTACAAAATATGCCACGGAATAACCATCCGTTAATATTGTCTCCCGTAATATGTATTTGTGGTGCCATCCGAGCTTACAGTTTGCATAGGGAAAGATCCACATGATATTTCCAAGAAACTGATTTGTGATCCAACCGCCAATCAGCAATAATACGTTGCATATCATGCCAAGATTATGCTTCTGTAATACGTTGCATAACAAAAAGATACCGGATATGGTAAGTCCCATTAATATATTTAACAGTAATGTATAGCCTAATGCTTCATACGGACTATAATGCATGTACAGCCCTGCATCTAATACTTTATCCTCTCCGAATGCCATAAGCTGTGTATTATAGTAGTATTTCATCTTTCTGGTATACAGGCTCCAGCCGTTGAATACAAAGCTTTGCTTTTGGCACACGATTAGCGACATAACAAAGATACTGCCCATGTATACAGTAGACACCAGCATGGCAAACAGACAATTTCCCCAGATCCAGTTTGCACGTCCGGCTCTTACAATCGTATATGTGTAATGTGAATTGGATCGGGGATAATCGCAGAAGATAACCAGATATGTTAATGGGATCAGCAGTGCTTCCCATTTGGAGTTACAAAATGCAATGAAGGGTTCAACAATATTCAGTGCCTCTCCAATCTGGTCAGATAACCGGAGCATAGGGAGCAGACTGCGCTCTACGATACATATATAGGAGAATAGGATCAGGTAGAGCTTAGGGCTCCTTACAAATTCCGTCCAGTTCAGGCGTATAATATTTCGAATCCTATGTCTTCGCGTTCTTTTAATATGCAAGGCAATCCACCCCCCTATCTAATATTCTTACAAAAGCTTCCTCGGCTGCCACTACGATGAATATGGAAAGACTGAGCACCACAATCAATGCCGGCGTATGTACAAGCCATGCAGCCGGTGACAGATATTCTGCCCATCCGAATCCTCTTTCAACTAGGGAGTCTGCCGTCTTCACCAATATATATAACACCATACAGGGCACAAACAGAGAAAAATATTTGTTCTTTGTGGCTGCGGCAAGCAGGAAAGAGATCAACCCCTCTAACAGCATAACAAAGAGGATCACCAAGTTATTACGCAGCAACGGATAGATATAATTCCATATAGTCGGATCAGAAGTACCGGCATATGTTTTCCGCCAGATCGCTTTATACAGCATTGCGGCCTCTTCGTGCGGCAGGTCATGTATGGATAAGCATGTTACCCTGCAGAAGATGCCAAACAGGAGCAGTGCCGTAATACCGATTACCAGAATAGCCAGTATTCCGCAACGGAACATCCGGCGCAGATAGCGCCGACTTCCCATCCGTACGGCTGCAAGTCGTACAAAACCAGATTGAAAATCATCACAGAGAACTGTGACAAAGGAGTAACCGGCTATAAATGGAAAGAATATCACAAGCCAGTCACTTACGTTGCCAATATCTGTAAGCTGGAATACGGCAGTTCCAATCAGACCTGCCTGTTCAAATGCAGCTTTGCCTTCCTTAAAGATCTCATAGAATAGGGTTCTTTCCGTTTCTGTCGTCATAAAGGAATTCTTCATGGTAAGCAGTACGACCATCAGGAGGATCATACCCGGCATATGTATACCGCCTGTGTACCTGCGGCCTCTGTTCCACCATTGTTTCATTCTATTCATCATTCTCCCCAATCTCCTGTGTAATATTGAAAAGTTCCATCGATCGCATCAATCAGTACCGTGAGGCTGCGTCCGTTTAGACGGTTCATATCGTTATATTCCGGAACTCGGCTCCTGTCGATTGAAAATACCCAGGTCGGTCTGGCGATAACGGTGGAATCAACGTAATTAATTAATCCGCATCCAAACGGATACTTCCGCTGCCCGGTCTCAACATCCGTCAGAATATCCTGCCGCAGGGTATAGCAAAGCGATACATTGTCAAAGGAAAACATATTCTTTGCCGCTAATTTCGAAGAGACAAGCTGGATGGCTGAGGCTAAGGACAGGTAGGAATTCACCTTCTGCTGCTCCGATGGAAGCAGGGAATATGCTTCCCGGAGAAAGCCGATGGTGTCCGGTTTGAACATCTGTACGGTCAAAGGATAGCTTCCATACAGATAATCCTGTTCGTCATATAGTTCCTCTGTCTCGTTCGGATAAGCAGGAGCGTCATCAAAGAGGACACCGTTATATGTTCGGTTCAATACCATGGAATAGTACCAGAGGTTGCCGTCGGATATCACAAAGAGCCAGTCTACCCGGTAGTCATAGACCTTTCGTCCATAGACAACCTCCATCCACTGATTCACTGTAGTCTCTGTATATGCAACCGCAGCTGCCACGGATTCCTCCTGACCGGAGAGGGAGTAGCTCTGATCCGGGATTCCCTCCTTACTGATATGGAATGCTGCTACCCGCTTGATATGGTCGACATCTGTATCCAGTTGATCTAATGTGGGCTCCCAACCGTTAGCATAGAAAAAGCGGCCATACGTATTTGTTCCCAGACTTCGATCGGGAGAATCAGCATATTTATCAGTGGGTGGGGTATTCCATATCTTATAGTCTTGCGATGTTTCATATTCCCAGCCTTTGAACCGTTGCTGTGTAGACTGAAAGGCATCCTTATATTCTGCGGAAGCAGTCAGATACTCGGGTAAAAAGTATTGCAACAGCCGTTCCGATTGGGAATAGGTATCCACAAAATTCCCCATATCCAACACTGCCATATCGGAGGGTGGGATGCTGATCTGATTCGGCAACCCGATCTGGTTATAAGTTTTTCCCTTCCATTGCTGTGCCTCCTCCTGCAGCTGTGCGAGCGATACATACGATAGTTTGGAGGTATCCGTATCCTCTTCATTTGTAAGATTTTCATACAGCCCGGCATTGTTACGTACCTCTTCCGGTACCGGGACACAGCCCGGTACCGAAAGCAGGGTTAGAAGCAGTGCACATATGCATAAGCCCTTATTAGAATTCATATGCACTTGCCCTTACGTTAGTTCTGCTGGTTGCACCGCCTAATCTAGCATTTACCTGAACTTTATCTCCTGAACCGGGAGTAGATGAATACTTAGCTGACGATGGAGAGTCATTCGGTCCGGTTATGACAATGGTATGTGTCAATCCATTGGAAGGGCATGTAACATATAATATTGCACCACCTGGCGTACCACTCCATTGTGCTGCTAAATTGGATTTGCCTGTAGAAGTAAAAGATGTAGATGCACTAGAGTGAGCATTGCTCAATGTTCCAAATGAATTAGATCCTGTAGCTGCAAAGACTGTTGTAACACTTGTTGCTGCAATTGCCACAATTAATGATAATCCCATAATTTTTTTCCTAAGTTTCATGATGAATCCTCCTTGTCTTAATTAGGTTTAGTTTTTAATAGAGTATCAATTCAAAATCTATAAGTGAATTATAACATGAAGAACTCTTTCAAAACGATTTTTGGGGTAAATGGTCGAAATGCGGGGGTGAACGGTAAAATGTTTAATATAAATGTACTTTTTGACCGCTCACCCCCGCATTTCGACCGCTTACCCCAAAGACCAGAGTACAGAGATAATCTATGTTATACTACAGAATATAAAATAGTAAGTAAAGTGCGGAAAGGGAGTGCAGAAAGATGTCAGGGAATTGGATCGCACAGGTTTTGGTAGAGAATCACACAATAAAGGAAAAGGAACAAGCCATATATGCATATATATTTGATTATATAATAGAAAGCATTCTGTATAGCGGCAGTCTTGTCCTGATCGGGTTATTGTGTGGAAGATTAGGAATTGCAGCATGTTATCTGTTGGTGGCAATGACACTGCGTTTTGTTGCAGGAGGCTATCACGCAGATTCGAAGGAGATATGTAGTGTCTTATCTTATGGAGTATTTGGGATTTTTTTATATGTCACACCTTATGTAGTCCCATGGTTTCATGTCACTTGGATCATTTTATATGGGATAGGCTGTATTGGGATACTTGCGGTAGCACCGGTGGATACTCCGAACAAGAGATTTTCCTCCGAACAGAGAAAACGGTTACATAGAAGATGTGTTATATTGTGTGTCGGATTGAGTGTGGTGGAAGTCTGGTTCTGGTTTTGTGAGTGGAATCTGTATTATGCGGCAATCAGTATCTGTGTTATAATTGAATTAACGGGGCTGATTGCAGGAATTGTGAAGAACAGGAGGGGATTATGAAACTACGGGTTGGAATCTGCGATGATGAAGAGAGTGTAATCTGGGTATTGCAGCAATATATGGAACGGTACCAGATGCAAAAAGATATAGAATTTGAGATCGAATCATTTACGAATGGAAAGGAATTGCTGCAAAGCAATCAAAAGAATCCATATCATATTGCGTTATTGGATGTTGAGATGCCGGAGATAGATGGTTTAGAGGTGGCAAAGAAGTTACGGGAAGATGTGCAGGATGACATTATTATTGTGTTTGTTACTTCTTATCCGAAATATATGCAGGATAGTTTTGACGTTCAGCCATTTCAGTTTCTAGTTAAGCCAATACAATATGAACAGATGGAGAAATTGTTTCGGGATATTGTGCATCGATATGAACATTCCCGTATTACAAAAGTGATTGTTGAAACAGATGGAGAGAAGCGGGTAATCCAGGTTAGAGATATTGTATATATGAAGACATTGAAAGATAAGAAGCCGATCTTACAATATGTACTGCAAAATGAAACAATAACTGGGGAGGGAACAATTCAACAGTGGGAGGAAAGTTTGCGGTCATATGCATTTATCTCCCCGTGCAGAGGGTATCTGGTGAACCTGAAATACGTTGTGGCAGTGGAACGGTTGGGGTTACGGTTGGTGGATGGAACGACAATTCCTATTAGTAGAAGGAGAGTAAAAGCGGTACGGGATTTATTCCTTGAGAAGACGATAGTTGTGATGTATTAGGAGAATGGATGTATGTTGACGATATTAGATTATATGACAGGCGTGTTAGATGCAGTAGTGGTATATATATATTATCAGACATTGTATGATAAGCGTAGACGGGATATAAGAGCTGCATGGATTATAACGGGGTATATTGTTACAGAGATCGCTTATGGAATAATGACACATTTTTTGCTGGGTAATACTTCGCAGGGCGCACTTTACCTAAGGTCGTTGTTGTCAATAGTGACATATTTTGTATTAACATATTTTTATAGGCTGAAACTACAAGAGAGAGTCTTTGCAGTAGTAAGTATTATGATAATTAGTTTTGTTTTTGAAGATGGTTCATATTATTTGGTAAGCCATATTACCGGGGTAAAAGATCAGATGGAGCGTCTGCCTGCATGGTCATTTGTTGCGATAAGTTATGTGAAGGGATTGATTCTGTTAGTAGCTGTTTTGCTGTTTCGAGCAGTGTGGAAGAGAAAGGAAGGAGTACATTCTAAGATGTATTCGTTGCTGCTAATAATAATTCCTTTATTATCGTGTGTTTTGTTTCTTATGCCACCCTGCTCTGAAATGATCGTTAGCAATCCTCAATTTTATATCACGCTGATGCTTTTTCTTTTTATAATCAATGTGGTAAATTATGTATTACTTGGCAATGTGTTAAAAGCAGAAGAGTTGGAACAAAAGAACCAAATGTTAGATGATCAGCTGCTAAGACAGAAACAGCGTTATGATCAATTAGGCGAAGCCTATCGGGATATCCGGAGTTTCGTGCACGATACGAAGAAACATTTTAACTGTATTAATGAATGTGTGAAAAGGAAAGAATATGATGTGATCACGGCATATACACAGGAAGCAATGGCAGATCTGGAATCAAGATATGCAACAGTTAATACAGGATGTCTGGCAATTGATGCACTTGTGAGCAATTTTATGTTACAGACCAGATCTAAGGGAATTCAATTGACTACGAGCCTGAAGGTGGAAGCACAACGAGTTCCGGTTAGTGATTATCATTTGGCAATCATATTAGGAAACCTGTTGGATAATGCGTTGAATGCATGCCAGGGGCAGCTTAATCCTAAGATCGTGCTTAAGATACAACAGGTGGAAAACAATGCATTTGCCATATATATTGCAAATACCTATGTACCGGGACCGGATGATAAGGTGGTACAGAATTTAGATGAAATCGATTTTATTCACGGATATGGTCTTGATAATGTGAAAAAGTCGGTAAGAGCATATAACGGAATTATGAGAGTAAAACATGAGCAGGATGTGTATAGTGTTGCGATTGTATTTCCGTTTGATGCATTACATTACATAAGACCGTTGTAAAATATCTTGTTTAAAGTTAATTCGGAAAAGACTGACTCAGATGGAATCGAATAAAGTGTTTACGAGTGAAATATAAGTTAAGGGGTATAATTTGTGATTTTTGTAAATTATACCCCTTTAAAAATAGTGATTGACATTTTGTCGCAATTCCCCTATAATCATATCTAGAGTGTTACTGATAAAGCAGGCATGACCATATTCGTAGAATGATACGTTTTTTGGTTATGCCTTTTTGTATATCTTTGAACCAGTGGTGAGAGGATGTGCAAAGGAATCGGGCGAAGGAGAGGAGGACAGAAGCAATGGAGCTGATTAAGGCACTGAACAATAATGTGGCATTAGTCTATGACGACAACAAGCAGGAAGCAGTCGTGATGGGAAGTGGAGTTGCATTTGGTTTGAAACCCGGCGGTTCTGTCAACCAGAGCCGTGTAGAGAAGTTCTTTGTTCTCGATGGTGAGAAAGGTCACAAAGACTTTGACCGTCTGTTGGAACGGATCTCGTTAGATAATCTCGAACTGGCCAGCGATATTATCAAGCGGGGCGAGCAACAGTTAGGGTACCATTGTAATGACAGTATTCTATTAACTTTATCAGATCACCTGGGAATGATGTTAGAACGTGTGAAAGAAGGCGTGTATTTTGCTTCACCGTTAGAGTGGGATATCAAATTGATCTATCCCAAGGAATATCGATATGCGATGACAGTGGTAGAAGATCTGCAACGGGATTTGAATACCGAGATTCCAAAGCAGGAGGCAGCATTTATTGCATTGCATTTCATCAATGCGAACCTTAACTTGGAAGGAATGCAGAACACCATTCTTGGCACAAAGATAATTCAGAATATCTTGAATATCTGCAAGATATACTATAAGAGAGAGTTTGATGAGGATGATTTTGATGTCCGCAGATTTATCTCTCATATCCGGTATTTCGTGCAGCGCCAGATGAAAGGCGAAGTGTTAGATATTGATGAGACGATCGCAGAAGCCGTGATCGTAAGTTGCCCGGAAGACTATAAGTGTTCCCTGAAGATTGCAGACTTCCTGAAGAAGACCTATAACTGGGATATCAGCAGAGGCGAGATCTTATATCTGACATTACATTTGAACCGTATAGGCAAAAAAGCATAAAGGTGTTACTAGTACGACTAGGCATGACTCGGACGATACAGCGCATATGTGCATACGCTGTGTCTGTTTCGGGTCATTTTTTGTATCTGTTCAGAGCCAAGCGGATTTTTGCACAAATGTGTGAGTTATGTTTGCATAAACGAACGCTTTTGTACATAAATCCATTTGGCGGATACGTCACACCGACGAAATGCGTAGCATTTTGGAGGTTGGCTCTGAGCAGTTACCGTTTTTATGAAAGGAGAACAGAGCATGAAATTTGAAAATGAAGCAAAGACTATTGTAGAATTAGTCGGCGGCGAAAAGAACATTAACAATCTTGTACATTGTGCAACAAGACTGCGTTTCGAGTTAAAGAGTGACGCAAAGGCAGATAAGGCAGCTTTAGAGAAATTGCCATATGTTATGAAAGTAATCGTAAGTGGAGGTCAGTATCAGGTTGTAATCGGACCGGATGTTAACAACTACTATAACGCAATTTTATCTGTAGCTAATATTGGTATAAAGAAGGAAAGCAATGAGGACAGCGGCGAGAAGAAGAGTGCGATCGACCGTCTGATGAAGGTTATCTCCGGTGCCTTTTCTCCATTGATCCCATTACTTGCCGGAGCAGGTATGGTAAAGGCATTACTTACCGTATTGATCGAGTTACATGTATTAGGCTATGAAGATCCAACGTATTTGATCTTATCCGCAGCAGGAAATGCCGTATTCTATTTCCTTCCAATCTTCTTAGGAACAACACTTGCTAAGCAGTTTGGTGCAAATGCATATGTTGGTGGTGCAATTGGTGCAGCCTTGTTAGAGCCGAACTTTACCGGTTTGTTATCTGCAGAGGGCGGTGTGAATTTCTTAGGAATTCCGGTTACGCCGATTGATTATGCATCAACGGTATTCCCAATCTTTATTGCAGTTATTGTATATAGCTTCTTAGAGAAGGGTCTTAAGAAGATCATTAAGAAAGAATTACAGTTGTTCTTAGTTCCAATGATCTGTCTGATGGTTATGGTACCATTTACAGCGATCGTATTCGGTCCGGTTGGTACAACCGTTGGTAATGTAGTCGCTGATATTGTTGTAAAATTATTCAGCTTTAACAAGATTATTGCAGGTTTACTTCTTGCAGCAGCTTATCCATTCCTTACAATCTTTGGACTGCATTGGGGATTTACTCCGATTACGTTACAGAACTTAGACCAGTATGGTGGAGATATGATCGAGGGTGTTTGTGTATGTGCGGTATTTGCACAGATCGGTATTGCAATCGGTGCTTATCTTAAGGGTAAGAAGGGTTCTAAGATTCGTTCCGTAGCAGGACCTACTGTTATCACTGGTATTATGGCTGGTGTTACAGAGCCAATCCTTTACGGTATTGTTATGGAGTATAAGAGATTAATGGCAGTTGTTGCAATCGCCAGCGGACTTGGTGGAGCAATCAATGGTGCACTTGGTGTTACGATGGATGAGTATGTATTCCACAACATCTTTGCTATGATCATGCAGACATATTCTCCATTTGTTGGTTATCTGATCGGTATTTCGGTTGCCCTTGTTGCAGGTGCATTACTTACTTATTTCTGGGGTATCCGTCCAGAGGATATGAAAGACTTTGTTCCGGAACATGAGGAAGCAGAGCAGATCGAACAGGCACCAGCCGTTGAGAAGACAGATGCAGTAGTATGTGCACCAGTAGCTGGTGAGGTAGTAGCATTAAAGGATGTTCCGGACGAGGTATTCTCAAGCGGAGTAACCGGAGATGGTCTTGCAATCAATCCAAGTGATAACAAGATTGTTGCACCTGCTGATGGTGTGATCAGTGCATTACTTCCATCCAAGCATGCGGTTGGAATGACACTTGCCAATGGTGCAGAGATATTGATTCATGTAGGTTTGAATACAGTTATGTTAGAGGGCAAGGGATTTGATGTTAAGGTAGAAGAAGGACAGGAAGTGAAAGCAGGAGAGACATTGCTTACATTTGACCGCAGTGTGATCGAGGGTGCCGGATATTCCCTGATTACTCCAATTCTTGTTACAAATACAGATGATTTTGCATCTCTTGAAAAGACAGATGCAAAGACAGTGAATGCAGGTGACAGCTTATACAAGATTATGGCATAGGAGATCAGTTATGAGAGATCATTTTTTATGGGGCGGTGCAGTTGCCGCCCATCAGGTAGAGGGTGCATATGACAAGGATGGAAAAGGACTTAGTATTGCTGATGTGATGACTGGCGGCAGCCGCGAGAAGGCAAGAGAGATCACAGATGGCATTGTGGAAGGTAAGTATTATCCAAACCACGAAGGAATTCATTTTTATGAGTTATATAAGGAAGATGTGAAGCTCTTTGCTGAGATGGGCTTCAAATGTTTCCGTACCAGTATCGCATGGAGCCGTATCTTCCCACAGGGAGATGAGACAGAGCCGAATGAGAAGGGCTTGCAGTTCTATGATGATCTGTTTGACGAGTTATTAAAGTATGGAATTGAGCCGGTCATTACGTTATCGCATTTTGAAATGCCATATGGACTGGTGAAGAAATATGGTGGCTGGCGTAACCGGAAGATGATTGAATTCTTTACCCGGTTTGCACTTACTGTGATGGAACGGTATCGGGATAAGGTAACATACTGGATGACATTTAACGAGATCAATAACCAGATGATCTTAAGCAATCCGATCTATGCATTTACCAATTCCGGTATTGTATTCGAAGACGGCGAAGATCGTCAGAAGCTGGTATACCAGGCGGCACATTATCAGTTTGTGGCAAGTGCCAATGTGGTGAAGTTAGGTCATGCGATCAATCCGGAATTCCAGATTGGATGCATGGTGGCAGCAACACCAGTGTATGCATATAGCTGTAATCCGGATGACGTCTTGCTGGCACAGAAAGAGGATCGCAAGAATCTGTTCTTTACGGATGTTCAGGCAAGAGGGCATTATCCTGCTTACATTATGAAAGAGTGGGAGAAGAATGGATATGAGATGGATGTAACGGACGAAGATCTGCGAATCATTGCAGAGGGCTGTGTGGATTACATTGGTTTCAGTTATTATCTGAGCAGTGTAATGAGTGCAGATGCCAATATTGAGAAGTTAGGCAATGATCTGGCAGCTAGTGCGGATGCTGTACCTAATCCGTATCTGGAAATGACACCATGGGGCTGGACGATTGATCCGAAGGGACTTCGTTATGTCCTGAATCAGTATGCAGATCGTTATGAACTGCCATTATTTATCGTAGAAAATGGATTCGGATATGAGGATGTCTTAGAGAACGGAGAGATTACAGATGATAACCGGATTCAGTTCTTAGGGGATCATATCCGAGAAATGATGAAAGCCATTGAGGAAGATGGTGTCGATGTGATGGGATATACCGTATGGGGCTGTATTGACCCGGTATCCTTCACAACCGGCGAGATGCGCAAGCGTTATGGATTCATCTATGTAGATAAGATGGATGACGGAAGCGGCACCTATGCCAGAAAGAAGAAAAAATCATTTGACTGGTATCAGAAGGTGATTGCCAGCAATGGACGAGACCTATATTTATGTTAGTGAATAAATATAAAAATGGATCACCCTATCAACCATTTATATTTCTCAACACTATAAAGTGGGATGAGTGGTAACAGGATCGGGGTATGCTGCACATATGCCTGGTATTCTGGGTCAGAACCGTAGTTCTTGTTCTGCCGGATCTCCAGACGTCTGGCACCGCCGAACATGATATAGACGATGCAGGCCCAGCCAAGGAGTGCACATACCCATTGTAATGCTCCGGTGAGAGTTGTCACACCGGATACGAAAACGCCAGTCCAGAACAATACTTCCCCAAGGTAATTCGGACAGCGGACGATTTTATAGAGCCCGGAATCGCAAAAGCGGTTCGGGTTCTTTTTCTTTGCACTGGATTTCTGAATGTCAGCGGTGGATTCTAATATAATACCGCATGCCATGATCACGATACCGACGATTGTAACAACATCCGTCTTGCCGCCGTTGTATAAGCGGAAGAATACTGGCGATACCTCTAAGACGTAGAGTAATGCACAGGTGATCCAGATGCTTACCTTTGCAATCATTTTCATATCGGAACCGTCTTTGATCTCACGCTTCATGGTGCTTCGGTAAGATGCACTCCTGATCTCACGCACCAGAAGATATCCACCAAGCCGGCAACCATAGATAATAAACAGGATACAGGCAAGAATGGTTGGAACAGTTAACTGCTCCGGGTAAAGAATGAGTAGGGCAATGCCGATTCCTGCAATCGAGAATCCGTAGCCTAAGGATATAAAGTACACATATTTGTAGAAACCGATGCAGCTAATCACTAATGCAACGGCAAGTAGAATTAAGAAATTCATGTTATTCACCTCGTATTTATTAATAGAATCAAGTGTAGCACGATTGCGGAGGGAGGGCAAGGGAAGAATAAGATAGAACTAATAAGTGCAGAATAATGTAAAATTGAAAGAAAAGTTCATGCATTTTAGTGTAAAATTTGAATAAAAATTCGTTGAATTTGACATGAATATATTATATACTACAATAAAATGGATTAGGGAGGTGACAATATGTATAGGAAAGTTATGACATTTTTAGAAGATTGGAGACAGAATCCGTATCGAAAACCGCTTATTATACAAGGGGCAAGACAGGTGGGGAAGACATATTCCATTTTGGAGTTTGGGAGGACACATTATGACAATGTTGCGTATTTTAACTTTGAGACGAATCCCAAATTGTGTGAAACATTTGAGGAGGATATCAGTCCCGATTATTTGATTCCGATTCTGTCACATATTGCAGGGCAGACGATCGTCAGGGAAAAGACATTGATCGTGTTAGATGAAGTTCAATTGTGCGAGCGGGCATTGACCTCCTTGAAATATTTTTGTGAACAGGAGCCGGACTATCATATTATTGTAGCGGGAAGTCTGTTAGGAGTAGCGGTGAATCGGGCGCAGTTTTCATTTCCGGTGGGAAAGGTAGATATGAAAACGATGTATCCAATGGATATGGAGGAGTTCCTGATTGCAATGGGGGAGGAGAAGTTGGTTGAACGAATCCGAAAGCATTTTCTCACCAATGAACCAATGCCTTCTGCATTGCACGATCATGCAATGCAACTGTATCGGCAGTATCTTGTTGTCGGAGGAATGCCGGAATGTGTCATGCAATATGTACAGACGAAGGATTATATATTGATCCGTCATACGCAGGATACGATTCTTGCAAGTTATCTGAATGATATGAGTAAGTACAATAATACCAATGAGATTAAGAAGACAAGATTGGCATATGATAACATTACCGTACAGCTTTCAAAGAAGAATACCCGTTTCCAGTATAAGTTGATCAAGAAAGGGGGACGTGCTTCGGAATTTGAGAATGCAATAGAGTGGTTGTGTTTGTCAGGAGTTGTTTCTAAGATATACAGAGTGGAACAGATCAAGAAGCCGTTGGAAAATTACAGGGATATAGATGCCTTCAAAATCTATGTGTCAGATCTGGGCTTGTTGTGTGCGAAGAAAGATCTGGCGGCAGATGATATCTTGTATATGGTAGATGAGATAAATGATTTTAAAGGTGGTATGACTGAGAATTATGTGAATGCGCAGTTAATAGCAAATGCATATCACACATATTATTGGGAGTCGGAGCGTGGAGCAGAAGTTGATTTTGTGATTCAACGGGATGGGAAGATCATTCCGATTGAGGTTAAGTCAGCGGATAATACAAGAGCGAAAAGTTTGAATGTATATATGAATACTTATAAACCGGCATATGCGATCAAGTTATCCTCTAAGAATTTCGCATTTGAAGACAATAAGAAAGTAGTTCCTCTTTACGCGGCATTTTGTATTTAATAGATTCATATAGGAGATCATGAAAGGATTCTTTCGTGATCTCTATTTATATGGTGCCTTTAATAAAATGGGCTGCAACAACATTTCTACGAGAGGGAACGAAAAGAGATATTGACACTGTATTGTATATATGATATATATACAATATGCATACTTGATAGGATGGTCAGCCATCCTATATCCCGGGAGGAAACAGATGGATATTATAATTAGCAACAACAGTAACAGCCCGATCTATGAGCAGATCACGACGCAGATTAAGGAAATGATCTTAAATGGAATCTTACAGGAAGGGGATGCTCTTCCGTCTATGCGTACGTTGGCAAAGGATTTGCGGATCAGTATTATTACGACAAAGCGGGCATACGAGGACTTGGAACGGGATGGATTCATTGAATCCTTTACCGGAAGAGGAAGCTTCGTGAAGGCTACCGGTAAGGAGCTGATGCAGGAGGAATTGCTGTGTCAGGTGCAGGACTTAGCAGAGCAGACCTGCAAGAAGGCGGCACTGGCCGGTCTTTCTTTAGAGGAGCTATTAGAGACGATACGCCTAATCTATGATGGTGAGTAGTGGAAAGGGAGAAGAGAATGAGTAATGTAATAGAGATAGAAGGTCTGTGCAAACGCTATGATGGTTTTGCGATTGAGAACCTCGATCTATCCATTCCGCAGGGCGGTATTATGGGATTCATTGGGGCAAATGGTGCCGGAAAGACAACGACTATTTATTCCATATTGAATGTTATTCCGGTTGATGCGGGCAGGATTCAGATCTTTGGTAAAGATTATAAGAAGGATGAGCAGGAGATCAAGCAGGATATTGGAGTTGTGTTTGATGAGATGGGATATCATGAGATTATGACACCATTGCAGATCAGCCGGATGATGAAGTCTATATATCATAATTGGAGTGAGATGGAATTTGCAAAGTATTTAGATCGCTTTGGTCTGCCATATAAGAAACGGTGTGGAACTTTTTCTCGTGGTATGCGGATGAAGTTGCAGATCGCAGTAGCTTTATCGCATGGAGCCAAGCTGCTGATCATGGATGAGCCGACAAGTGGATTAGATCCGGTTGTGCGGAATGAGATGTTAGATATCTTTCAAGAGTTCGTGGAAGAGGAAGATCATACCATTTTGTTGTCTTCTCACATTATTGAGGATTTGGAGCGGATTGCGGATGAGATCGCATTTATTGATAAGGGAAGAATTCTGTTGGCAGATAATAAGGATGTGATATTAGAGCAGCATGCGATTCTGAAAGGCAAGAAACAGGATATCAGTAAGATACGGTCAGAGGATATGGTTGGGGTGAAACGGTCTGCGTATGGAGTTGAGATCTTAGTACAGGATGCTCCGGCATGTCGGAGAAGATATCCGGAGTTTCTATGCGAGCCGGCTTCCCTTGAAGATATTATGCTTTATTATGTGAGTAGGGAAGGTAAAGGAATGACAGGTGCAAGAGAGATGGCAGAGGAGAACAAGGGGGCGTAGAACATGGTCGGACTGATTCAAAAGGATATGTGTGTGTTACGCCGGCAACTCCTGACTCTATTGGAGGTGGCAATTGGCGTTACGGTATTGGGCGTGTTATTTTTCTTAAGTGCGAAGTATGGAAATATTGCCAAAGAACTTGCCGGTATGGACTCGGAACCAAACGGAGAAGCGATGTTCTTTGTTGCATATCGGATGACAATCTGGATGATACTGTTGATACCGATGACATTTTTAACGACAATACAGGAATGTTTTAAGGCAGATATTCAGGCTGGATTCTCGGTTGTCGCAGATTCCATGCCAATATCGAAACGTACTTTGGTGTGCGCCAGATATGTGGGAAGTATGTTGTTGTCGGTATTTTGTCTTGGGGTATCCCTGTTAGCAGGGGGACTGGTAGCTATGACAACGGATGCGTTTGCATTTTCTGAGATAGCGAGATGGTGTCTTTGTGCATTTGCAGGGCTGGTCATTTATAATATGATCATTTTTCCGTTATTATACTGGTTCCGGGGAAAGAGGATGGATCTGATCATGTTGTTTCCTCTTCTGACAGTGGGAATGTATATTATCATAAAAGGTGGTCAGTTAGATGATGCAGAGCTTACCGAAGCGTTGATCTATTTGGGAGAACATGCAGCGGATTATACATGGATACTATTAGGAATTATGGTGGTTTGTGTGGGAATATCGTGTGGGATTTCCGTGTGGTTGGAAGAGAGAAGGGGGCTTGGAAAATGATCGGATTATGCTATAAAGATATGATATGCGGAAAATTAAGGTGGACGGTGTTATGCGTGGTACTGGTGTGCATACTGCCGATTGTAGTGGGCTATCTGGTTCCGGAAACTGTACTTCCGTCAGATAATGTGAGTGTTCTGGTGCTTCTTTTTTTGGGAGTTGGAAGTGTCTGTGCGTATGGTGTGCTGCTTGGAAATGTGGTGCAGGCGGTACTGGATACGGATAAGGGCAAGAATGCAGAGGCATATATGAGAAGTCTTCCTTCGACGGCAAGCCGCTATGTATATAGCAAGTATATTGTGTTGGCGGCAATATTCGGACTGGTTACGGTTGGCTTTGTGTTAGCCTTCTGGATGCTTCGGGGAATCGGAAATGATCCGGGAGTACAGATGTTGACGGGTGAATTGCTTTCTGCATTTCCGGCGGTATGCGGTTGCTGTCTGGTTGTTCTTGCGCTTGAACTTCCGGTATGTTTTCGATTCGGAACAGAGAAGGGCAACCAGATGCGGGTTGCATTTATTGTATTCCTGTTCTTTGGTGGTATCGTCTATCTGTTATTTGGGGATCTTACGGTATTCGATCATTGGGATGCCGAACATATTTATCAATTCTTAGAACAGCATCCGTGGATTATGAAGCACGGAAAAGCGACCGTTCCGGTGGTGTCGGTTGTCTTGTATGTGCTGTCAGCGAGATTGTCTGCATGGCTATACACAAAGAAAAATGTGGGAGAGTGATTAGAAAAAATACCCGGAGTAAAATCCGGGTATTTTTTTGCAACATTTTTCTGCTCCGAATTGTATATAAGGTAGAAGGATGAAAAACCTTACTACAATCAGATTAGGAGTGATGACTTATGAGAAAAATGATAATGACAATCGTATGTGCAGGAATGGTATTCACAATGGTGGGCTGCGGAACACAGAGCAAACAGGTGGCAGAAGCACCGAAGGCAACCACGACACAACAGGTGGATGCGACAACGGATATAGAAAAGAAGCCTGTGACAGATGATCAGACACAGATTCCGAATCCGTTTATTGAATGTGAGTTCCTTGAAGATGCAGCAAAAATAGCAGGATTTACAATGGAAGTACCGGATATGTTAAGTGGTTATCAGAGGAGGGTAATCAGCGCAATCGAGAATGACATGATTCAGGTTGATTATACGAATGAAGAGGATGCGGTACGAAGTGAGGAAGAATTGAATCAGAAGGATTGGTCGCAGGAAGATTTCACAAACAAGGATGTCACAATTCGTAAGGCGAAAGAGAGTGGGGACATCAGTGGTGATTATAATGAGTATTCAGAACAAAAGAAAGTGACAGTTGGCGATACTTCTGTTACTATGAAGGGAAATGACGGGATGATCTGCGTAGCTATCTGGCAGGATGGTGAATATAGTTATGCAGTGATTGCGGGTGTTGCGGTAAGTGAAGAGACAATGACCGAGTGGATTGAACAGGTGAAGTAGCAGGAGGAAAACAAGATGCAACAGGTATTGTGTGCAACAGGAAAAATAGAACATAGTATATGCAATGTGTCTTGCTTGCATTTTCTTCAGAAGATATATCTGGAATGGAAGGATGGCATTTGCTGGATGCTGTCCGACAGCCGGATATGGAAAGCCGTACAGCAGAAGGTAGCTGAATGGAAAGAGGATACAGTAGTAGGTAAAATGGAGAAGGATAAGGTTATATCTTTTCATGGAAAAGACGTAAATGAGCGGGCAGAATATCTGTTAGATGCTTATGGCAATTCCATTCTCCGGCTCGCATATTCGTATCTTCATAATAAAAGTGATGCAGAGGAGATCTTGCAAGACACGCTGCTTCAATATTTAAGAGTGAAACCGCTTTTTGAAAATACAAATCATGAGAAAGCGTGGCTATTGCGGGTAGCAGCCAATCTTAGCAAGAATAAGATTTCTTATAATCGATTACGCATGACGGATGAATTACAGGAGGAATTAGTTGCCAATGAGCAGGAGGATCTTGCCTTTGTATGGGATGCGGTGAAAGAATTGCCAGAGCCGTATCGGGAAGTGGTTCATCTTTATTATGAAGAGTGGTATAGCACGAAGGAGATTGCCATCTTGCTGCAAAGAAAAGAAGCAACCGTACGCTCTGATCTTAGAAGGGCAAGAAAACGGTTAAAAGAGATATTGAAGGAGGCGTATGATTTTGAGTAAATATAATGAAGTAATGGAACGTCTTACGGTAACACCGGAGATGAAAGCACGAATCCTTCAAAATGTTGCAAAAGAACAGAAGGAGAATCAGAATACATGGAAGAAGATGTATAGCAGATATATTGCGATGGCGGTTTGTCTGGTGCTTGTGTTAATTGGTGCGATGGGAATTCCAAGGTTAATAACATTATATGATATAGATGGGCGAGGTACCGATCCGCAGCCTGCAACTACAGAATTTGTACAGGGTGTATTTGCGATAGAAGAGAAGAAGGATGTACAGGCGTTATCCGATGCAATTGGATTTTCAGTTCAAGAGTTAGGCAATATTCCATATGCTGTAGAGAAGACGGAATATCTGGCATATGGCGAGGATATAGCAGAGATCAATTATATTGGAAAAGACCAGACAATCTGTTACCGCAAAGGAAACGGTACGGAGGATGTGTCTGGAATCTATGAAACGTATTCTGATACGAAAGTGATCACAGTTGGAACGCAAAATGTTACAGTATGCGGAGAGGGGGATGTCATTTATCTGGCAACCTGGACGGATGGAACCTATGCGTATTCTATCTATACCGAGCAGGGTGTGACGCAGGAACAATTAGAGGATATGGTGAAATAAGCAGAATTGTGTAGAACGAATTTACAATATTTTCCGGTATCGGCAAAAACGAAAAAAGTAATTATGAAATATTGATTTTTTTGCCGATAAGTTCAAGATTACTTCCGAATTACTTATTGATAGACAGATAGGAAAACTCCTGTTTGTGTGCAGTGGATTATTATAATGTCCATAGCATACAAACAGGAGTTTTTGTTTTACGGGAAAATTTATTATTAAAATTATATGAAGGTTTCTGAAGAGTTTCTTAAATGTGATAAAAATTGAAGATTTTTTCACAATTCATTCGTTATAGTAGGTGTGAAAGGAAAAAGATATATATTTGAACACGATCAAAAGGTGTGCATTTTATGTGATGAGAAACATCAAATTAGGAGGTGTAGCATATGGATTGGATCGTAAAGCATAAGAAATGGTTTGAGATTACAGGATGGATCTTATTTGCAGTCGGAGTGGTATGGGCATGGAGGGCAGGCCTGTTCACAGATACGGAAAAATTACAGGCACTGTTAGAAAAAAGCGGAATATTGGCACCGCTTCTGTTTGTGATCGTACAGGCAGTACAGGTGGTCATTCCAATCATGCCGGGTGCCATTGGGTGTGTGTTTGGAGTCGTGTTCTTTGGAGCATTTTGGGGCTTCGTATTCAACTATATCGGAATCTGTATTGGTTCCGTTTGTGCATTTTTATTGGCAAGAAAGTACGGAATGATGTTTGTACAGAATATGACGGGTTCAAAGTTCTATAACAAATATCAGCATTTTCTGGAGAAGGAGAATCAGTTTGAGAAAATGTTTGCCCTGCTGATCTTTCTTCCGGTTGCACCGGATGACTTCTTATGCTACTTAGCCGGGGTAAGCCGGATGCGTCTGACCCGTTTTGCGACCATTATCCTGCTGGGGAAACCGGCAGCAATCTTCATGTACAGTATGGGACTTCACCAGGTGCTGCGCATGGCAATGGCACATCTGGCGGTATGATACTGCTATTCCCGGATAGTGGCTATATGGGCTGAACGTTGGCAATTCATAATTATTCAAAGGAGAATCACAATATGAAAGTATACATTTATTCGCAATTTCAAAAAATGATAGAAAAAAGTGGTGTGGGAAGGGCGATCTACCACCAGAAGAAGGCACTGGAACGACAGGGCGTGCAGGTCGTAGACCGGAAAGAGGATGCCGATGTGATCCATATCAACACGATCTTTCCGGGTTCGGTATCTATGGCAATGTGGGCGAAAAGACATGGCAAAGCAGTTGTCTTTCATGCGCATTCCACGAAAGAGGATTTTGCCAATTCCTATGTAGGTTCCAATCAGTTTGCAGGAGCATTTGGTAAATGGATCACATTTTGTTATCAGTTGGGAGACAACATTATCACACCGAGCAGGTATTCCAAACAGTTATTGCGGACATATGGAATTAAAAAGCCGGTGCATGTGATATCGAATGGAATAGATACTTCCTATTATCAGCGGTTATCTATGGATCGCAGTAAGTTTCGTGAAAAATATGGATACAAGGATTCAGACAAGATCATCATGTCAGTCGGTTTGTGGATTGAACGGAAAGGAATCTTAGACTTTGTGGAATTAGCAAAGCGTATGCCGGAGTATCAGTTTATCTGGTTTGGACAATCGGATCTGCGTACCGTACCGGCGAAAGTAAGAGAATCAGTAGAGACAAAACTGCCGAATCTGCATTTTGCAGGTTATGTGGGAAAGGAAGAACTGCGGCAGGCATATGCAGCGTGTGACTTGTTCCTGTTTCCGTCTTATGAAGAGACAGAGGGAATTGTGGTATTAGAGGCACTTGCGATGAAGATTCCGGTATTACTGCGTGATATTCCGGTATATGATGGCTGGATACATAATGGATTTTCTGCATATATGGCAGAAGATAATGAGGATTTTGAAAAGTTGACCAAAGGAATTCTGGAAAAGGAAATGCCATCTCTGGTAGAGAATGGATATGAGGTGGCAAAGCAGCGGGATATTGGTAAGATTGGTGAGCGCCTGTTACAGGTATATGAGGAGGCTTGTGAGATCCGGCAGGAGAAATATCTGTCTCGTATGAAGCCGGTGCCAAGACTATAATAGTAGGGATTAAATGGAGCACTTCGAGAGAAGGTCAACATTTTGGGAAAAAAGTGTTGATTTTTTTCTTGTATTGCTGTATTATTGCTATAATACAATAAAACGAGGGAAATGTTGTTTATTGATTTTATGAGAAAGGGGAAATTATGGACGCTTTAATTGATGTCAGGGATTTGTATAAGATATACAATCCCGGAGAGAATGAAGTACACGCCTTAGATGGTGTCAGTCTTTCCGTACAGAAAGGCGAATTCGTAGCGATTATCGGTCATTCCGGTTCGGGCAAATCAACTTTGATGAATATGCTGGGGTGTCTGGATGTTCCGACAAGTGGAACTTACATATTGAATGGACGGGATGTGTCGAGTCTTTCGGACAATGAGTTGTCTGAGGTGCGCAATGATGAGATTGGATTTATCTTTCAGGGATTTAATCTGATCCAGAATTTAACCGCGGTTGAGAATGTAGAACTTCCGCTTATTTACCGTAAGGTGGATAAGAATACAAGAAGAAAGTTAGCAGAAGAAGCATTAGAGAAAGTAGGTCTCGGAGAGAGAATGAGGCATAAGCCATCCGAGATGTCGGGAGGCCAGCAGCAAAGAGTGGCGATTGCAAGGGCAATTGCGGCTGCACCACCGCTTATCTTAGCGGATGAGCCAACCGGTAATCTGGACTCGAAGTCCACACAGGATATCATGAACATATTAGACGGGTTGAATGAGCAGGGAAATACAATTGTACTGATTACACATGATGATGGAATTGCAGCTAATGCACGGCGTGTGGTACGGATCATGGATGGAAAGATTGTAGAGGATTTCTGCAGGGATTAGCAGAATGGCAGCTCACTAACAGATATTTATGTGAGTTTCACATGGATTGAAAACAGGAATCAGAAGGAGGAAAGTATGGAAGAGAATAGGAATAGTGAAGTGATAGCACAAGAGACAACGGCTGGGGATGATACCATACAGCCGGATAAGACTAAGAAAGCAAAGAAGAAAAGCAACAAGAAGGCAATTATTGTAATCGTACTTGCAGCGGTGATCATCGTGGGATGCGGAATTATATCGGTTGTAAAGTCAATGAAGCAGGTGAAGGAGGCAATGGGGTCGGTAAGCAGTGATGATGAGTCGTTGTATACCGTAGATCAGCAGGATGTGGAGCAGGAGATCACAACATCCGGTACCGTGGTTGGCATCAGTCAGAATGCATACACATCACCTGTTACTGCGAAAGTAGAGGATGTGTGTGTCGAGGTAGGACAGACGGTTAAGAAGGGAGACGTTCTTCTTACATATGATGCATCCGATCTGGGAGATAATTTAGCCAAAGTTAAGATTCAGGCACGCTCAGATAAGGCTGCCGGAGATGCCAATTACGAGACGGCAGATGAGGCTGCGGATAAGACCAGTGCAGCCAAGAAGAAAGTGAAGAAGATGGAAAAAGAGATTGCTACGATGAAGAAAGAAGCAGAGGCAATCAATGACAGTATTACAGCATATCAGGATCAGATGGAAGACATTGAAAGTCAGAATGCGAAGGAGACAGAGAAAGCGGCAACTCCGAATGATCAGGGAACAACGAGGGAACCGAAGCTGCAGGATACAAAGGGAATCCGGCAGACGATCCGGGATCTTAACAAGCAGTTAACAAAGAAGAATGAAGCGATCACAGAGAAACAATCTAAGTTAGCAGAACAGGAATCCATTGTATCTGCAAATAAGGATGTGAAAGTCTCTAAGAGTACGAAAGAGCAGTTGGCAGCGTCGAATGAGTTGTCGAATCTGAATATCAGTGATGCACAGGAAGACTTAAATGCAGCCGAGGCAGGTATTACAGCGGATGCGGATGGGATTGTACAGTCAGTAGAAGTGGTGAAAGGTGCATATGCCAACGAGACACAGACGTTATTTACGATCATTGATGCGAATGAGGTTGGAGTCGAGTTCACGATTGCAAAGGATGACCTTGGTTACATATCCGACGGGCAGAAAGCAAGAGTGGTGATCGGTAATAATGAATATACCGGAACGGTTGAATTTGTAAGCCGTGTGGCAAGTATGGATGCGGCGACTACTACAACGAAGACAACAGGCGGAAGTATTAAGGGACGTATCCGGATTGAGAACCCGGATGACAACATTTATATTGGTGTGTCTGCAAAGGCATATATCTTTGTGGGTAAAGCAGATAATGCATTGGTGATTCCATATGAAGCTCTTTGCACGGACATTGATGGTGATTATGTATATGTTGTAGATAAGGACAATAAGATTCAGAGAAAAGATGTAGAAGTCGGCATCTATTCGGATGAATATTATGAAGTGAAGACCGGTATTGAGAAGGGTGATAAGGTGATCCGTAATGTGACCAAGGACATGAAACCAGGGGATGAGTATGTGCCTGAGACGGCGGCAGTGGCAGCACCGGGCGTGGTAACGATAACAGAATAGGAGGCCGGTTATGGGACAACTTGGTGAATATGTGAAGATGGCCCTTAAGAATATCTGGGCCAATAAAGTGCGTACATTCCTTACCATGTTAGGTATCATTATCGGTATCTCTTCCGTTATCCTCATCATTTCGATTGGTAATGGTGCTACAGGTATGATATCGGAGCAGTTAGGAAGTATCGGCAAGGGACAGATTGCATTCTATATTACGGACTATCAGGATAAATACTATATTACTGAGGATGATATGGATGCGATTGCGAAGATGGATGGAATCAAAGCGGTAACATCACAGATCATATTAGAAGGTACTACCCATACGAAAAAGGATGACTTTGTAGTCAATATGATCGCCGCAGATGCATCAGCATTTACTTTTAATGAGAACACTTTTGTAAAGGGTACGGCATATACGGACAGCGAGGCACAGGCAGGAAAACCGGTTTGCGTCATTAGTGAGGATGATGCCATGAAAATGTTTGGAGCAACGAATGTGGTTGGCATGGATCTTGACCTGACAGTATGGGATGAGGCAGAGATGACGGTTACGATCATTGGTGTGACTAAGTCAGAAGAGAAGAATGCAATCACATCAATGTATGAAGATCCTTCGGTGCAGTTGATCCTCCCGCCGATGGCGGTTTCGATGTGTACCGGAATCGATCTGTCTAATGAGATCACGGATTTCTATGCACTGAAGGATGGTGATGCGGATGCAGAAACGGTCTGCAAAGAGGTGATTGATTACCTTGAAGTAAAGCATCATGCAAAAGGACAGGAGATCTACAACTATCAAAGCTTTGATGACATCATGGCAACGGTGAATCAGGTTATCAACTTGATCACGGTGTTTGTTGCATTTGTTGCATCCGTCTCATTATTGGTTGGCGGTATCGGTGTTATGAATATTATGTTGGTATCGGTAACCGAACGGACAAGAGAGATCGGTATCCGTAAGGCACTTGGTGCAAAGACCGGATCGATCACGGTGCAGTTCCTCGCAGAGTCGGCATTTATTACGCTGATCGGTGGTCTTATCGGTATTCTGCTCGGTGTGGCGGGTGCGTGGATCATTGCCGGTATCATCGGAATGATTGTTCCGAATATGCATTTTGCTCCGGCACTCAGCATAGGAACGGTGCTGCTTGCGTCGGCATTCTCTTCTGTGGTCGGCATCTTGTTTGGTGTGTATCCGGCGAGAAAGGCAGCGAAGTTAAGTCCGATCGAGGCACTGCGGAGGAATTAGGAAAAATATAATTTTATAAGGATGTATGTTAATGTGACCCCGGCATTGTATGCCGGGGTTTTTGGTTGAAAAGATTGCGCTATAAAACAAGAAATGATATAATGATGTACAAATGTAATGAATAGGAGAATAAGGGTGGATAATACAGATCAATTAACAGAACTACAACTTGTTTTAGAGAGTGCGGATGATATAGACTTTAACTATAATAAGGGTTCTCTATTGCAAGGAGTGTTATATGAGCATATAGATTCGGAATACGTTGATATATTGCATGAGCAGGGTGTGAAGCCATATAGTCAGTGTGTAAGAATCGAGGATGGTCAGATTATATGGTATATTCGTACACTATGCATTCATGCAATGCGTTTGACGACCGCTAATCAGAGAGAGATTCACAGAGTGTATCTCGTCTCTGTATGACATTTGAAAAAAATGAGTTCCGCTTGAGGCTATTTTGTGTTAATATGTGACCAGATATAGTAGCATATTACAAAAGGGATGAGGAGACGGATATGGAGATCAATAACCACCATCTTTGTATTGGATGCATGCATGAACTACATAGCAAAGAGGTATGTCCATATTGTGGATTGGAACAGAGAAGTTATACGCCGATTCCCCGCTGCCTGATCATGGGGACGCGGTTAGCTGACCGCTATGTATTAGGCAAGGTATTAGGAGAGGGCAGTTTTGGAATTACATATATTGGATGGGACACGCTCTTAGAGATTCCGGTAGCGATCAAGGAATATTATCCGTCTGATCTCGTAAGCCGCGATGTAGTCAGAGGAAATGATACATCGGTTTATCTGTTTAGCGGAATTGAGAAAGAGGAATATGAGAAACGGCTGGAACGGTTCTTAAAAGAGGCGCGGAACCTGACACGGTTCAATCAACTGCCATCAATCGTGTCGGTAAGGGATTTCTTCTATGCGAATAACACAGCATATATCGTAATGGATTATATTGAGGGAGAAAGCCTTAAGACATACATTAAGCGGCAAGGGGCTATGGATGCAAAGGAAGTCCTTAATGTGTTTCGTCCGATTTTGGAATCACTGGAAAAAATGCATGTGACCGGAATCATACATCGGGATATCAGTCCAGATAATCTGTTGTTTGACGAGAATCATAATTTGGTACTGATCGACTTTGGAGCGGCAGAACTGCAAAATGCCGAGTTGACCAGAACGGTTACGATCACATTTAAGCGGGGATTCTCGCCAGAGGAGCAATATCGCTCACATGGCAGGCAGGGTCCTTGGACGGATATCTATGCATTGTGCGCATCCATGTATTATGCAATGACAGGTGTTGCACCCGATGAAGCGATTCAGCGGACAATTGAAGATAGAGTAGAACCATTGTGGGACAAGCCGGATATCGGGATTACAAAGGAACAGAGCAAGGCGATCATGAAAGGAATGTCTGTACATGGAGAAGATCGTTTTCAAAGTGTTGCAGCATTGTATCAGCAGTTGTACCTGGAGAATGCAGATACGACTGTTAATGAGAACCAAGGAAGTCGTGACGAAAAAGAACAGAAGAATATACCTGCAAAGAGGATTGTGTGCATCTGTATGATTCTGCTGCTGATAGCAGGTATAATCGGCGGTTCAGCCGGATACCGTATATGGAGTCGGTCAAAGGATCGAAAAAAGGAAGATGCCGGGATGCCGGCAACAGAGCAGATAACAGGACATGATCCGAAGATACAGACTGATGGAACAGCAGATGCAGAAGAGACACAGGTTACGACGCAGACACAAGCCTCACAGAAATCAGAAGAAGCCACACATTCCTCTACGACAGAACAAAGTAAAGAGAATGATACCACGCAGACGACAGGTAACAAAGTGCAGGCAACCACACAGGCAGCTACGACGGCTAAGAAAAGTAAGAAGTCTTCGACAAAGAAACAGGACAACTTGGATGGATTTATCCAATAGGTAGAATACAAACAAATGATGAGGAATGGGGAACATGAATCAGGATACCTTCAAGGCAGCATTACAACAAGTGTATAGAGAGAATCATTTTCTGCGGTTTGATGAGTTTATTGTATGTAAGTTTTGTGACGTTTTAGTTGGTTCGAATATTACAGAGGAGATGCGTAAGACTGCATTTGGACAGTTTCAGAAGCGGACAGACCAGGCGGATATTGCAAGTGCAGTCACGATGCGCAGATGGTTTGGGTTATCTGGATATGCGAAACCGAACCGGATGCACATATACGAGATGTCATTTGCATTACATCTGGATAAAGAGGAGACAGGGGAATATCTGACAAGAGGAATTGGCGAACCGTCCTTTCAGATCAGTGATTATCATGAGATTATCTATCTGTATGGGATTGAGAATCAGCTTTCCTTTGAAAAATGCCAGCAGATGATCCACTTGTTTGAGAAGAACTTAATGGTGAATCAGAGATTGTCAACTACACGGAGCACGGAACAACTATGGCAGAAGTATGAGGAACAGAAAGAGCTTTCGGTATCGGAGTTCCTGCTCTTTATGGCTGACTATACGATGTATTTTAAAGGGTATAGCAACACGGCATTGTCGTATCTGCTGACGTATCGGGATCAGGTGCTTAAGTATATACGGAAGGATGCGGCAAGACAATTGGAACAGAGATTATCTGAGACGGATTATGAGGCCTGGCGGAAAAGGCAGTGGCTGATTGAGAAGAAAGATCCGTACCGGATGATACAGAAGTATCTGAAGTCGCATTCGGGAAGTGGATTGTCAGAGGATATGATAGAGAATATCAGGGAACTTTCTAAGATTACATATTCCACGTTATCGAACAATTCCCTGGTGCGCTCGGAATTATTCTGCGATCAGCCGAAGGGGAAGACAAAGGTCACGGGTTCGGATGTGCATAGTATGACAATGAAGCATTTATCGGATCTTCTTAATGTGGCTAATCAGAAAGAAATTGCTGTGAAGGTGATTGCCGCAATGGGACAGTTGGAGGCGTTACCGGCAGAAGAATCGTGTCCGGCAGAAGTAAAGGAGCTTTTGAAGAAATTGATGAAGAAGGATGAGATTGACTGGAAGTGCGGCGAGGCAGGAGAATGGCTTGTTGCGTACGATAAAGAGCACAAACGCAGACAGTTGGTTGTACAGCGAAGTGACTTGCTCCCATTTGTTCTGTATGTATCCCAGCAAAGATATATCGAACAGGTGGAGGAACGAGGAGAAATGTATGATGCAGCGAAAGCAAGAAGGATGTTCCGGCAGGCGGCAGATGATGTGCTGACAGCCTGCAATATGGCACCGATCAGTGAGGAACGGGAACTGGATGCGGTGCTGCTTGCCTGTTATCAGGAAGAGGAAATGTATGGATATGCGGATGTGTTAGAGACGTTGTATGGATGATGGAATATGCTGTCTATAGAATACACACATTAGGCACAGGTATTGTTCTATTCGGGATTTTGCATATGTATGATGGTGTTAGTCTGTATGACTGGAAATGGGTATAATGTGCAGGCAGCGGGATACGATTATCCCATTGAGAAGACGAAGGAAGTGCAGGCGTTAGATGCAGAATGCAGGGATTTTCAGGGGATAAAGTATACGTTGGATGAAGTAAAGAATACCGCTATGATCGGAAATTATGCGGGAGGTCTTACAAATACGAGTGGTTCTGCCGGTTCCGGGGCATCACAAGGAGGTACATCCGGAGAGGGAACGTCACAACAACCGGGTAACCAGCCGGATGCCGGATCAGAAGGTACGGAGACGGGAAATGCTGGGAATCAGACACAGGGCGAACCGGCAGTGGGCGGAGAAAGTGCCGGTCTGGGAACGAATGCGAATAGCACAGTTGCATCGGAGAATCTGAACCATTTGAAGCCTGACTTAGAGCCGGACGATAAAAGAGGAATTCCGGGGAAAGCAAAGCGAATGATCTGCCGGAACCAAAGCTTAAGGTTGTGAAAAAATGTACCCCGGACGGTGTGCATTATCTGCAGTTGGATATGAAGAAACTATCCGGAAAGTACATAGAATTGTATGTGCAAAAAGGAAATGGCAAGTATAAGAAGATCAAACTTCGTTCGAACCGGATCAGGAAGAAAAGCCTGCAGCTTAAGATCGGGTACAAACCGGATGGAAAGAAAATGAGGATTAAAGTGAGAACGTATAGGAAAGTGAAAGGAAAAAAGAAGTATAGTGGCTGGTCGAAATCGATCACGGTAAAGTAACAGATATGCAGCAATAGTGCAGAGGAATCTAAGAGGTCTGGGATTCTATAAGAATAAGAACCGAAAGATAAGAACGAGAAATGAATGAGGCGATATACCTTATTCGTTTCCCGTTCTTTTTAATTTCGGAAAAATTTTTGAACAGGTCGTTCGATATACTCATCTTGAAGTAATAGAAATAAGTGCCCAATATCGACAAAAAGTGACTTTTCGTTTGTAAAACGGTCCTTTGGTTGGAAAGCATTGAAAACGAAAAATCATTTTACTATCATTGGTAATAAGTGGGAATAAGGAGATTCGAAAGATGAGAATTGCGCTTTATGGAACAGATGGAAAAAAGCTGGAAGAACATAGACAGAGACTACATAAAAACATCATTGGGGTGGACGATACCGTAGAGATTATCTGTTGTCAGAATGAGCAAATATTAAAAGACCATCTCAAGGATTTTCAGATGATTTTTATGGAGGAGGAAGCACTTGACCGGTTTGAACAATATCTGATGAACAATCCGAACCGCCGGAAAGTTACGCTGTCCGTTGGGAAAGAGATTGGCACGTTTTTTGTGAATGATATCTATTATGTGGAAGCAGATCTCAGCAAGATCCGGCTGGTGACAAAAGAAGGAGAATTTCTGTTATCAATCAGTATTTCACAAGTGCAGGGAATATTGGAAAACGAGGGATTCGTAAAAGTTCATCGAAGTTATCTGGTCAACAGCAGCCACGTCATACGGATCAAGCACCGGACAGCATTTATGGATAATGGGAAAGAGATACCGATCAGCAAGTATCGGTTGAAAGAAGTAAAGGAACGGCTCATCTGTAAGTGATGCAAGCTTGTAGTAAAAGGATCTGCATTCCGGCAGAAGACAATGTTCACATGAATCGTATATAAGGAGATGTTAGGTGTATGAAAGACCGTAGTAATAGAAAGATATGCCCGATATGCAAGGGCAGGGGACGAATATCCAGAGTGAAGCAGACCTCCAATGGAACAATCTGCGAGTTTGAAATGTGCTACCACTGCAAGGGTACCGGTAAGGTGGATAGCGTGATCTGGTCGAAAGTGAAGTTGTTGTGGGAGAGGTAGCATGTTTTGGATAGATGAGTGATAACGAGGGAATGTAAGAAAAATATACAAAACAACTAAAATCATAAAAGATACGGGGTATTCGTAAATGTACTAAAGAGGATTCAAAAGTTAATTTATATGATAGCGAAAGATATGAAGTTGGCAATATAGGAACTGAACAGAAAGACAGGAAGGACTAGAAAGCGAATGGACTTATGAAATTAGTGTTGAAGTTCCATTTCGGGCAGGTGATATCATTGAAATCAATAATGTATTAGAAGGCATAAGAATATGTACCGTGTTTTCAAGTGTTAGATTTTAGATCTAATTTGAGATGCGGTGCGTATTTTTATGCTTTTTTCGCTTAAAAATGCAATTAAAGCATGTTTTTTCATTTTCAAGTCCCATTTATGGGATATTACTTTTGTTACACTTCCTATAAGTTGATGGCAAGACCGGTCGGAATCAGCTTTGTGTATGGAATCTAGGAAAAGAAGATATGGAAAGTAGTCGCATGATCTGTGTATGTTCATGCAGGTGGGCTTCGTGTAATGGAGGTGTAACAACGATGGGACGAAAGGATGTTGTAACAAGGGAATACTTAAGTTCGGATGAGGTATTTGCAGATGTGGTGAATCTGGCATTATATTCCGGAAAGTGTGTGGTGCGGGCTTCGAATCTGCGGGAGGCAGATAGCGTGGAAGAACTTGCAATTACGCTGGACGAGAATAATTCAAAAGGAAAAAGAGGGAAGAGCAGACAAGGAACTGTACAGAGAAAGCAGTCACATATAGTACAGAAGTACCGGGATATTGTCCGGGAAGTAGTGATTGATGGAGTAGAAGGGTATCTTGCACGAATTATTGTAGGTGTGGAGGGACAGTCTGAGATACATTATGCAATGCCGGTGAGGAACATGCTTTATGACGCACTGAATTACAGTGGTCAGGTGAATGGTGTGAGCGAGAAGAATCGCAAGGATGGTCTGTTAATGACTTCGGCAGAATTCTTATCAGGAATCCGCAAAGAGGATAAGCTGATACCCGTTGTAACAATTGTGGTAACATTTCAGCCGGAGGCATGGGATGGACCGATGAGTGTGCATGAGATGTTGGATTGGAGAGGAATACCCGATGAATTGAGAAAGAGAATTCCGGACTATGAGATGTTATTATTACAGCCATCCGATTACAAAGAAGAGAAAGTCTCCAACCCACAATCTACATTTGGTGTTATAATGGGTTTATTGAAGTATGCATCTTCAATGGAGAATTTTCAGAAGTATGTGGACGAACATGAAGAAGTGTTATCGAATATGCCGGTAAGGGCAGCGGCGGTATTGAATGAATTCTGTACATTGGATTTGACAGAGCAGGAATTAGAGAAGGACGAGGTGATCGATATGTGTCAGGCAGTGAGAGAGATGAAGGAAGTCAGCAGAATGGAAGGCAGAATGGAAGGTGAACTGAGAGGTAAAGTATTAATGTGCGCGGAATTTGGAATGTCCGTAGAAGATATTTCTCAAAAACTTTCTCTTGATACAGAAGAAGTGGAGAAGATTCTTGCACAGTGATAGGTGGCAGTATTGAATGAATTCTGTACATTGGATTTGACAGAGCAGGAATTAGAGAAGGACAAGGCGACCGATATGTGTCGGGCAGAGGGAGATGAAGGAAGTCAGCAGATGGGAAGGAGCAATCAGAGTTTATTATCAGGAGTTGCACTATTCAGCAGAGCGGATTGCACAGAAAGTAGGAATGGATGTGAAAGCTGTAGAGAAAGTGATTGAGACTTTGGAGGAGTAGTTTGGAAATAATAGAGAGGATAAAGGTGCATGGTTGCAACCGTATTAGTGAAATGATATATTTGTATGTACAATAGTTGAAGAAGAGACGGCGGTGAAGGTGAACGTTGCACGGAGACAGTTAGAAAAAGCCGGAGGGTATGAAATGCGAGAAAGAAGAAATACAAGAGGAACAAAAGATATCTTACAATACATAATGGTTTTCAGAAGGATAGTCTGTATATGTGCAGTTGTCTTTATCTGTATCGTGGGGAAAAGGTGTATTGTGCAGGCGGCGGAATATGATTATCCAATTGAGAAGACGAAGGAAGTACAGGTGTTGGATGAGAATAATATGGATTCGCAGGGCGTGAAGTATACGTTATATAGAGATAAGACAGCACAGGTTGGTGTCAATTATACAGGGATACAAAACAATAACAATCTATCCAAGTATGAGGGGGCAAATGATGGCGTATGTGTGATTCCAGAGAAAGTGTCTAAGGACGGCATAGAATATGAGGTGACAAACGTTGGAACAAATGCATTTTATTTTAACACAAAATTAAAGGTTCTGGTTGTTCCGGATACAGTGACAAGTGTGGGTCAATATGCGGTATCCAATAGTACAATACAGTATGTTTATCTTGGGGAGGGCGCGAGATCGAATGGTTCGCCATATCATTTTTGCGAATATTTAAGAGAGATTACTGTATCAGAACAGAATACATATCTGATGGATATAGATGGGATTCTATACACAAGGGATAAAAAGAAACTCTTAATGAATCCGGCGTGTAAACTTGGAAGTTCAGGGAATGAGTATGTGATTCCGGAGGGGGTAGAAAGGGTTGGAGCGTATGCATTCGCATATTCTAAGTATCGTAAGATTCAATTGCCGGACTCATTGAAAACAATCGATGAGTTTGGATTTGATCAGGCGAGCTTACTGACAGAGATAGATTTGAAACAAGTAAGTTATATTGGGGGACATGCATTTCGTGGTTGTGACGCCTTATATAAGGTTGTTTTTCCGGATAATGAGTATACGACTTGTACTGAAATAATGGATGGCGATCTTTTGCGGGCACTATTTGTAAAAAAAGGGATTAAGCATAAATCCGCCTCACATAGTTTTTATTATCTGAAATACTTGAATACGCTTGCTTTCGAAGAAGGAACGACAGTCATTGGAGATTATGATTTTGAGAAATGTGAACAATTACAAACTGTGCTAATTCCGGATACTGTGACAACAATGAAATCAGGTTGTTTTAAAAATTGTCCGAGATTAACACGGTTGTATATTCCCTCCTCGGTTACTTTGATTGGCGAAAATGCATTTATGGGAGACGAGATTACAATATATGGCGAAAAGGGGAGTACTGCGGAAAAATATGCGAATGAAAAAGGTCTTGCTTTTGTGGATGTAAGTGATCATGATCATGAAAATTTGTCAGAATCTGTTGTTTATGAGGATTGTTATTCACAGGTGATTGCAAATTATTGCAAAGATTGTGGATTTGCATCAAATGTTAGACAGGAGTGGAAGATGATAGATGGTGTGTTAGATGGAACAAATGGGGAACATGATTTTTCATTAGAGAAGACACAGCAGCAGTTAGAATTAAATGAAAAGAAGCAGGATGGTCAAGGTGTTAAATATTATATGGGAGAATCCGGGAAGTGTAGCACATATGCCATGGATGATGGAATAGGAATTGCCAATATTGTAATTCCGGAGATTGTAAAATATAATGGACGGGATTATGTTGTGAATGCTCTAAGCGGTGAGACTATTTATAATAGTGAGAGAGTGAGATCTATTGTAATACCAGATACAGTTCAGGAGATTAAGTATAAGTCGCTATCTTCTTCGACATTAGAGTATGTCTATATTGGTTCCGGGGTGTCAGATATTTCAAAATATGCATTTGACAGTTGTAAAAAAATTAAGGGTATATGGGTTTCACCTGCAAATCCGCGATATTATGTGAAGGATCATATCTTGTATGCTCTAGACGGAACTGTTATTTACGACTATACAAAGTCGGCGGGAGAATCTGGTGGAAATAATACGATAACAACCACGGAGACAAGAGAACCGACAGTGACAACAACAGAAAAGACAACGCAGACAGAAAAAACGACAGAGAAAACAACGGAGAAACCGACAGAGAAAGATGCGAGTATAGACAAAACAACAACAGAAAGGGGCACGAGTGCAGAAAAGTCAACGACAGAAAAGAATACAAGTGTGGAGAAAGCGACGACAGAGAAGAATACGAGCATGGGAAGACCGTCAGTGACAGAAAACACTACAAGCATAGAGAATCCAGCACCGTCAACGACAGAAAAAGATGTAACTGTTGGAAGTGCGAATACAGCCGGCTCGAAGAATGTGGTACAATCTCCGACATTAAAAATAAAAAAGAAAAAGACATCTACGGGCCAACCATATCTGCGAATTTCGTTGAAGAAGATTAAAGGAACTTACATAGAACTTCAGGTGAAAAAAACAAAAGGGAAATTCAAGAAAGTAAAACTAATATCGAATCGTCTGAAATACTATAAAGGGAAATTAAAGATCGGCTATAATCCGGATGGCAAGAAGATGTGGTTAAGGATTCGGACATATACGAAGAAGAAAGGAAAGAAGTATTACAGTGCATGGTCGAAACCGGTACTGGTGAAATGATATATTTGTATGAATAAGAGTTAATTACAGATGTGTATGAAGTTGGAGATAAGATTGCGGTAGATGATCTGAATCTGACTGCAGGCGAAACAAAGTATACATTAAAGAACCTGAAAAAGGGAAAGACCTATTACATCCGGGTGCGTGCAGCTTCTTTTGACAAACAATGGTCAGCATGGAGTAAAGTAAAGAAGATTAAGGTAACATAGCATTCAGGAGTATGCTAGAATGAACAAACACATGAAAATCTGCCCGATCTGTAAAGGGACAGGGCAGATTCTTATATGATTTTATTATCTTTAAGACGTTTGCTGTAAAGATAAGAGTGATTATAAGGCAGATAGCACAGAGTGGAGCAAGAATCTATTTTGTGCTTTTTACATTAATTCATTTCCCGGGAACTGCGGAATGCCATCAAATCCGACCTGAAGGTCAGCGTCCGTAGGAATATAATCGGTCATCTTGCCATCGTGGAATTTTTCGTAAGCGAGCATATCGAAATAGCCGGTACCGGTCAGACCGAACAGGATATTCTTCTCTTCGCCGGTTTCTTTGCACTTGAGTGCTTCGTCGATGGCGACGCGGATAGCGTGTGAGCTTTCCGGTGCAGGAAGAATGCCTTCTGCTCTTGCAAAGAACTCAGCCGCTTCGAATACGGATGTCTGTTCGACAGAAGTTGCTTCCATGTAACCGTCATGATACAATTGGGAAAGCGTAGAACTCATGCCGTGGAATCGAAGTCCTCCTGCGTGATTTGGGGAAGGAATGAAGCCGTTTCCTAAAGTGTACATCTTTGCCAATGGACAGATCATACCGGTATCGCAGAAATCGTATGCAAATTTTCCTCTTGTGAAACTTGGGCAGGATGCAGGTTCGACAGCAATGAAACGGTAATCCTTTTCGCCACGGAGTTTTTCGCCCATAAATGGTGCGATCAGGCCGCCTAAGTTGGAACCACCACCTGCACAGCCGATGATAATGTCAGGGGTGATATTGTATTTATCCAGGGCAGCTTTTGCTTCGAGACCAATCACGGACTGATGCAGAAGTACCTGATTAAGCACACTTCCTAATACATAACGATAGCCTTCGTTGTGAGTAGCTACTTCAACGGCTTCAGAGATAGCACATCCAAGAGAACCGGTTGTTCCCGGATGAGCAGCTAAGATCTTGCGTCCGACTTCGGTATCCATAGATGGAGAAGGTGTAACATTTGCACCATAGGTACGCATTACCTCTCTTCGGAATGGTTTCTGTTCATAGGAAACCTTAACCATATATACCTTACAATCCAGATCAAAGTAAGCACATGCCATAGAAAGAGCGGTTCCCCACTGACCGGCACCGGTCTCGGTTGTAACACCTTTCAGTCCCTGTTTTTTTGCGTAGTAAGCCTGTGCGATCGCTGAATTCAACTTGTGGCTTCCGCTTGTATTATTTCCCTCAAACTTATAATAAATGTGAGCCGGGGTATCTAAAGCTTTCTCCAAGTAGTAAGCTCTGACTAATGGTGCTGGACGATACATTTTATAGAAGTTCCGGATCTCTTCCGGAATCTCAATAAATGGTGTCGTATCGTCTAATTCCTGTGCCACCAGTTCCTTACAGAAGATCGGTGCCAGTTCTTCGGCGGTTAATGGCTTGTGCGTAGCCGGGTTTAATAATGGTGCCGGTTTGTTTGTCATGTCGGCACGAAGGTTATACCAGTTTTTTGGAATCTCGTCCTCTGTAAGATATATTTTGTATGGAATTTTATTCTCCATGGTTGGGTCCTCCTTATAACTTTTTCTTAGTTTTAAATGGATGTGTTGAGTCAACATATTTTTGTATCTGACTAAGTTGTTCTTATTATGACACTGGAAAATATATTTGTCTAATGATATAATACAAATATGTCATAAGAAAAACTTATTGCGAGGTGAAGGAACTTATGAATCTGAATCAATTAGAATATTTTGTCTGTGCGGCACAGCATATGAATTTTACAAAAGCAGCAAAGGAATGTTATATCTCCCAGACAGCTATGACGCAGCAGATCAAGGCATTGGAGAATAATCTTGGTGTGCAGTTATTTATCCGTGACAAGCATCATATGGAACTTACAACAGCGGGAAAAGTATACCTGAAGGAAGCAAAGGCGATCTTAAGGCGCAGTGATGAAGCAATAAGGTTAGCCAGAATGGCATCGACAGGATTAGACGGTGAGTTGTCGATCGGCTTTATTAGCGGGTTCGGGCAGAGTGACTGCTATGAATTCATCCGCGGCTTTCACGAGGCATTTCCCAATATTAAATTAAAGTTTCTCCGGGATACAATGAGTGGTTTGATGGATCATTTACAAAAGGGAGAATGCGATATTGCATTTACGGTGCAGCCCCACCAACGGACTTATGGGAATATGAACCGGCAGTACATCCGAAGTTATCCATTATATGTTGTGATGTCGCAGAATAATCCTTTGGCGGAGAAGAAAGAGATTGCATGCAAAGAGTTAAAGGAGCAATCATTTATTATCATGCAGCCGGCGGCACGGTCGAGAGATGAGATGGAGGAGATGCTCTGGGTATATGAACGGGGTGGATTTCTGCCGCAGGTTATTGCGGTGGAGAAAGAGCCGGAGACGATCATGCTGATGGCAGCATTAGAGATGGGGGTAAGCCTGCTACCCGAATATATTTTAAGACCATATAGCAAGAATGAGGAATTGGCGATTATTCCTGTTATGAAGGAAGAGGGAACGGCGGAAACACTTAATTTTGAGTTGATCTGGTCGGTAGATAATGCCAATCCATCGGTGGAGAATCTGCTTGGATGGTGGAAAAGTGATAAAGGTATGTCTGTGTAGGCAGGAAGAAGAACTGCATACAGGCTGATATTTATAGGAGTGCCGGTGGTTTGTGTAATGTTCCCAACAGAACCTATGAAATGTTTTAAAATGTCTACGAAAAGCATAGTTGAATATTTATCCGTTCTTTGTTATAATAATAAAACACATTTTTAAAGAATTGATTGGGAAACGAACAAGAGATAAGGAGGACTTGTGTTGAAAACAACATTGATTATTATGGCGGCCGGTATCGGTTCACGTTTTGGAACAGGAATTAAGCAGCTTGCTAAGATGTCGGAAGGTGGAGAGATCATTATGGATTATTCCATCTATGATGCAAAAGAAGCTGGTTTTGATAAAGTTGTATTTGTGATCCGCAAGGATATTGAAGAAGAGTTTAAGGAAGTGATCGGTGACCGGATCGCTAAGGAGATTGAAGTAGAATATGTATATCAGTCTTTAGATCAGTTGCCGGATGGGTTTGAAGTACCGGAAGGAAGAACGAAGCCTTGGGGTACCGGTCAGGCAGTGCTTTGCTGCAAGGATGTCGTACATGAGCCATTTGTGATCATTAATGCAGATGATTATTATGGTAAGGAAGCATTTCACAAGCTGCATGATTTCTTATTAGAAGATCATTCCGGTTCAGGTGTGTTACAGATGGGTATGGCGGGATTCATTCTTAAGAATACGGTAAGTGAGAACGGAACGGTTACGAGAGGCGTCTGTATTGTGGATGAGCAGAAGATGCTTAAGGAAGTTGTTGAGACAACCGGGATTGCGGTGAACCCGGATGATACGGTACAGTGTGATAACGACGAAGTCAGCAGGTGGATCACACCGGATTCCCATGTATCAATGAATATGTGGGCGGCGGGACCGGAGCTATTCCGGGTATTAGAAGATGGATTTGTGGAGTTCTTAGAAGACGACAGTAAGGATCCGCTCAAGAAGGAATATCTGATCCCGATTCGTGTAGGTGATCTGTTGCATAAGAATCAGGTGGAAGTTGAGGTGCGGGAGACGAATGATAAGTGGATCGGAATTACCTATCAGGAAGATACGGCATTGGCACAGGAAGGCTTCCGTGAGATGATCGCCGCTGGTGTGTATCCGGCTAAGTTGTGGGCATAATACTACCGGAAAGATAGAGAATATTGAAACCGGCCCCATACGCTAGATGTGAGATCTAACGGTTGGAGGTCGGTTTTTGTGTACATTATTACCGGGACGAACGTCCGGACTGATTGACGGAGTGTATGTTACAAGGAGGATTTATAATAGTGGGTTATAAAAACCATGGTTTCAGATGGAAAAAACGATATATATTTATTGCTGTATTGATCATCTGGGGAGGTATCATACTGTTTCTTTCTTTTCAGAATGGGGAGAATACGGCATCTACAAGTCAGTATTTCACAATCCGTGTGCTACAGTTGTTGCGGATGGACACGGATGACTGGAATCTTATTATGTTGTGGGATCATCGGATCCGTGTTCTTGCACATGCAGCAACCTTTTTTGTATATGGCATGTTTGGGGCATTTGCATTAAGCTGTGAATGGGTGACACGCCGGATCTGGTGGGTGTTATTTGTGATATCCGGTATAGGTCTGGCTGTATGGGCAGAAGCCGGTAAAGTCTGTATGGGAATTCCCGGCAGACATTGTGATCTTCATGAAATGATGCTGAATCTTGCAGGTTTTGTGGTTGGATTTATACTGAATGTTGCAATTATGGCATTTGTCCGAAAACAAAAAGGGATATCGAAGTAATATATTGGTGCCAATTGTGCATTCAAAAGCATGATTGACACCATTTTTTGTTATAATTTATAACATTTTATCTTTGCACGTAATAACTGTTGCTTTACTTTGCGTAAAATGATATGATGAGTCTATCAGAAACTTGTTGTGTTTTGTTACATTTGATAACATGTATTGGAATTGAGGTAAAAGAGATGAAAGAAGTATCATTTTCTAAGATCAGTGAGTTAGTGGCAGATGCTAGAAAGCATCGCAACATGTCGCAGCAGCAGTTGGCAGATGCGACAGGAATCAATCGCACCATGATCAGCCATATTGAATCAGGAGAGTATGTTCCGTCTTTGCAGCAGCTGGCAGCTTTAGCACAGGAATTGCAATTTGATCCGGCAGAGGTGTTTGTAGAGAATGGCAATGGAAAGAATTTAGAGAAGGTTTCTCCGCTTAATATTGCAATTGCCGGAACCGGTTATGTAGGGTTATCTATCGCAACTTTGTTATCACAGCATAATCATGTTACCGCAGTAGATATCATTCCGGAGAAGGTTGAGAAGATCAACAATAAGATCTCTCCGATTCAGGATGATTATATTGAGAAGTATCTTGCAGAGAAGGAGCTGGATCTGACAGCAACTACAGATGGTGCGGCTGCTTACAGGGATGCGGATTATGTCGTGATCGCAGCACCGACCAATTATGATTCCCAGAAGAATTATTTTGATACGAGTGCGGTAGAAGCGGTTATTGAACTGGTAATGTCAGTGAATCCGGATGCGATCATGGTGATCAAGTCTACGATTCCGGTAGGATATACAAAGTCTGTGCGTGAAAAGTTCCATACGGACAATATTATTTTCAGTCCGGAATTCCTTCGCGAGTCTAAGGCACTTTATGATAATCTGTATCCATCCCGTATTATTGTTGGTACAGATCTTGAGAATGAGCGTCTGGTAAATGCAGCCAAGACATTTGCGGCATTATTACAGGAGGGTGCGATCAAGAAGAATATTGATACATTGTTTATGGGATTCACGGAAGCAGAGGCAGTTAAACTATTTGCCAACACCTATTTAGCACTTCGTGTTTCCTACTTTAATGAGTTAGATACGTATGCAGAATCGAAGGGACTGAATACCAAGCAGATCATTGATGGTATCTGTTTAGATCCGAGAATCGGTTCGCATTACAATAATCCGTCTTTTGGATATGGTGGTTATTGCCTGCCAAAGGATACGAAGCAGTTATTGGCAAATTACAAAGACGTACCGGAGAATCTGATCGAGGCAATTGTAGAAAGTAATCGTACCAGAAAAGATTTTATTGCAGACCGTGTCTTGGATATTGCGGGATATTATTCTTACAGTGGGGCAGATGGCACAAGTAATACATATGATCCAACCGCAGAAAAGGATGTAACGATCGGTGTTTATCGTCTGACAATGAAGTCTAATTCCGATAATTTCCGCCAGTCATCCATTCAGGGTGTTATGAAGCGTATCAAAGCAAAAGGTGCGAAAGTTATCATTTATGAACCAACACTTGAAGATGGAAGTACATTTTTCGGTTCGAAGGTAGTGAATGACTTGGACGCATTCAAAGAACAGAGTAACGCGATTATTGCAAACCGTTACAGTGACAAATTGGATTCCGTGAGGGATAAGGTGTATACACGTGACCTTTTCCAAAGAGATTAATGTCATTTGAACATAACGTAAGTGAGGAAAATTGTACTTTATTTTTTGGAAGAGTTAGGGTATAATCAGCTTAGGTGTGCAGGTGCGCATATAATTTCACCTGTAATATTTATAACAAATGGAGGAATGATTCATGTTAGTTTCAGCAACAGAAATGTTAAAGAAGGCCAAAGCTGGTCATTATGCAGTTGGTCAGTTCAACATCAACAATCTTGAGTGGACAAAGTCTATTCTTTTAACTGCAGAGGAGTTAAAGAGCCCGGTTATCTTAGGTGTATCTGAGGGCGCCGGTAAGTATATGACAGGTTTCAAGACTGTTGCAGCTATGGTTAAGGCTATGGACGAGGAGTTAGGAATCACAGTTCCTGTAGCGCTTCATTTAGACCATGGTACTTATGAAGGATGTTATAAGTGTATTAAGGCTGGATTCACTTCTATCATGTTTGATGGATCTCATTATCCATTCGAGGAGAATCTTGCTAAGTCTACAGAGTTAGTAAATGTAGCTCATAACTTAGGTCTTTCTATCGAGTGTGAAGTTGGTTCTATCGGTGGTGAGGAAGACGGCGTTGTTGGTATGGGCGAGTGTGCTGATCCGGAAGAGTGTAAGACAATCGCTGATCTTGGCGTAGATATGTTGGCAGCAGGTATCGGTAATATTCATGGTAAGTATCCTGCAAACTGGAAGGGATTAAGCTTCGAGACATTGGATGCAATCCAGGCTAAGACTGGTGAGATGCCATTAGTATTACACGGTGGTACAGGAATCCCGGCTGATATGATCAAGAAAGCAATTGAACTTGGTGTTTCTAAGATCAACGTTAATACAGAGTGTCAGTTATCATTCCAGGAAGCTACACGTAAGTATATCGAGGCTGGTAAGGACTTAGAAGGTAAGGGATTTGATCCTCGTAAGTTATTAGCTCCGGGTGCTGAAGCAATCAAGGCTACTGTTAAAGAGAAGATGGAATTATTCGGATCTGTAGGTAAAGCTTGAGAATCATCCAATTAATTGGATAGAATAGATCATATAAGAAGCTGTCGTATGTATATACGGCAGCTTCTTTTGCGTAGAAGAAAACCGCTTCGTAATTTTGTCCGGCGCAAAATGTTAAAAAAAGAGATTACAGGATTACTGCAATCTCTTCTAAGATCTGTATAATCGGGGCGACGGGATTCGAACCCACGACCTCTTAGTCCCGAACCAAGCGCTCTACCAAGCTGAGCCACGCCCCGATGTGATGTATTAAACTCACTTGATAGATTATATACTTATATAACCGGAATTGCAAGCCCTAAATTAAAAAATGCGGGGAGAGGATATTTTTTTCAGAAATTATTTGAAAAATATATGGGTTTATGATAAGATATAAACACTTTAATACTTTTATGTGTTAAAGTGGCATGTGGGTAATGGATAATAAGACAGAAACAACCGGGAAATAGTTGATTTGTTAAACGGATGAACTCGGGCCGGAGTGGATCAAAGGAGAGAAGAGATGAAAGAGTTATCGAATTTAATGGGATTTCGTCCATCTGTAAAAGTAGTGGATGCAACCTTACGGGATGGTGGATTGGTGAATGATTTTCGCTTTTCTGATGAGTTTGTAAAAGCGTTATATAAGGCAAATCTTAAAGCAGGTGTGGATTATATGGAACTTGGTTATCGGGCAGATAAGAGCATGTTTGATGTTGACAAGTTTGGAAAGTTAAAGTTTTGTGATGAGGATTATATCCGGAGCATTGTAGGAGAGAATGACACAGACTTAAAGCTTGCGATCATGGCCGATGTTGGAAGGTGCGATTACAGAAATGACATCATTAACAAAGAAGACAGTGTGATCGATCTGGTTCGGGTAGCAACATATCTGCATCAGATGCCGACGGCATTAGATGTGATCAACGATGCCAAAAAGAAAGGATATGAAGTGACCTGTAATATTATGGCGATCTCGAATGCACAGGAAACGGATCTGAAAGTGGCATTGGATGAGCTTGGCAGATCTCCTGTTGATGTAGTGTATATCGTGGACAGTTTCGGTTCACTGTATCCGGAACAGGTGGCACGGATAGCTGATATATATTCTGAATTTGCCATGAAATATAACAAGAAGGTTGGTATTCATGCACATGACAATCAGAGACTTGCATTTGCCAATACGGTAGAAGCTGTGGGTGATGGCGTCGACTGGTTAGATGGCACTTATATGGCGATGGGCCGGGGAGCCGGTAACTGTGCGATGGAATTGCTGTTAGGATTTCTTCGTAATCCGAAGTATAATCTGTACCCGGTATTGCAATTTATTGAGGATTATATGGTTCCTTTGAAGGAAAACGGCTGTGTATGGGGATATGACCTGCAATATCTGCTGACAGGAATCCTCAATCAGCATCCGCGAACAGCAATCGCTTATACGAAGGAGCAGAGAAAAGATATTACAGAATTCTATAAGGAAGTAGTAGCACAGGATTAGATATAGGAGTTAATGATTCGTTATTAAATGCAGATTGTTAACTCTTTTTTAATAAATGGGTTGACAATTAAAGGAAAGTCGGGTATTCTTATCCGGATGAATGTTAACCAATACAATAATGAAAGGTTGACATTTGGACGGGAGGTGTGGAAGCTGAACGGTTTCTTGCAACTGGTAAAGGCATTAGCAGTATACAATGATGGTGCGTTTGATGGTTATGTGATCGCCAGGGTATTATGGAACATAGGCGGAGAATGTGTCTGTGTGGATACAACACTGGTCAGACAAAGACCTGGTTATGCGGTGATCCGGGTGACAGGAAGAGATCAGGATAAGAATGAGACGGGATTTCTGCAGATTACGTTATGGAAAACAAAAGCACAGGGAGAGCCTTTAGCAGATCATCCGGAACAGAAAGGAATGCAACGGAGTGTCATGCAGGAAAGGATGCAAAAGGATTGTTCAGATGCAGATGGTACAATAACAATTATGCAGGAGCAGATTGATCAGTATCTGGATCTGGTGCAGGATACGAACCCGATCCATCGTGGCAGCAATGCGATCGTTCCGGGATTATATATGCTGTATGAGTTACAGGATCGAAAGCTGTTGCAGGAATTCTTCGCAGGACATGCATGCTATGAGGCGGTATTTCATCAGCCATTACCGGTAGGAATAGCCTGTCAGGTTAATGTGACGAATGCTCAAGTATGGCTTGCTGCGGCAAACACCACCTATTTCACAATTCACAAACGTGTTGAGTAAGGAGAAAGATATGGATAAGAAGAGATTATCAACCCCACAGATTACAAAAATTGCATTGATGATAGCATTTGTAAGTGCAGCATCTTACCTGCGTATTCCGCTGCCATTTTCAGAAGCTGCGATCACCGGTCAGACATTGGCTGTCAATCTGGTTGCTTTGACTTTGTCGCCGTTAGAAGCATTTATTACAATGTTTTGCTATTGGCTGTTAGGTGTAGTTGGCGCACCGGTATATGGTGGCGCATCCGGTCCGGGGAAGATGTTTGGTCCGGCCGGTGGATACTTTATAGGTTTTATTGTGGCAGTTGTGTTGATCGCATGGTTACGCGGTAAAAAGTACAATATTGTGCGTTATGCACTTGTGGCAATTCTGATCGGTATTACGATCATTGACGGAGCCGGATTCATATGGATGAAGTTTGCGGCAGGAATGACCTGGAAGGCTGCTTTCTTTGCAGGATTTGTACCATTTATTCCGTTGGATATCGTGAAATGTATTGCGGCTGTTCTAATTGCAAAGCCTGTTCAGGTAGCGTTCTATGCGATGGAAGACAGTATGGGACGTGGCGGTAAGAAGAAAGTGGAAGAAGCATAATAGGATGCGAGAGCCAGAAGCGGATAGTAATGTATGGCTACATACAAATTGCAATCTGGCAGCATTGGATGGAGACAACTTACGGTAAGGGGATAAGTTGTGATACGGTAGTGAAAGGTTGAGAAGAAGGAACTCCTGAGATGATATGATGATTAAGGGGTTGCTTCTTCTTTTATGCTTGATTATACGATGGCAAATGAAGCATAAAATGTATACAGAAAGGTACAGAATATGAAACGCGTTGGTATTGTTGGAGGACTTAGAACTTACATAGGAGTAGAGGGTGGAATGTACCGTAATGTGAGCGCAGAGCAGTTGGGAGCACATGTGTTGCGGCAGCTTCCGGCACGCTGCGACATACCGGTAGAAGACATTGATATGGTCATTGCCGGCAATGGAGTAGGTGGCGGGGGCAATGGGGCAAGACTGGCATTGCTAGAGGCGGGATATCCACAGGAGATATCCGGCATTACGGTAGATGTACAGTGTGGCTCCGGGTTAGAGGCAATTGCTGTGGCGGCAGCGAAGATTGAGGCGGGACTGGCAGATGTGATTGTGGCAGGTGGTATGGAGAGTGCATCAACGAAACCGACCAGAGTTCATAATGAAAGACATCCTGATTACTGTGCAGGACATCCGGTATATTCTGTTGCAAAGTTTGCACCCGGAATGCAGGACGAACTGGCAATGTTAAAAGGTGCAGAACGGGTGGGGAGAAAATTAACTGTAGATAATAATGATCTGGCACAGTATGTGATCACAAGTCATCAGCGGGCAGTAAAAGCGGCAGAACACCGACTGTTGGACGATATATTGGCAGATCCGTATTGCGGAGCAAATGAAGAAGAACTGCAAAAAGCAAGAAATTGTGATGAAGGGATCAGACCGAAAATGTCGGAATGTTTATTGCAAAGATTGCCGGCACTGGTTCCGGGTGGACAATATGTGACAGCAGGAACAGTGAGTCTTACGAACGATGGGGCAGCATTTGTTGTATTGTGTTCAGCAGAATATGCAGGTATGCATGGGCTGTTGTGGGAGGCAAGGCTTGTGGATGTGGTGTCAGTTGGAGCAGATCCGGATTGCAGTCCGGAAAGTATGGTGCCGGCAATCCGTAAACTATTAAAGAGGAATGCTCTGACAGCAGAACAGATTACGGCATGGGAATACAATGAGGCCTTTGCGGTAATTGATGAGATTATGGTGCGGACATTCGGTGAGCATACGGATCGGTATAATATATATGGTGGTGCGTTGGCGTATGGACATCCGTATGGGGCATCCGGTGCGATCATTACACTGCATTTGTTACAGGCACTCCGGCAATTAGAGGCTCCGGAATCTGTAGGTGGAGTGGACAATGTTCAATCGGAAAGAACGATTGAAACGGAAATAAAACGTAAATATGGAATTGCGGCGGTGTCTGCGGCAGGAGGAATTGGAACAGCCATGCTGTTGGAATGTAAGGAAAAGATGCATAAACGCAAGGAAGAGGAACAACAGGTGGCAGGATATAGGATAGATGAACAAACGGATAAAAATCTGCAGGATGAAGGAAGCACAGGTTATTGGAGTATGCTTTGCGAACAGCCGGAAAATCGCATTATGATTGTTGAGGACGATCATATGATCACATATGGACAAATGGCGGAAAGAGCATCCCACATGCGGAAGCAGATACAGAATGAAAGAGGGGATAAAGGGAAATCTTTGGCGAAAGATTTTAAACGGCTTTATCTTGTGCGGGAACGTTCCATAACGGAAGCACTGGTTATATTCTTTGCTTGTCAGAATACCTGTTATGTACCGGTCGTTGTACCGGAAGATATGGCGAACGAAGATTATCTGTTGCTGGAACAAACTCCTGTGCCGGAACAGGCGGTAATGGGTGTGCTGACTTCCGGAACCACCGGCAGGCAGAAGATTATGTTTCGTACTTTTGAAAGCTGGGCGGATTTCTTTCCGGTTCAGAATGAAATATTTTCAATTGGAAATGATACCGTGCTGTTTGCACAGGGTTCACTGGCTTTTACCGGTAATCTCAATCTCTATATGGGTTTGTTTGCAACGGGGGGTGCTATAGTGGCAACGAAGCGGTTTCAACCGCAATATTGGCTGCGGTTAATATTGCAATGGAAAGTCAATGCAATTTATCTGATACCGGCAAAGATGATGGCGTTGTGCCGTGTGGTCGAACGGCCGATACATAGCATCCTGCATTTTACAACAGGTTCACAGTCCTTTGGGCAGCAGGAACTTGCTAAGGCCAAGAGGGCATTTCCAGATGTGCATGTAGTCTTATATTATGGTGCAAGTGAGGTGAGCTATATCACATACCTTTCAGAGGAAGAGATAACGGAAGATCCTTCTTTGGTAGGACATCTGTTTCCGAATGTCAATGCAGTAATTCGGGATGGTTCCTTTTATGTGGAAAGTGCGTATGGTGTGATCGGGGTGAAGATGCCGCATAATACCGGAGATCTGGGCCGGCAGGATGAACAGGGGAACTTTTATTTTCTTGGCAGGGCAGATGATATACTAAATATTAATGGAAGAAAGGTGTCTGCGTACCGGATTGAGCAGACGTTTGCAGAAGTATATCATGTTGCCGGAATTGCGAAGGTGGGAATGAAAGGAATGTATCAGCAATTGGAATTTGACTATGAGGGTGAGGAAGAATTACCGGGAATGACACAGATCCGGGGAAGGTTAAGGAATATATTGCAGCCATATGAGATACCTAAGATATGCAGACGGATAAAAAGACTTCCAAGGACGGAAAGCGGGAAGATAAAACGTTGCAGATAAAATGTTCTGTGTGAAAAAGCAGGTATACTTAACAGAATAAACAAAAGTGGTATTAAAACATGAAAAATATCAGAATTTAGCTTTTCATTTCGTGAAAATTATGATAGGATGTTGAAGTTGAGTATTTATTGAGAAACTGATAACACACAAGGAGGAGAATATGTGGGATACAGTGAATGCGTTTTTAACAAAAGTTGATGATCTAGTCTGGGGCGTGCCGCTTATGGTACTGATCATGGCTGGTGGAATTCTGCTGACAATCCGTATGGGATTGCTACAGGTAAGAAAATTACCGTTGGCACTGAAGTGGATGGTGAAGAATGAGGAAGAGGGCGAGGGCGAAGTTACCTCGTTTGGAGCACTTTGTACTGCATTATCAGCAACCATTGGTACCGGTAATATTGTTGGAGTGGCAACTGCAATCGGAGCCGGTGGTCCGGGAGCATTGTTCTGGATGGAACTTGCAGCATTTTTCGGAATGGCAACGAAGTATGCGGAAGGTTTGCTTGCGGTCAAGTATCGTGTCGTAGATGAAGAAAATCATGCATTGGGCGGACCGTTTTATTACATAGAAAAAGGAATGGGAGAAGGTTGGAAATGGCTGGCCAAGATCTTTGCATTCTTTGGAATTTGTGTTGGATTATTCGGAATTGGTACATTTTCGCAGGTGAATGGTATTTCATCTGCAGTTCAGGGATTCTTTGATCCGGATAAGATGAATACGGTTACAATTCCGGGAATAGGAACTTATTCGTGGACTGTTGTAATTGCATCCCTGATCTTAAGCGTTTGTGTTGCATTGGTATTGATCGGCGGTATTCAGAGGATTGCCAGTGTATCACAGGTTATCGTGCCGTTTATGGCGATCATTTACATTGTGATTTCTGTTGTATTATTGATCTGCAATATTACTGAGATTCCACATGCAATTGTTGTGATCGTAAAAGGAGCATTTAATCCGCAGGCTGTAACCGGCGGTGTGGTTGGTTCCATGATCGTTGCGATGCAGAAAGGTGTTGCACGAGGTATCTTCTCAAATGAGGCAGGACTTGGATCTGCACCGATCGCGGCAGCTGCTGCTAAGACAAAAGAGCCGGTTCGTCAGGGACTGATCTCCATGACGGGAACTTTTGTGGATACGATCGTAATCTGTACGATGACCGGTCTTTCTATTGTATTGACCGGAGCGTGGCAGCAGGAAGGTCTGGAAGGTGTACAGGTAACGACTTATGCGTTCCAGAATGGTCTTCCGATTCCGGCAAAGCTATCTGCATTCCTGTTAATGCTTTGTCTGGTATTCTTCGCATTTACAACAATTCTTGGTTGGGATTATTATTCTGAGCGTTGTCTGGAATACCTGACGGGTAGTAAAGGAAAGTCTATTTTGGTATACCGTTGGTTATATATCATTGCCGTATTTATCGGACCATACATGACAGTAAAGGCGGTGTGGACGATTGCGGATATCTTTAATGGATTGATGGCAATACCTAATATGATCGCAATCTTTGTACTTTCCGGTGTGGTTGTGAAAGAAACAAAGGACTTTTTTATACGTCACAAGAATGGTGAGATCAAAGATTGAGATAACAGGATGCTATATAAAAGAGCGAGTAAGATGCAAAGTATTTTGCAAGTTTTAAAATAGTTCACAAAGCGTGAAGCACTTTATGAACGTTAAGAGATATGAGAAAGCTGTCTGGAGAAATGCCGGCCTTATGTATGTAGTGCCGATATGAGGAAGGACAGCTTTTTCAACTTTATAGGGGAAGGTTCCGGCAGGGAATGTCTGGAAACATATTGCATTTACGATCATTCGTGTTATAATCCTGACAGGATTATTGATGTGCGAGGGTGTATATGTATAAGATGAAGAAGCGAGATATGATACTGATCCTTGGAATCTTATTGACAGCAGGTGTGAGCTATCTGCTATTGGGGAAAAATGTACAGGGGGACCGGGTTGTGATCATATTGGATGGACAGGAATATGGAACTTATCCATTAGCACAGGATCGGGAATTGGATATCCGGAGTGAATATGGGTATAACCGGATTGTGATACGGCAGGGAAAAGTGTCTGTCACGGAAGCGGATTGTCCGGATAAGTATTGTGTAAAGCAGGGGGAAACGTCAAAGGAGAGCAAAAGTCTGATCTGCCTGCCACATAAGCTGGTTGTGGAAGTGCGCCTGGGGACAGAGGATCAGAATGATGTAGATGCGGTAGCACAGTAATGGACATAAGGATGGTACAGGAATGTCAAAGAAAGTAGCGAGGTTAGGCATATTTGTTGCATTAGCAATGGTGTTTAGTTATATTGAGGTATTGATTCCTTTTCATTTTGGAATTCCGGGAGTAAAACTTGGAATAGCCAATGTAGTGGTGGTGGCGGGATTATATCTGCTGTCAGTACCGGAAGTCCTTATGATCTCGGTTGTCAGGATTGTATTGTCGGGATTGCTGTTTGGAAACGGCGTGTCCATTTTATATAGTCTGGCAGGAGGAATGCTGAGTTTTTTTGCAATGTGGCTTCTTAAGAAGGTGAAAGGATTTTCTTTAGTTGGGGTCAGTATTGCGGGTGGAGTAATGCATAATGTCGGGCAATTAATGGCAGCAGCATGGATACTTGGTAATCTGCGTATTGCTGTATATTTTCCTGTGTTACTTGTGGCAGGATTGCTGACCGGTTCAATGATCGGATTGCTGGCAGGAGCTATTGTGAGAGCGCTTTGCCGGATGAATGATGAGTGAGGTATATACATTTAGTGGGAGTGAAAAACTGGAAAATTTTTATGCCGGGACAGTGGAAGTGTGAATTGAAAATGAAATTAATTTATGTGTATCCTAAAAGGAAATTAGTGGTTGACAGACCCAGACATTTTCTATAAGATAATATTTGTATGTGAGGGAGTAGTCAGCACATAATAGCGTGTGGCAAATCAACATACTGGTGGTGGACACCTGGTTTGCCTTAATTGATGAGACTTATATATAGCACAGCAGGCTATATGTATGTCTTTTTTTATTTTATAGGAAACATTTTCTTATAAAGCAAAAATGTTCCGCTTGTGTTTTTCTATTTTCAATACATAGACCTTTGTAGAATGCGTAAGAACGCATTTTGTAAGAATCTATCTATTACGGAAAAAGAGAGGAGTTCACATGGATTTAGTCACATTACTTTTATTAGCGGTAGGTTTGTCTGCGGATGCCTTTGCGGTATCAATCTGCAAAGGACTTGCCATGTCAAAGATCACATGGAAAGAATGCCTGATCGTTGGTACATGGTTTGGAGGATTTCAAGGAATTATGCCGTTTATCGGGTATGTCCTTGGTGTTCAGTTTGAAAAATATATTAATGAGATTGCACCCTGGGTGGCGTTTGCATTGCTGGCATTGATCGGAGGGGATATGATCAAAGAGGCATTATCGGATGAGCCGGAGGAAGAGACAGCAACCTTGAAGGTGAAGGAGATGCTGCTGTTGGCAATTGCTACCAGTATTGATGCATTGGCAGTTGGGATTACATTTGCCTGTGTGCCGGTTACAATGCTTGCAGGAGCAAGTGTAATGATCAACACGGTTGCTGCATGTGGTATCATTGCAGGTACGACACTGGTAATTTCCATGGCCGGTGTCAATATTGGACATGTATTCGGAACGAAGTATAAGAATAAGGCGGAATTTGTTGGAGGCCTGATTCTGGTGTTGTTGGGTGTTAAGATTATCTTAGAACATTTTAACGTATTTTAAGTCTATTACCCTTGCACAGCGTAAGTGAAAACGGACGCACGAAATGTTAGGTTGTGAATCGGTTGCAAGAATATAACATATCAACGTAGTCGCTACTCATCACTCGCAGCGGTACTAGGCTCGAAAACA
>QWCE01000481.1_pt1 | contig 76120 bp, 68 predicted proteins | sample 1972531 | NCBI WGS metagenome assembly QWCE01 (sample SAMN09866716, study PRJNA288562) | Human gut metagenome isolate term4_stool, whole genome shotgun sequencing...
TTTTAAAGCCGGTTCAATGCCGATCACAGGCATCTGATCCTGATATTTTTTCCGCAGAATCCGGATTGCCGCGCTGGTTGCCGTGTTACACGCCACTACCAGTGCTTTCACATTCTGTTTAAGCAGATACTCTGCATCCGCGCAGGTAAGGTCCTGCACCTCTTTCAGTGTTTTCGTCCCGTACGGGGCATTCTCGGAATCCCCGTAAAAAATATAGTTCTCATTTGGCATCAATGCCACCAATTCTTTTAACACACTGATCCCGCCTACGCCGGAATCAAATACTCCGATTGGTCTGTGCATTTCATCCATATTGTTTCCTCTTTCTCATTTCTATTTCTGCAGCCTACTCGCTCCATGCCGCACTGCTTCCCTTGTCCGTGCGCTTCACAACGAGCTTTGCATCAATCTGGTCTTTCAACTCCGTGACATGGGAAATGATGCCGATCATCCGGCTGTCCCCTGCAAGATCGTTCAATACCCCGATCGCCTGCATCCTTGCCTGCGCATCCAAAGAGCCAAATCCTTCATCGATGAACATCATGTCCGTATGGATTGCCCCTGCGCTGCGCTCCACGATATCAGAAAGCCCGAGCGCCATTGCAAGTGCCGCAAGGAAAGATTCTCCTCCGGATAACGTTTTAATGTCCCGCTCACTGTCTGTCACAAGGCTGTAGACGGACAGGTCGAGCCCCTCATTCGATTTCTTCCCGGTGTCGCTTTCCTCTTTTAATTTTAGCATAAACTGATGATTACTCATCGTCAAGAGGCGTTTGTTCGCCTCATGGATAATCTGGCGGAAATACTGCCTCTGAATATAGGTCTCAAAATCAAGCTTGGCACTTCCGCTCAGATTCCCATTTGCTGTCTTACTCAGATTTCCAACAATCTCATACTGCTTCTGAAGTCCACTGTTCTTTTCAAAATTACGTTTCAGATTGTCTCTTATCTCACGGTTTCTTTCATTGGTATTATGAAGTTTCATATATTCCTTACGGATTTCTTCCAGCTCTCCGGATGCCTCTTTTATCTCCCGCGCAATCTGTTCCGTATCTTTTCTTTCTTTTCCCTCTAACTGTTGCTCAAGCAATGTCCTGTTCGCTTCCAGTTCCTGCAATTCTTTCTGATATGCCCCTATCCATTGTTCTGCTTCTTCCAGTTCTCTCTCAGTCATACATTGACTATGATAGCTTTCTTCGTCCTCAAATCCCTGCTCTTTTATAATCTGTTTATAGGAACGTATCTTTTTCTGTACTTCTTCCTGTGATTGCACGACAGATGCTGATACGGTCTTCTGTTGTCCTTCCAGTTCCTTTTCTTTATTCTGCTTTTCCGTAAGACATCTTGTTACCGTCTCGTAATTATTTCTGACCAACTCAAGTTTCCCTGTTATCTCTCTCAGATGTTCTTCGGCTTCTTCCATCGTCTTGTATGGAAGCTTCTCCTCCATTGCCTGATACTCCGCCTCCAGCTTTGTATACATAAGTTTTGATTCCGTCAGACTCTGGCTGGTCTTTCGTTCTTTTTCTTTCAATTTTTCTATCTGGTCCGCAATCTGTTCCTGATTCTCTTTTAACGTTCTACATCTTTCAAAAATTTCTTCCAGCTGTTTCAATCTTTTTTCTGTTTCCATAAGCGTACGCTTCAGGCTTTGTATCTTCTCTTTCCAGCCAATTCCAGTTATATCTTCCGCCTCATCTTTTATATTCTTTCGAAGTGTCAGACAGATTTCCTGTGCTGCCTGATATCCCGCAAGACATTTCCTGAATGCTTCTGTTTTTATATCTCTTATTTTTTCTTTCTTATCCCTTTCAGCTTTTGCAAGTTCCACTTCCGCCTGCGTCGGCGCCTCATCACTCAAGGCTGCAATCTGTGGATGTTCTCTGGAACCACAGACCGGACAAGGCTGCCCATCTTCCAGATTCAAAGCAAGTATCCCCGCCTGTTCATTCAGGAACTTGTGATACTTCATTTCATATTCCTCCCAGGCATTTTCATAATTCTTCTGTTCCCTGTCTGCTTCCTTCTTTGCTCTTTCGCAGTCTTCTTTTAATTCTTCTTTTCTCTCTTCCTGATGGTCAAGCTCTTCGTAATGGCGTATCTGTTCTTCTATATGTTCTTTTTGATTCCTGCATTCATTTATGCATGTTTCTATCTTTTCATGTTTTTTTAGAAATATTAATATTTCTTTTTCTAACTCTCTTGTTAGAGTAATAGGCAATTGTTTTAAGTTTGAAATTATTAGGAATAAAACTCATTTTAAAGCAACCGGCTGCAAGATTTGAAGAATTTATAATATTTACACAATTAGGGCCAATAATAGAATCTGCATGTAGGAAAAAAAGATATTCTCCTTTAGCATATTTAGCTGCTGCATTCATTTGATTGGATCTAAATTTTCTTTCTCTAATTTTTGGGTATTTTATTAAATCAAATGTATCATCTGATGAAAATCCATCTGAAAATATTACCTCAAAATTGCCCTTGATATTACTAAGAAATTCTTCAATCTTGCTAATATTATCAGCTTCATTGTATGTCGGAATTATTATCGTTACCATGTTTTTTATCATAAATTTTCTTTGCTAACAAGGTTAATACTGTAAAAGCAAGTAAAAGGATGACAGAAAAAATAAATTTTTCTTTATTTTGACTTCCTATATTAGTACCAACATTTAAATATATCATCATTCCGGGAATAACGCCGATAACGGTAGTTAGTACATAGGGCAACAATTTGATTTCAGTTAGCCCAGCTAGATAATTTTCAAAAATGTATGGTATAGCAGGGATTAGCCTTGAAATGAAGAATGTTGTTATTAGTTTTTTTTGATTCTTAGTGTAAATCAAATTAAAATATTGTGGAGATAATTTATCTTTTAATCTATCATATATTTTATCCTTAGCAAATTTATTAGAAATAAAATACATAAGTGTAGTATTTGTAATTACTCCGATTAAAGTTAAAGTAATACCTTTATAAAAACCAAATAAAGTACCTGCAACTACAACTATTGTTAGGGTTGGCACAAATATGGCTGGTAAAATAGTAAAACTAATTATATATACAATTGGAGCTAAAGAGCCAAAAGAGTCGATTCTTGCTTGTAGAGATTCTATATTAATAGATTTATTTATCCAAATTATAAAAGCTATCACTAGGATAGCTTTTATAATATTAAAAATTCGTTTTGTGTTTGGCATTATATCTTTTCCTTAATAATGCTACAATTACAGCAAGGACTGATATACCAATAACAAAGAAGAATATACCACGAATTCCACCGTCAAGTTCTCCACCTGTGTAAGAATAAACTATAGTAGCTGGCAATTGCCCAATTCCTGTAGCTATAAAAAATCCCCAGAATCCCATTGATGTTAGACCAGCCGCATAGCTTACAACATCAAAAGATATAAATGGAAGCAAACGAGCAATTAGTATTGTGTAATTACCGTACCTATTGAAAAATTCTTCTATATTTTCTAAGGCTCCCTTGCCACTTAATTTTATAACGACATCTCTTCCTAAAGCTCTTGCAATGAAAAAGCAAAGAGCTGCACCAACCATAGCAGATGACCAAGATAGAATTGCTCCTTTTACCCAACCAAATATTGCGGCATTTGCAAGTGTTATCATAACCGCTGGTATTGGTGCGATAATTGATTGAAGGATCATTAATAGAAATGAAATTACAGCAGCTTGTTTACCATAGCCTCTGATATATTCAATTACAGAATTAATACCTCCAGATTTTAGTGCGGAAATTGCACTATTTACACCATTTTTAAATGGTGGAATTAAAAAGTAGGCTAAAACCAAAGCAACAAGTGGTATCAAAATAATTAATTTGGAAGACTTATTTAGTTTCTCCTCGTTAGGGTTTGTTTTATCTACTTGTGTATTTTTCATCTATTCCTCTTTTATTTTTCAGATAGGTCAAATTCTTCGTATTCTTTTGTTCCGTCGAATCCGTTTATAACTTCATGACTATCTTCAGCTAGTTTGCTAGCAATAACAAAAGACTTATTTCCAGAATAGCAGTAAGTTAAGAATGGTTTATCTGTTGGAAGTGTTGGATAAATTTCATCAATTTTATCAGATGGAACATTTATTGCTCCAGGCATATGTCCTGCATCATAATCTTTAGCATCTCTTGCATCGATTATTGTATAATCGCCACTAGCTGCTAAATCTTTAAATTCTTTTCCTAAAACTGTTTTTACTTTTGTTACTGTTGTATATGTGAAATCCTCTAAACCAGCTGCGTTATAAAGATCTGTAAATCCATTGGCAGCTAATGTTTTGTATGCTTCTTTAGAATCATCTGCTTTATTTGCATATACTACAACTGATTTATCTTTCCAGCCTTCAATTTCAGCTAATCTTGATTCAAGATCTTCTGCTGGAATAGAAATTGCGTGTTTGATATGACCATTTTTATAATCATCTTCACTTCTTACATCTATTACTAGATATTTTTCTTTTTCCTTGTTATCTTCTTCGATTTTGTCAAGATCTTCACCTGTCATTTCTTTTACTTCAACTTCTTCAGTTTCAGTTTCTTCTTCAGCAGGTTTTTCTCCTTTATTATCTTCAGTTGTTGCAGATTCTTCAGTTGTTGTTGCTGCTGGTTCATCTTTTTTTGTTTCATCAGTTTTGTTACCACAAGCTTGTAGAGCTAATGTACCAACTAATAATAGTGCCAATAATTTATTTGATTTTTTCATTTACTTTCTCCTCTTTAATAAATTGAAATATATTTATAATGCTGAGCATTACCAATATAGGATACCTCGTTAATCTAATTTTATCAATATCTAATAGCAATATTCCAAACATAATTATAGTTATTATAAAAGAAGTCGGGAATAGATTTTTAGATTTTTTTGAGATTAGAATAATTCTTAATAGAAATGCAATATTTACAAGTATGAATAGCAACTTATACTTGTTTTCTATAAGGTAACTATAATACATGAGAGTTCTTTGAACGCCCATTTTTTTATTTACAAAGTATTGGATTAGAAAAATTCCTAATAGTCCAATACTCTGTATTATATTGATTGTAATAATTTTATTCTTTTTTTGCTTTATCATTTGATAATTCGCCAACTGTTGTCATCTTCACATCAGTTTTTGGATCGCCTAGTTGAACTGGAAGCTCATCATGCATTTGCCATTCGTTCCATCCGCCATCAAATAGCTTCACGTTTGACCCTCTTTCATAGAACTTCAATACGGGAATAGCAGCTCTCCAACCAGTTCCACAGTAAAATATCATTTCTTTAGAAAGTTTAACTCCTTCTTTTTTTAACATTTCTACCATGTCATCATAGCTAATATATGTTCCATCTGCATTCTTATAATCAGCTTCATCATGACCATAAATTGCACCTGGAAGTTCTCCAGCTTTTGGGATATAAGTATAACCACTAGTTTCTCCAATGTATTCTTCATAGGTTCTAGTAGTTATATATTGCTTATTTTCATCTTTATCTTCAATATCTTTTATAGCTTGATCAAGACTTACTAAAAGCTCTGTATGGGCTGGATATTCGCCTTTGAAGTCTGTTTTTGCAACTGCTTTATTAGCTTTACTTTCAGTTTCATAACCTTTATCCATCCAAGCTTTTATACCACCATTTATAATTTTGATGTTTTCAACGCCCTCAATTAGATAAGCTAAGGCAACTCTTGCAACTCCTGAATCAGGACCATATAAAAATACTGTTGTATCTTTATCAATTCCATAGTTTAGTATGGATTTTACAATCTCATCATCGCTTTTAAGATTCCAAACTGGTCCTTCTTCTACAGAATCAGTATTTATATGAATAGCTCCAGGAATATGATTTTTTAGATAATCTGGGCTGGCATCATCTTCACCCCAAGTTACTTCTGCTATTACATAATCTTTTACGTCTTTTTTTCCATCAAATACATCTTTTAGATAATCAGCACTAACGAAAATTTCTTTTGAGATTTGCGCACAGCAATCTCCCATAGTTTTAGCTTCTTCATTAGTATCTTCTTTATCTTGATCTTCTTTGTTAGCCTCTTTATCTGTTTCAGTAACTTCTTTTTCATCAGATTTCGCATCATCAGCTTTTTCAGTTTCAATTACTTCCTTATTATCATTAGTATCAGTAGTATCATTGCTATTTTGACAAGAAGTAAAGGAAAAGCATAACAAAATAGCTAATAATGGAAAGCTAATTTTTTTTATTACTTGATGTAATTTAAACATTTTATCTACCTCTTATTTTATGATAAAAATTTACCCTTAATTGCATTCTTAAAAAAGTTATTATCAACTTCTTCATCAATTCCTAAGAAAACTGAAGCAAGGTGATGAACTTTGTTATATTTTGAAAATCGCATAGAGCAGGTTGCACAATATGTGTATATTTCATCATCTTTGATTGAAGATGTCATATCATTTGCAAGTTCACTCTCACATTTACTAGCAAGTCCTCCAGCTCCACAACAGTTAGTTGATGTAAATTTATCGTTATAATTTGGTGCATGTCTTTTTATAACTTCAAAAATTTCTCGATTATATCTATCTGAACAGGGGAAGAAAATATTTATAGGTTCATTTATATCAACGATATAATCGTATTCTTCAAGCCATTGAAAAATAGAAATTATTTTAGCATCATACTTATTCATTAGAAAATGATAGCAATTTGGACAAGCTGTAACAATTCTTTGAATTTTTTTACTTTTAATTTCCTCAGTCAAATTTTTACTTATCGATGGTTTAAAGCCTGTACTTGGAACAGGTTTTCCACAACAGTCGATAGAAAAATCAAATCCTTTTTCTTTAAATAATTCAATTAATTTTTTTGAAGTTTTAGGATAAAAGGCAGGGAAATTACATCCTAAAAAAAGAATATCTTCCGAACGTTTTTTCTTATCAGGTAAATTCCTATAAGGATAGTGTTCTTTTGTTAATTTTACAAATTTGTATTTAGGATTCTTTTTTCTGAGTGCATTTGAAACAAATGCACCATTTAGATTTTTTGGACAAACGTTTTGACATTTATTGCATTCAAAACAAGAAAAAGCTAAATCTTCTCTTTTTGTAAAATCTTTAAGATTTATCTTATATTTTTCCAAAAATATACAGTTTTTCGTGCATAATCCGCAATCTATACAGGATTCTTCGACATGTTTAAGGTAATTCATTTAAAATCCTTATCATCAATAATAACTTCTCAAATTCTAAGTGTGTACTAAAGCCAAAAGGCTATCTTAGAATTGTGCTTAATTTAATTTATATATGTATAAATATTTCACAGTGTACTTATTGCATTTGCAAATATGAAGCTATCTAACATATATACTTGCAATATATCATAAATTTATTTTTTGTCAATTTTAATATTTATTTCAATTTATGGTATAATAATAACATTTGTTATAGTATAATAGATATGATATAACATTCCAAAGATTAATGGAGGAAGATATGCCAGTTAAATATGTTAATAATTATGGAAAAGTAACTATTGATGATTCAGTAATATCAAATATTATTGCAGCAACAGTAATGCAATCTTATGGTGTCGTTGGTCTTGCTAGTAGATCAACCAAAGATGATATCTACGAACTTTTAAGACTTGAAAATATGAACAAGGGAGTAGAAATTCATAAACGCGATAATGGCACTATTGATATTTATGTTTCAATATTTATTTTATATGGTATTAGGATACCAGTTGTTAGTCAAAATATTATAGACAATGTTAAATACAAAGTAGAAAAATCCTTAAATGTTAGAGTAAATTCAGTTAATATTTTAGTCCAAGGAATTGGTAAGTAGGTGAATATGAGAGAAATTGATGCAAACAAACTTCAGCAAATGATTGTTGGAGCTTATGAATTGTTAAATGAAAATAAAGAATTAGTAAACGATTTAAATGTTTTTCCAGTACCAGATGGCGATACTGGGACAAATATGACCATGACAATGCGATCTGGTGTTGATAGAGCTAACCAAATAAATGCTAATAACGTTAGTGATATCACTAAAGCATTATCTCAGGGAACTTTAATGGGAGCTCGTGGTAATTCTGGGGTGATTTTATCACAACTTGTAAGAGGTCTATCAAAAGCTACAAAAGGGAAAACCACAATAATTGCGGAAGATATTAAAGAAATATTTAATATTGCTAATAAAACTGCGTATAAAGCAGTTATGAAGCCAACAGAAGGAACTATTCTTACTGTTAGCCAGAAGATGACTGAAAAGGCAAGTGAAATTTATACTGACGACATTAAAATAGATAAGTATTTATATGAAATAATAACAGCAGGTCAAATAGCTTTGGATAATACACCAAATCAATTGCCAGTTCTAAAAGAAGCAGGAGTAGTAGATTCAGGTGGACAAGGCTTAATGATTCTTCTTAAAGGGGCTTTTGCTGCCTTAAATAGTGATTATCAAATAGAAAATATTAAAAGCGAAAATAATAACAAAACTGATGATTTGCCATACACTTTAAATGCAGAATTAGCACTTAGTGAAGATTCATATCAAAAATCAATAGAATCAATTAAATCAATGGCTGAGATTATAGACCAATCTTATGAAGAGAATATCTTAAAGATCAAAGTAAAAACTGACTCAGCCGTTGGTCTTATACAAATGCTTTCTGTAGATGGAATAATACTAAAATTAGACCTAGAAAATACAAAAGCAGATCTTAGCTTGATTGAAAAAACAAAGGAAAAACCACTAAAAAAATATGGCTTTATTGCTGTTAGCCGTGGGGAAGGATATGATGCAATTTTAAAAAGCATGGAAATTGATGAAATTATCTCTGGCGGTCAAACTATGAATCCTTCAACTGAAGATATTTATAATTCTCTAGATAGAATTAAAGCTGAAAATATAATAATCTTCCCTAATAATAAAAATATTATTATGAGCGCAAAACAAGCTTGTCAAATTACTGACAAAAATGCAGTTGTAGTAGAAACTAGATCAATACCAGAAACATTTTCTGCTATGTTAGAATTTGATGAAGATAGCGACATTAATGAAAATGTTGATAATATGAATCAAACTATAAAAGATTTGCATATAGCAGAATTTTCAATTTCTATTAGAGATACATCAGTAAGTGGTATTGAAATTAAAAAAGACGACTATTTAGGAATTCTTGATGGAAAAATTGTAAAATCTGAGAGAAAACTAGAAGTTTCTGTAATTGAGACTTTAAGCAAAGCTATCGAAGAATTTGACGATGTTTCTTTAATTACTATATACTATGGTAAAGAAATTGATAAAAAAGATGCTAACAACTTAGCAAAAAAACTTGAGAAAAAATTCAAAGACATAGATACAGAATTAATTTATGGTGGTCAGCCAGTATATTATTACACGATAACTTTAGAATAATGGATTTATTAGATCTTAAAGGAATTGGTCCTAAGAAAAAAGAACTGTTAAATAAATTAGATATAAATTCAATTTCTGATCTATATAATTATTATCCGAATTCTTTTGAAGATAGGAGAAATAAATCCATATGTTCTAAGGCTAATATTGGTGTTAAGTATTATTTCCAATGGATTATTACTAGTAAAGCTAAGCAAATTAGGACAAAAAATGGACTAATTACTTATCTATATGCTAAAGAAGAAAATTCTCCTGATAAAATTAAAATAGTTCGGTTTAACGATAGGTTTTCAGCTAACAAACTCATTGTAGGAAAAACTTATAAATTCTATACAAAAATTGATTATGAAAATGGAATTTATGTTGCTTATAACCCAATCTTTGCAGAGCTTAATGATGATTCTATTGGCTCAATAATTCCAATTTATGGACTAACTGCAGGATTAAATCAAAAAAACATTTCTAATTTCATAAGGCAAGCACTTAATTATTATGATAAGAACGAAGAAATTTTTAACAAATCTTTGCTTGAGAGATTTAACCTAGAAAGTAAATATGATAATTTATTAGAAGTTCATAAACCTACCAGCAAGGAAAAGCTACTAAAAGCTAAATCTCAGCTTAAAATTCTTGATTTTACCAAAGAATTGATTTTTCTTGATTGTATAAATAGGAAATATAATTATAAGGATGAAATTAATTTAAAATACAATTTGGATGAAATTTTAGAAAAAATACCCTTTGAATTGACAAGATCACAATTAATTGCTCTAAAAGAAATTTTAGAAGATGCAAGTGATAGTAAACTTATGAATAGGTTATTAATAGGAGATGTAGGTTCTGGCAAAACAATTATTGCTATTATAGTAATGATTGTTTTTGCTATTAATTCTTATCAATCTGCTATGATGGTACCAACAGAAGTTTTGGCAATTCAACAATTTGAAAAAAATATAGAATTTGTTGAATCATTTGGATTGAAATTAGGATTATTAACAGGATCAAGTAAAAATAAAGACCAGGTAAAAAATGACTTGATCGATGGAAAAATTGATATAGTTATTGGAACTCATGCCTTAATTCAAGATGATGTTATATTTAAAAATTTAAAGCTTGTTATTAATGATGAGCAACAGAGATTTGGAGTTTTTCAAAGACAAGATTTAGCTTTAAAAGCAAAAAAAGTAAATTATTTGTCTATGACAGCAACTCCAATCCCTAGAACTTTAAGTTTAAAAATTGCAAAAATTTTGGATCTTTCAATGATAACAGAACTTCCAAAAGGAAGAAAGCCAATAAATACAAAAGTTATTAGCATTTCTTTAGAAAAATTACTTGTTGAAAAACTTAAAGAAAATATAAAAGCGGGCAGACAAATTTATATTGTGACCAATAATATAAATTCTTGCGATAATAATAGCTTGGAAAATTTATTTAAGAGATATAAAGAGTACTTTAAAAATTTTACAGTAAAAAAACTCCATGGTGAAATGAAAGCCTCAGACAAAGAAAAAACTTTAAAGGATTTTTCTGATGGAAAAATTGATGTTTTAATTTCAACAACTGTAATTGAAGTGGGAATTGATGTCAAAAATGCCAATACTATGGTAATTTATAATGCAATTAATTTTGGACTTTCAACTCTTCATCAACTTCGAGGTAGAGTTGGTAGAGGAAATAATGAATCTTTTTGCTATCTTGTAAGCAACGATACTAATAAAAATTCTAAGTTAAATATTTTAGTTAATAGTCAAGATGGATTTGAGATCGCAAGAAAAGATTACGATCTAAGAGGCGGGGGCAAAATATTATCATCAATTCAACATGGAAGAAATTTAGATCAAATAGAATATTTAACTATGACTAAAAAAGAAATCGATAAAAGTTTTAAAATACTAGATTTTACTAAAAAAGCTAATTATGATAATGTTAATTTATCAGAAATTAAAAAGTTTTTTGATGAAGATAAGAGGATTATATTAAATTAATGAGAGTTGTATCAGGAAATTTTAAGGGTCTAAAACTAAAAGCTCCAAAAAACAATTTGACAAGACCGACAGAAAATAAAGTAAAAGAAGCAATCTTTGATATGCTATATCCAATAGCCCCTCAATCAACAGCCCTTGATTTGTTTGCAGGTTCTGGTCAAATTGGTATTGAGTTTATGTCTAGAGGATTAAAAAAAGTTTATCTTAATGATTTTGACAGAGCAAGTTTTAGGATTTTAAAAGAAAATACATATAAATTCGACAAAAACACGTATATGCTAACTAATAAAGATTTCAAAAAAGCACTAAAATTTTATAAAGAAAAAGATATAACATTTGATTATATATATTTAGATCCACCTTTTGATTCAGATTATTATAAAATTTCAATTCAATTAATAAATGATTATGAATTATTAAATGAGGATGGTATAGTAATAACAGAATCTGATAAAATATTAAATTTAGATGAAAGATACAAGCTTTTTTTAATAAAAGAAAAAGTCTATGGAAGGAAAATAGTTAATATTTACCAAAAATGAAAGTAATATATCCAGGAAGTTTTGACCCACTGACTTATGGGCATATCGATATTATTAAAAGATTAAATGATATGTTTGATGAAGTGGTTGTAGCTATTCTAATAAATGAAGAAAAGAAGTCTCTTTTCACTTTAGAGGAAAGAGAAGAAATGATTAGAGAAGTAATAAAAGAAAATGATTTAGATCATGTTAAAATTAAATCTTTCGATGGTCTTTTAGTAAATTTTGCTAAAGAAGAAAATTGCAAGATAATAGCAAGAGGTCTAAGGCTTGTTGCAGATTATGAATATGAAAAAAATATAGCAAGGATTAATGCGTCTTTATTTGAAGGCTTAGAAACAATTTTTTTATTAGCAAATTCTAATTATTCCTTTATAAGCTCAAGTGGTGTAAAAGAAGTAGCTAGTTTTAAAGGTGACATATCACCATTTGTAAGTAAGAATGTTGAATTAAAATTAAAAGAAAAATATAAATACTAGGGGGAAAAAATGGCAAGTACAATAACACAATTGATCAATGAAATGGAAGATGTAATGGATGAGGCAAGCGCAGTTCCTTTTTCAAGAAAAGTTTCTGTAGATCCAGATGAAATTTACGAAATTTTAACTGAAATGAAAGATTCACTTCCTCAAGAAATCAAACAAGCAGAATGGACAATAGCTGAAAAAGATAGAATAATCGGAGAAGCAGAAGCTGCAGCAAATCAAAGACTTGAAAATGCAGACAAAGAGATTCAAAAATTCAAAGAACAAGCAAAAGATCAATATCAAAGAATGATTTCTGAACATGAAATAACACTACAAGCAAGAACAGAAGCTGATAGAATTTTGCAAGAAGCTGCGACAGAAGCAAATAAACTTCGCCAACAATCTTATGAATATATAGATAAATTATTCTCATCTTCATCAGAAAATTTCTCACAATTAGCTAGTCAGTTAGAAAAAAACAGGAGATCTATATTAGAATCTAGATAAAAATATTTAAAGTAGGTAAGTAATTTACCTACTTTTTTTGTAAAAAAATATGCTATAGAAAACTATAACATATAAAAAAATATTATTAAATAAAAAAAATATTGGTGCACCATCAGAGACTCGAACTCTGGACACCCTGATTAAGAGTCAGGTGCTCTACCGACTGAGCTAATGGTGCAAAACAATACTTTATTATTATATATTATAAGCTTGTTTTTGTCAAGTTAATAAATAGACCAAATATGTATAATCTGATCCTTTATTTCATCAAAAGTCCATTCTCTCTTTGAATTTTTTATGCTATTAGGATCATTAATTAAGAATTTTCCATCTTTATAAGAATCTATTACAAATAAATGTCCATACAAGGTAAAATAGCCTTTTTTTACTGATACAAGTAAGGGACCTTTTTCTAAAGCCTTCTTCATTAAATTTTCATCTAGGTTGACATTTTCTATGTTGTAATTATACTTATTTTTGTAATCATTAAAGAAATTCCAAGAAATTCCTTCAGCTACCATATAAGCTTTAGCATCTTCTGCAACCTTATCTGGAGTAATAGAAGGATCATTTTTAAGTCTTGAAAGAATCATAGCCATAGAAGTTGGGCCACAACCACTAACTCCAATATTTCGATTTCCTAACTCTTTATAAGCCCAACGATTATCCCATTGAAGATACATTGGAGTTTTTCTTTCTAAAGCTATAGATTCTCCTTCTTTAAAAGGGAAATCAGTAATATTATTATTCATATTATAGACAAACTCAATTGTATCTAAATCGTTTCCAGTTAAGTAAGCTTCAACATCATCAATTTTATAAAAATTATCATAAATCCATTTTGCCTTTGGATTAGTATTTATTTCTTTTTTAATATTGAGGATTAGTTCTGATTTATTGTCTGATTTAACTTTAGTAGACAAATCGTCATCTAAATCATTATTACTTATGGAAATATCCTTTGGTTTTACGATGAAAGTATCAATAGCTAAGTTATTAATATTGGTTAAAATATTCAAATTTTCTTCGTTGTCCAATCCTTTTGTTATTTTTTCTTTTTTGCTATGGCAAGAAGGTAGAATTAAGATAATAAGCATTAGACATAAAAAATTCTTTTTCATAAGGATATTCTACGCTTAAAAAAATTTGCTTCAATATAGGGACACTTATTAATTTTGTGGTATAATAATTTGGTAATGTTTCTTGGCACCCATTATAAAAAAATCAAGGAGAGTAAAATGAATAATAACTATTTTAAGGACACTAATTTTTTAGTAAAATCCGCAGCTATAGCAGCTTTGTATGCTGTATTAACTTTAGTTGTGCCAATGCCACAATATGGACCAATTCAATTTAGGTTTTCAGAAATTTTGGTACTATTGGTTTTCTACAACAAAAAGTATATACCAGGTCTTTTGCTAGGCTGTGCAATTGCTAATATTTTTAGTCCGATGGCATGGTTTGATGTTATTTTTGGAACTTTGTCTTCATATATTGCTTTTAGGCTAATGAGAAAGACAGATAATATTTTTATAGCATCTTTATTTCCAGTAATAATGACATCTGTTCCAGCTTTAGGAACCTATTTTATTTTAGATAATTCCACAAGCTTTATAATGATGTTAGCATCATTTATGGCTAGTGAATTTGTTATGGTTAGCATAATTGGAATTATAATTTTTAAAATAATCGAAAAAAATTCTTTCTTAATTAATTTCATTAAAGAATTTTAAAAGCTCCCTAGTAAACGGATTCATAATCTTGGTAATACAATTTTATGAAATCCGTTTAAAATAGGGAGCTTTTTTATATTTTATTTAATTTATCTATAATTTGTTCAATTTCTTTTATTTTTTCTATTTTTTCATCTTTTTTGCCATTTTCAAGGGCATCATAGACACAATGCTCAAGATGAGCTCCTAAGATATCCTTGTTAATATTTTTTAAAATTGAAATTGAAGCCATAAGTTGATTACTTATATCGATACAATATCTATCATCTTCAATCATTTTTATCAAACCGTCAATTTGCCCGCTTACAGTTTTTAATTTTCTAATTGTCTTAGCCTTATCAGCCCTCATTATTTATAGTCAATTCCTTTAAATTCGTAGCCTGCATCTTTTATTGCATTTTCAATTGCCTCTTCATTAGCTAAATCAGAATAAGTTACTTCTGCTATTTTATTTTTCAAATCAACTTCTGCTTTTTCTACAAAGTCTAGAGAATTTAGAGCTTTTTCTACATTGGCTTTGCAATGTTCGCATGACATACCTTCAACATTTACAATTAATTTTTTGTTTTCTTTCATTGATTTTTCTCCTTTTATATTTTCTTCTAATATTTCTTTAGTTGAATCTTCTATAACTTCTTGGTTTTCAAATTTTGCTTTAAATGATCTAAGTCTTAATGAGTTAAGGCAGACAAATATTGAAGACATACTCATAGCAAAAGCGGCAAACATTGGATTTAATTTTATTCCAAAAGCTGGATATAAAATTCCACTGGCAACAGGGATTAAAATCACATTGTAAAAAAATGCCCAGAATAGATTTTCTTTTATAATTTTTATAGTTTCTTTAGAAAGATTTATCGAATTAACTATGTCCAATAAAGAATTTCTCATCAGTACAATATCTGCAGAATCAATTGCAACATCAGTTCCATTTCCTATAGCAATTCCTATATCGCTTCTAGCTAGGGCAGGGGCATCGTTTATTCCATCTCCAACCATCGCTACTTTTTTACCCATATCTTGTAAATTTTTTACAACCTTGTCCTTATCTTTAGGTAAAACTTCGGCTATTTTTTTGTCTATAGATAAATTTTTCCTAATTGCTTCTGCAGTTTTCTCATTATCTCCAGTCAACATGATGACTTCATAAGAAAGTTTTTTTAACTCTTCTATGGCTAATTTTGAGGTGGTTTTTGGAGTATCCATAACCGCTATAATGCCTAAAACTTTTTTGTCATCAGAAAAATACATAGCAGTTTTACCATCAGAAGAATATTTTTCAGCTAAATTTGTGTAAGAACTTATATCTATATCATTATCTAGCATCAGTTTTTCATTTCCTCCATAATAAGTTGTGGAGTTAAGTTTTCCAATAATTCCCTTGCCGGAAATTGCAGAGAATTCATCAACTTTTTCAAGATCTATATCATTATCTTTGGCATACAAAACTATAGCATTACTTAATGGATGTTCTGAAGAATTTTCTATGCTGGCTGCAATTTTAATAAATTCATCTTCATTTAAAATCGTATCAATATCTGTGACAATAGGTTTACCATTGGTAATGGTTCCTGTTTTATCTAATAAAATACTATCAACTTTGTGTAAATTTTCTAAAGCTTCTGCATTTTTAAATAAAAGACCAAGTTCTGCAGATTTTCCAGTTGCAACCATTATTGCCATTGGAGTTGCAAGTCCTAAAGCACAAGGACAAGAAATTACAAGAACTGAAATCATCATATTTAGAGCAAATTCAAAGTTATAACCCAATATTTTCCAAATTATAAAAGTAATAATTGAAATTATTATAACAGCAGGTACAAATATTGCGGCAATTTTATCGGCTATCCTTGCTATTGGTGCTTTGGTTTCATTAGCTTCATTAACAAGGTTAATTATTTGAGAAAGAGTTGTATCATCTCCAACTTCAGTCGCGATAAATTTAAAACTACCTTGTTTATTTATGGTAGCAGAAATAACTCTGTCATCAATATTTTTTGCTGTAGGAATTGATTCACCAGTTATAGCGGACTCATCAACTAAAGAAGATCCTTCGATGATTTTTCCATCTACTGGTATAGAATCACCTGGTTTTATTAAAACAATATCACCTTTTTTAATTTGATCTACACTAACAACAATTTCTTCATTGTCTTTTATAATAGTAGCTTGTTTTGGTGCTAAATTTATTAAATGCTCTAAAGATGCTTTAGTCTGTCCTTTAGATCTAGCTTCAAAATATTTTCCCAAGGTAATTAGAGTTAATATCATAGCTGAAGATTCAAAATATAAATTGTGCATATATTGATGAATTATTTCTTCATCGCCAAAAGAAAATCCATAGGCGATTCTTAAAATTGCAAACAATCCATAAATAAATGCCGAACTTGAACCTAAAGCTATAAGCGTATCCATGTTATAAGCTCTATTAATTAATCCTTTAAACCCATTTATAAAAAACTTTCTATTAACTATAAGAACTGGCAAAGTCAATAAAAATTGAACAATTGCATTAAGCAAAGATCCCTTATAACCAATTAAATAATAGGGAAGTGGTAGTCCAAACATGGGACCCATAGATATATACATCAAAGGAATTAAAAATAAAAATGATATTTTTAATCTAAATTTTGTATTATCTTCATCTTTTGCTAATTCCTTATCTTCAGGACTTTTTGTAATTATTTTAGTCTCATCAGATTTTAGTCTTGCGCCATAGCCAATTTTTTCAACGGCAGTAATAATATCTTCATCAGAAATCATATCTGGATTATAATCAACACTCATACTTTGACTTATGAGATTTACATTTACTTCATTTACTCCAAGTTTCTCAACAGCTTTTGTAACGTTGGACTGACAAGCTGCACAAGACATTCCACTTACGTCGAAACGCTTTTTCATATTGCCTCCTTAACACCCATAGGGGGTGTCAATAAGATTAAACTTGAAAGCTTTAAATTGTCAAGTAAAACTAAAATAAGAGGATACTTTTATGAAGCGATATAAATTGATATTTAAAGGCAGAGTCCAAGGAGTAGGATTTAGGTACACAGCAAGAATTTTGGCCAATCAACTTAATTTAACTGGAAGTGTAAGAAATCTTTATAATTATGATGTAGAATGCATTGTTCAAGGAAAAAATAATGCCATAGATGAATTTATAGAAAAATTAGAAAATCAAAGATTTATTAGAGTTGATCATGTAGAAAAATATGAGCTTAAAATTGTAGACGATGAAGATGATTTTATAATTACATATTAATCATTGGATATAATAAAAATTTATGATATATTAAAAATATGAGTTTAAAAAGTAAAATTACAAAAATTATAGCTAAAGCCATAAGAGGAGGTCTAAAAATTACCAATCATAATGCGACCTCGCTTCCTGGTTATGTAGCTTACAAGTTAGATAAAAATATACTAGATGAGTTATCAAAGAATACAAAATTTATTTTCGTTACAGGTACCAATGGAAAGACAATGACAACTCATTTTCTAGTAAGCATACTAAAAGAAAAATATGATAAAGTATATACCAATGAATCTGGTTCTAATATGGTTCAAGGAATTATTACTACTTTGTTAGACAATCCAAGTAATGAAGAAACTATAGCAGTGCTTGAAGTCGATGAGGCCAATATTTTACGAATTGGAAAAAACATTAAAGCAGATTATATAGTTTTTACCAATATTTTTAGAGATCAAATGGATAGATTTGGAGAAATATATAACATATTTAAAAAAATAATTTCTGGTGTAAAAATTATGCCTAAGGCAAAAATTATTGCAAATGGCGATTTGCCGATTTTCTCTTACCCACAAATGGATGAATTTGATAAAGTATATTTTGCAATTAGGGATAAAAAAGACGAAGCAAATGATTATTCTTTAGATCCTGAATTAAATTCTGATGGGATACTTTGTCCTAAATGCCAGCATATATTAAAATATAAATTAAATAATTATTCTTCTTTGGGAGATTTTGCTTGTCCTAATTGTGACTTTAAATCTCCTAAAATAACTTATAAATTAGATAAAAAAGATAGATTAGAAGCAAATTATTCTAGCTTTTACTTGGGAAATGAGTTTTATGAAATAAACGTTGGTGGACTTTACAATATCTACAATGCTCTTGCTGCAATAAGTTGTGCTAAAGAATTAGGTCTTTCATATGAAGAAATTTATAGGGGGTTAAAAAATCAAAAAAACGTTTTTGGTAGGCAAGAAAATATAAGAATAAATGATAAAAATTTAATAATTAATCTCGTGAAAAACCCTACAGGACTAAATCAAATTATAGATCTTATGTTACTCGAAAAAGAACCAATAAGCCTTATTTGTCTATTAAACGATAATTATGCAGATGGAACAGATGTTAGCTGGATTTATGATTCTTATTATGAGAAACTAAAAGACTTAGATATCAAAGATATATACGTTTCTGGAAAAAGAAAAGAAGATATGAAAAGGAGGCTTGAAATAGCTGAAATATTTAAGGGCGAGATTAGTGAATTTGATTATGAAAATGATATTAATAATATTATTGCAAATACCAAATCCGATAATATATATATTTTATCAACCTACACCGCAATGCTTAGATTAAGGGAGTTACTAAAATTATGAAAAAATTAAAAATCTGTCATCTTTATGGGAACCTCCTTAATACATATGGTGATGTAGGAAATATAATGGCTTTCACTCATGAAGCGAAGAAAAGAGGCTATGAAGTTGAAACTGAGATTATAAGTCTTGGAGATAGTTTTGATGAGAAAAAATATGATTTTGTATTTTTTGGAGGTGGTCAAGATTACGAACAAAGTATTGTTCAGTTAGATTTAAAAGATAAAAAAAATGCAATCCAAAGGTATATTGAAAATTCAGGTTTATTTTTAGCCATTTGTGGAGGTTATCAATTATTAGGCAAGTATTATTATGATGCCTATAATAATAAAATTGAAGGCTTAAATATATTTGATCATTATACGAAAAATCAGGAAGAAGGAAAGAGATTTACAGGTAATATTAGGATAAGAGATTCTATTAATGGCTCAATCTATAATGGATTTGAAAATCATGGTGGTATTACATATTTAGGAGAAAATCAACAACCGTTTGGAATCGTAGTAGAGGGTAATGGCAATAATGGAATCGATAAAACAGAGGGATTTCGTTATAAAAATACTATTGGAACTTATTTGCATGGTCCGCTTTTGGCTAGAAATAATGAATTGTGCAATGAATTTTTAAATATCTTAGAAAGGTAGATTTATGAAAACAGATATAGAAATAGCAAAAGAAGTGAAACTAAAAGATGTTGATGAGATTTGTAAAGATCTTGGTATAGAAAAATACGAAAAATTCGGAAACTATAAGGCAAAAATTGATTTATCATATGCTAATCAAAAAAAAGAAAATTCTAAACTTATCTTAGTAACAGCAACAAACCCTACTCCAAGTGGAGAAGGAAAAACAACCTTAAATATTGGTTTATCAATGGCTCTTAATAAAATTGGTAAAAAAGCGATCTCAGTTTTAAGAGAACCTTCAATGGGTCCATCCTTTGGTAAAAAAGGAGGAGCAACTGGTGGAGGATATAGCCAAGTTCTTCCTATGGAAGAAATAAATCTTCACTTTACAGGAGACTTTCACGCTATAACTAGTGCAGTAAATCTCGTAGCTGCTATTTTAGATAATCATATTTATCAAGGAAATGAAAAAAATATCGACCCTAAACGTATAGTTTGGAGAAGATGTTTAGATATTAATGATAGAGCTCTAAGAAATATTGTAATTGGTTTGGGAAATAGAACTGATGGCATAACAAGAGAAGATAAATTTGATATAACTGTTGCAACAGAAATGATGGCTGTTTTATGTTTAGCAACAAGTGTTGAAGATTTCAAAAATAGAGTAAGTAAGATGATAGTTGCTTACGACATAGATAATAATCCAGTAACAATTGAAGATATCAAAGCTACTGGATCAGTAGCAGTAGTTATGAAAGAAGCTTTAAAAGCAAATCTTGTACAAACTATAGAAAATACACCAGCACTAATCCACGGTGGTCCTTTTGCAAATATTGCACATGGTTGCAACTCTTTACTTGCTACAAAAACAGCTTTAGGTTTAGCTGATTATGTTGTTACAGAAGCAGGTTTTGGTGCTGATTTAGGAGCTGAGAAATTTAACGATATCAAATGTAGATTAGGCGGATTAAAACCAGATGCAACAGTAATTGTAACATCTATAAGATCCTTAAAATACCACGCAGGAATGCCTTTATCAGATCTTCAAGAAGAAAATTTAGAATATTTAAAGACTGGATTTAAAAATTTGAGAATTCATATAGAAAATATGAAAAAGTTTGGTAAAAATATAGTTGTTGCCATCAATAAATTTGCAACCGATACTGATAATGAGGTTAAATTATTAAAAGAATTAACTGAAAAAGCTGATGCCAAAGCCATAGAAACATCTGTATTTAGCGATGGTGGAAGTGGTGCTATTGAACTTGCTAATTATGTAGTAGAATTATGTGAAAAAGAAAATGAATTTAAATTCTTATATGATACAAGTTTATCTATTAAAGAAAAAATAGAAATTATTTGTAAAGAAATATATAGGGCAAAGGATGTTGTTTATACAGATAAAGCCAACAAAGAAATAAAGAGAATAGAAAGTTTATCTTATTCCAATTTGCCAATTTGTATTGCAAAAACTCCATATTCTCTATCAGATGATCCTAATGTAAAAATAACTGATGAAAATTATAAAATTACAATTAGAGATATGAGAATAAACGCTGGTGCTGGCTTCTTGGTAGCATACACAGCAAATATTTTGACCATGCCAGGTCTTCCAAAATCACCAATGGCTTATAAGATTGATCTTGATAGCGAAAATAACATCGTTGGTTTATCTTAGTATAATAATTTAATGAATTAATAGTAGAAATATATAAAGCATTGAAGTAAAATATACCATAAGAACAAATATGATTGAATATAATCTTACGGGGGTAATATGACAGAATCAAAATTAAAAAATGTGCAAATTGATGAATTATTTGAAGCAATATTAATGCTAGAAGATATAGATCAATGCTATAACTTTTTTACAGATATTTGTACAGCTAGAGAAATCCAATCTATAGCTCAAAGACTTCATGTTGCAAAATTACTAAAAATTAGAAAAACTTACAATGTAATTGAAGAAGAAACAGGTGCTTCTACAGCTACCATATCTAGAGTAAATAGATCTTTGAATTATGGTTCAAGCGGATATGATCTTGTACTTGAAAAACTTATTGAAAAAGATTTGAAAAAACAAAAAGAATCCGAAAAGTAAATTTTACTTAATAAATAAAAGGATCTGTTGTAAAATAAACTATAGTTTATATATTTACAACGGCTCCTTTTTTTGTATGGTATAATATTTAGGTAGGAAGGATGTATCAATGATACTTGACGGATTAAATAATAAACAAAAAGAAGCAGTTTTACATAATAAAGGCCCCCTATTAGTAGTAGCTGGAGCTGGTAGTGGCAAAACCAGAGTTTTAACCACCTCAATTGCAAATTTAATAGAAAATGAAGATGTAGACCCTAGAAATATCTTGGCCATAACCTTTACCAACAAAGCGGCAAATGAAATGAAAGATAGGGTAAGTAAGCTATTAAATTTCGACACTAGTAATCTATGGATTGGGACTTTTCATTCAATTTGTGCAAGAATTTTGCGAATGAATATTGAAAAAATAGGATATTCCAATAATTTTACAATTTATGATACCAATGATCAAAAAACTCTTCTTAAAGAAATAGTTAATGATTTGGGTTATAAAGAAGAAATAAGCCCTAAAAATGCACAAAATATAATATCAAACTTAAAAAATAAAGCTATTAATCCAGAAGATTTTCTTAATATGGACGGATTTTATCAGTACCATAGAGAATATTATAATGTTTATAAGCTTTATGAAAAAAGAAAGTTTGAATATAATGCTCTTGATTTTGATGATTTAATTGGCAAAGTATTGGAATTATTAAATAAAGATTTAGAAACACTAGAATATTATCAAAAAAAATTTGAGTATGTATTTGTGGATGAATACCAGGATACAAATGCTAGCCAGTATGAGCTTATAAAATTATTTGCAGGCTTACATCAAAATGTTTTTGTGGTTGGAGATGCTGACCAATCTATTTATAGCTTTAGAGGAGCTGATATCAATAATATTTTAAATTTTGAGAAAGACTTTAATAATGCAAAAATAATAAAATTAGAGCAAAATTATAGGTCAACTTCAAATATCTTAGATACCGCTAATTCTTTAATAGCTAATAATGTTCAAAGAAAATATAAAAATCTTTGGACGGAAAATGAGAAAGGTGACGAAGTAATCTATAAAAATACTTCTACAGAAAGTGAAGAGAGCAAATTTGTAGTTGATGAAATAAAATCTCTTAAAAATCAGGGATATTCTTACAAAGATATGGCGATTTTGTATAGGACTAATGCCCAATCCAGACCATTTGAAGAAAGTTTGATGAAAAACTTGATTGATTATAAGGTTGTAGGAGGTCTTAAATTTTATGATAGAAAGGAAATTAAAGATTTAGTTTCTTATTTAAAAATTATTGTAAATCCAAAAGACGACCTTGCCCTAAAAAGAATCATTAACGAGCCTAAAAGAGGGATAGGATTAAAAACTGTTGAAAAACTAAGCGATATAGCAACTGATAACGATATTTCAATAATGGAGTTAATTACAGATGATAATTATAATAAAATTTTAACTGATAGAATGAGAACTTTGGTTAATAAATTTTATGATCCTCTGAAGGAATTATTTGAAAATCCTTATGCTTATACTATAACAGATTTGATTAAAGAACTTTTAGAAAAATCTACATACATAAAAGCCTTGGAAGAAAATTTTTCAATTGAAGATAGATCAAGAATTGATAATATTAATGAATTTATTTCAGCAGCTAGCGAATATGAAGAAAATAACCCAGCTGACAATATATTTGATTATTTGGAAAATTTAAGTTTGATGTCAGAAATGGAAAAAACTGAGCAAATTGATGATAGCGTATCCCTTATGACTATGCACGCTGCAAAGGGTCTTGAATTTCAGGTTGTATTTATAGTTGGCTTAGATGAAGGACTTTTTCCAGGAAAAAGATCAATCGATGAAGGTAATATAGAAGAAGAGCGAAGATTATTTTATGTAGGAATTACCAGAGCTTGCCAAAAACTATACCTAACAAGCAGTAAATTAAGAAGAGCTTACGGCAGCCCGATTTATTATAAGCCTTCGAGATTTATTGAAGAAATAAAATCAAATATAAAGGAATTAGAAAATTATTCATATTCTTACTTTTCATCAACTATAGATGAAAAAATCTCAAATGAAGATTATATGAGAGACAAAACCAGAAGATCTGTTTTAGATACAAAGCTAAAAGTAAGAGAAGATGGTAGTGAAGATTATAATATTGGAGATAAAATCATGCATTCCAAATGGGGTGAGGGAATGATAGTTCAAATAAAAGAAAGCGAAGACGGCAATGAGCTAGTTGTTGCTTTTGATAAAAAAGGTTTAAAAAAATTAAATCAAAAATATGCCCCAATTTATAAGGTGTGAAATGGATATAATAAAAGAAATAGATGAGCTTGCAAAAAAAATAGAAGAACTAAACTATAATTATTACACTTTGGATGCTCCTTTAGTTTCTGATGGTGAATATGATAAGCTCTATGATAGATTAAGAAAACTTGAAAAAGAAAGTGGCTATAGACCAAAAAACTCGCCAACGCAAAAAGTTGGAGGAGAAATTTTAGAAAAATTTGAAAAGCATAACCATATATCAAGATTATATTCGCAAGATAAGGCTCAATCTTATGAAGATTTAGCAAATTGGATAGATAGGTCAAAAAGGCTTGTAAATTCATATAATGAGCTTAATTCTCAAAAATTACCTCCATTAGAATTTATCATGGAATATAAGTTTGATGGACTAACAATAAATCTAACTTATAATGATGGAAAACTTATAAATGCTGCAACTAGAGGAAATGGAATCCAAGGCGAGGAGATTTCTGCTCAAGTTAGGACAATAAGATCTATCCCACTTCAGATAAAAGAAAAGTCGCTTTTAGAAATACAAGGCGAAGCTTTAATGCCCTTATCCGAATTAAAAAAGTATAATAAAAATAATGAGCTTCAACTTAAAAATGCAAGAAATGCAGCAGCAGGAGCTATAAGAAATTTAGATACCAGTGAAACTAAAAAAAGAAATCTAACAGCTTTTTTCTATAATATATCAACAACTTCGCTAGATTTTAATAGTGAGGAAGAAAAGCTTGAATTTTTAAAAGAACAAGGATTTAATGTAGATACTTATCATAAAAAAGTCAAAACTTACGAAGAAATTATTGACGAGCTAAAAATAATAGAAAAACAAAGAGAAACTTTGGATATATTAACCGATGGAGTGGTAATAAAAATAAATGATAAAAAAACTCAAGATGTTTTAGGATATACTAATAAATTTCCTAGATGGTCAATAGCCTTTAAATTTGAGGCTGAAGAATACACGACAACTTTATTAGATGTCGTATGGAACGTCGGCAGAACTGGTAAAGTTACACCATCTGCAATCCTAGAACCAGTTGATTTTTCTGGTGTTACCGTATCAAGAGCAACGCTAAATAATTATGATGATATTAAAAGAAAAAAAGTAAAAATTGGATCAAAAGTTTTTATTAGACGCTCAAATGATGTTATTCCTGAAATTTTAGGAGTAGTCGATGAAAATCAAGAGGGAACAGTAGAAATTGAAAAACCGAAATATTGTCCATATTGCCACACAGAGTTAATCGAAGGAAATGTCCACATCATTTGTCCAAATTCAATCTCTTGCACTCCACAATTATTAGCAAGAATGCAGCATTTTGCATCAAGAAATGCCATGGATATTGAAGGCTTATCAGAGAAAACTATAGGTCAATTGATGGATGAATTAGGAATAAAAGAAATATACGATCTTTATGACCTAACCTACGACGATCTAATAAATTTGGATAGATTTGCCGATAAAAAAACTAGAAATTTACTTGACGCAATAGAAAAAAGCAAAAACACACAACTTAGTAATTTTATATATGCAATTGGAATACCTAATGTTGGAGAAAGAAGTGCAAAAGATTTGGCCGATAAATTCAAAACATTAGATGATTTAAGAACTGCAAATATTGAACAATTAAAAGAAGTTAATGATATTGGAGAAATTACTGCAAAAGAAATCGTTAAATTTTTTAAAGATGATGAGATTAAAGAATCCTTAGACATATTGCTATCAAAGGGAATAATAATTAATAGAGAAAATAATAAAAGTACTAATAAATCACTTGATGGTTTGACATTTGTAATAACAGGCACTGTTGAAAATTACAATAGAGATCAGATAAAAGAATTGATAGAAGATAATGGTGGAAAGGTCACAGGTCAAGTATCAAAGAACACCGATGTTCTAATTTGTGGACTAAAGCCAGGCTCTAAGCTTGATAAAGCCAAAAAATTCTCTGTTGAAATTTATGAAGATAAACAATTATATGATTTTTTAGAAAAATTAGAGGGGAAATAGGATGAATAATAAAGAAGTAGAAAAAATATACAATCTTTCAAATCTTAGCCTTGAAGGAAAAGATATTGATGCTTTGACAAATAAGTTTAATAAAGTATTAGATTTTGTTGAAGATATTTTTGATATTGATACAGATGGTGTTGAAATGACTGAAGAAATTTTTAACCATAAGGCAATTTTTAGAGATGATGAAGTACAAGGATCAATAAAAAGAGAAGAGGCCCTAAAAAATGCTAAAGATACTGAATTTGGTTATTTCAGATTGGATTGGAAATTATAGGAGTTTTTATGAATATAGAAGAATTAGTAAGTAAATTTAAAACAGGTGAAATTTCCGTAACCGAATATACAAAAGAGACTCTAGCAAAAATCAAAGCCAATGAATATAACGCTTATATTAGCTACAATGAAGAAGACAGCATTAAAAGAGCTGAGTTTTTGGAAGAAAAATTAAAAAATGGCGAAAAATTAGGAAAATTATTTGGATTACCAATTTCTGTTAAAGATAATATTTCTTATAAAAATATGAGAATGACTTGCGGATCAAAAATGCTAGAAGTTTTTACTCCAGTTTATAACGCTACAGTAGTTAACAATTTATTAAATGAAGATGCTATAATAATTGCAAAGACAAACATGGACGAATTTGCAATGGGAGCAAGCTCAAGAACATCTTATTTTGGCATTGTAAAAAACAATTTGGATACAGAAAGAATAGCAGGTGGGTCATCATCTGGATCTGCAGTTTCTGTTTCCAATGGTGATGTATTAGTTTCTCTTGGAACAGATACGGGTGGCTCTGTTAGAGGCCCTGCTTCCTATACAAATATACTAGGCTATAAACCAACTTATTCTTTAATGAGTCGATACGGTGTAGTTTCAATGGCAAATACCCTTGATCAAGTATCTTTATTCGCTAAAAATATTGAAGATATGAAATTGTTAGCTAGTATAACTTCATCTTGCGACTCCAATGATATGACTTCAATTTTGGAAGAATATGAATTTATAGATGAAGATTATGATTTTTCTGGCAAAAAAATTGGCGTAATTAGTACAGATACTGATATATATGAAGGCATAGAAGATACAGTAAAAGATGATTATAAATCAGCCATAGAAAGATTAGAAAAATTAGGGGCAGAAATCCACACTGTTGATTTTAAATACGCCAAATTTGCCAACCCAGTTTATAATGTAGTAATGAGTAGCGAAGTTTCCTCAAATATGAGTAGATTTGATGGTATAAGATTTGGTCATCAAACTGAAAATTATGATAACTTAGATGATTTATTTATAAAATCAAGATCAGAAGGTTTTGGAGAAGAAGTCCAAAGAAGAATAGCTCTTGGAACAATGTATTTATCAGCAAGTGATAATCAAAGAATCTATAAAAAGGGTCTACAATTAAGAACACTAATTAAAAAAGAACTCGAAAACTTATTAAAAGAATACGATTTAATAATTACACCAACAACTACAAACTTACCAACAAAAATAACAGAAAATAAAGATAATCCACTAAGTGATTTTAAAGCTGATGGTTTTAATGTAATTGTTAACCTTGCTGGTATGTGTGGTATATCTGTTCCTGTAAGATCAGGATTATCTGGATCTATACAATTTATAGGAAATAGATTTGATGATAATAAAATATTAAATGCAGCACAAAGATTTATCAAGGAGGCAAAATGAACACAAAAACTATAATAGGTCTTGAAATCCACGTTGAATTAGCGACAAAAACAAAAATGTTTTGTGGTTGTGCTAATGAGTTTGGAGCAATACCAAATACGAATGTTTGCCCAGTTTGTTTAGGCCATCCTGGTGCATTACCAGTTATGAATAAAAGAGCAGTCGAACTTGCATTGACAGCTGGTATGGCTTTTAATTGTCAAATAGATAGAAATCAAAAAATGGATAGGAAGAAATATTTTTATCCAGATCTTACAAAAGGCTATCAAATAACCCAATATGACAAGCCATTTGCAAAAGAAGGTTATGTAGAACTATCAAATGGCAAGAAAATTGGTCTAATTGAAATTCATATGGAAGAAGATACTGGTAAATCAAATCACGATGAAGATGGGAAAGTTTTGATGGATTATAACAGAGCTGGAGTTCCTTTAATAGAAATAGTAACAAAACCAGAAATGAATTCACCAGAAGAAGCACGAGAATTTGTTGAAACATTAGCATCAAATCTAAGATTTTTGGGAGTTTCTGATTGCATTATGGCTGAAGGATCTATGCGCTGTGATGTAAATATAAATATAGTTGATCTAGACAATAATATTAAAACCAATATAGCAGAAATAAAAAATATTAACTCCATCAAAGCTATCGAAAATGCATTGGAATACGAACAAAAAAGGCAAATCGAATTATTAGCCAAGGGAGAAACTGGAGTTAAAGAAACTAGACGTTGGGATGATGAATTGCTTGAAACTGTTCATATGCGTTTAAAAGAAACTGGAAATGATTATAGATTTGCAATCGATGGAGACATTCCAGAAATTTTTATAAGTGAAGAATTTATAAAAGAAATTGAAGATAATATCCCAGAACTTCCAAAAGATAAATTACAAAGATATATAAATGATTATAAAATGAGCGAATATGATGCAAGTCAACTAGCTAATGATAGAGAACTTGCAGAATTGTTTGAAAAAACTAACCAGATAGTAAATGATCCAAAAATTACTGCAAACTGGATATTAAGTGAATTATCAAGAAGATTAAATGAAACTGAAAAAAATCCTTCAACAATGCAATTATCAGTAGAAAATTTTGCCAAACTAATAAATCTAGCAAAAGATAATAAAATTAACAATAATGTTGCAAAAAAACTTCTTAGAGATATCTTTGAAAGTGATGAGGATCCAGAAAAATTAGCCAAAGAAAGAAATTTATTGCAAATTTCTGATTCTAATTTTTTGGCAAGTATTGTTGATGAAGTTTTAAGCGAAAATAAAGAATCTATTGAAGACATTAAAAATGGAAAAGATAGGGCCTTTGGATATCTTGTTGGTCAAGCTATGAAGAAAACAAAAGGCAAGGGAAATCCACAAGAAATTAATGCTTTATTGAAAGAAAAAATAGGAGAATTGGAGTGAATTTCACTCCTTTTTTAAAAAATGAATATATTAATTAAAAATACTTCTATCTTGTCTATGGAAGATGAGAAAATAAATATTTCTAATATTTACATTGAAAATGATTTAATAAAAGCCATAGGATATTTAGATGATTTTAAGGCAGATAGAATAATTGACGGTTCTAATTACTTAACTATGCCAGGATTTATAAACTCTCATACTCATATTGCCATGAGCCATTTTAGAAATTATGGCAATGACACTGATTTGATGACTTGGTTAAATGATTATATCTTCCCAGCAGAAGAGAAATTAAATGAAGATATTGTTTACAACGCTTCACTTTTATCTTTTGTAGAAATGATAAAATCTGGTACGACAAGTTTTGCTGATATGTATTTTTTTGAAGAAGAAACTATAAAAGCATTAGAAAAATCAAAATTAAGAGCTCAAATTGCGAGGGGTTTAACTTATCCTGATGAAAACTTTTTAAAATTAAAAGAAAATATTGATCTGTTTAAAAAATATAATAATAAAGACGATAAATTATTTATAGCTTTAGGCCCTCATGCTATTTATACAAATACTATAAATTATCTAAAGGAAATTAGTAAAGTAGCTAAAGAATTTAATATGCCTATCCACATTCATTTATCAGAAACAAGAGTAGAAAATGATGAATGTATAAAAAAATATGGCAAAACTCCAACAGAAGTTTTTGATGAATGTGGTATATTTGATCAAAAAACAATAGCAGCTCATGGTGTTTATCTTACTGATAATGATCTTTCCATACTAAAGGAAAAAAATGTTTCTGTTGTTCATAATCCATCTAGTAATCTAAAATTATCTTCTGGAATTTTAGATGTTACAAGACTTTTAGATTATGGAATTAACGTGTGTTTAGGAACAGATTCTGCGGCTAGTAATAATAAACAGTCTATGTTAAAAGAAATTGAAATTTGCGCTCTCTTATCTAAATTAAAAGATGCTTCTAATTTAAAAGCTTTTGACGTATTGAAAATGGCTACAATAAACGGTGCAAAAGCACTTGGAATTGATAAGCTTACTGGTACTTTAAAAGCTGGCAAAAAAGCAGATCTAATTATGATAAATACTAACAATGTACATCATTTTCCATCTGATGAGCTTATAGCTTCAGTATGTTATTCGACATACGAAAGCGATATAGAATATGTTTTTGTTGATGGCGATTTATTACTTGATAAGGGAAAATTGACCTATTTAGATGAGGATGAAATACTCAAAAAAGCAAAAAGTATTCATAAAGAGTTATTATGATTGGTATAGATATTGTAGAAATAAAAAGATTTTCATTAAAAAAAAATATTTTAAAAATTTTCACTAAAGAAGAATTAGACTATGCAAGTTCAAAAGCAAACTATTGGCAAAGCTTAGCTGGTATCTTTGCTGCAAAAGAAGCAGCTTTAAAAGCTTATGGACTTAAAATTTCTAGTATTATTAGAAAAAAAATAGAAATTAGACATATAAATAATATTCCAATTCTTTATATAGATTCAGTCAAAATAAATGCCTCAATTTCGATAAGCCATGATGGAGATTATGCAGTAGCAGTATGCCAAATCAGTGACTTATATTCTTTTGATATAGATAAAAATATTAGGTCTTTATTGAAAAAAAGAAAGTCTGATACTCATAAAGGAACTTATGGAAGGATTGGCATCTTAGGTGGAAGTCCTGGAATGGCTGGATCAATTTATCTATCAAGCCTTGCATCAATGCGTTCTGGTGCAGGGCTGAGCTATCTAATTGCACCTAAATCCATAAGCACAATTTTGCAAATAAAAGCAAATGAACAAATTATAAAATCTATTGATTGTGAAAATTTTTATTATAGCAAAGAAATATTTAATGAGATTTTAGAAAAAATCAAAGACTTAGATGTATTAGCGATCGGCCCTGGTATGGGTAAAGGCGATGGATTAAATAAACTAATAGATGAAATAATACAAAATACAAAAATAAAATTGATAATAGACGCTGATGGATTAAATGCTTTAAGTAAAGATTTAAGTATAATAGATACAAGAAATAATATTATCTTAACACCGCATTTGGGAGAATTTTCACGACTTACCAATATAAGTATCGATGAAATAAATAAAGATAGGGAAAATATTGCAAAAGAATTTGCAAAAGAACATAAAATAGTTTTAGTTTTAAAGAGCAATCATACCATTGTTACTGATGGCAATAAAATTTACATAAATAAAATTGGAAATCCAGGTATGGCAACAGCAGGAAGTGGTGATGTCCTAACTGGAATAATAGCTTCATTGATGAAAAATTTAGATCCCTATAATGCTGCAATTTTAGGAGTATACATTCATTCATTAGCTGGAGATATCGCAAAAATGAAATTAGGAGAAGAATCTTTAATGGCTAGCGATATAATAAATAACATAGCAGAAGCAATAAAACTTTTGAGGTGATAGATGGAAACATATTTAACTATTAATTTAGATGCTATAAAAGAAAATGTAATAAAAATAAAAGAATTAAATAAAAATTCTATGTTTTGTGCTGTTGTAAAAGCTAACGCATATGGTTTAGGATCAGTTGAAATTGCTCAATATATCGAAAATGAAGTAGATTATTTTGCTGTTGCTAAAGTTAGTGAAGCTTTAATTTTAAGAAAAAATGGAATAAAAAAACCAATTATTATCCTTGGTTATGTTTCTTATAAAGATGTGGATTTATGCACAAAACACAATATAGATATTCCCATTTATGACATAGAATATGCAAAAAAAATAAATTCTAACTTGAATAATAAAATAAACGTACATATAGCTTTAGATACAGGTCATTCTAGGATAGGATTTAGAGATTATGAATTGGATAAAATAAGAGAGTTAAAAAATCTAAAAAACATCAACGTGATCTCTGCTTTTAGTCATTATGCCAGCGCAGATGAAGAAGATGAAAGCTTTATGAATTTGCAAGCAAAAAGATATGACAATATAATTAATCAAATTAAAAACGATTTTAACTTTAAATTTTTGCATTTGTCAAATAGCGCTGGAGCATTAAAACAAAAAACAGTAAAAGATATGGTTAGAGTGGGAATTGCCATCTACGGAATTTATCCTTCTATTTATCTAAGAGAAAATTCAAATATTGATTTAAGTCAATGTTTTAGCTTAAAATCCAAGGTTACTTTTGTAAAAAATATAAAAAAGGGAACTCCCATTAGCTATGGATCTACTTTTATTTCTCCTAATGAGATGAAAGTAGCAACTGTTGCAATTGGTTATGCTGATGGTTTTTTTAGGGCATTCTCGAATATAGGTGAACTTAGGATTAAGGATAAAAATTGCAAAGTATTAGGAAGAGTTTGCATGGATCAACTTATGGTTGATGTAAGCGACCTAGATGTAAAAATTGACGATGAGGTCATTATTTATCCTGATATTTATAAAGAAGCAGAAAAAATCTCAACTATTACTTATGAATTAATGACATCAGTTTCAATGAGAGTGCCAAGAGTTTACATAAAAAACAACTCAGTTATAAAAATAGTTGATTATTTAGGTATTAGCAATGAAAATTAAAAGAGGAGATTTATTTTATGCAGACTTATCTCCAGTTGTAGGTAGCGAGCAAGGGGGAGTAAGACCAGTAATTATTGTACAAAACGATGTAGGAAATAAATATTCACCAACAATTATTATTGCACCAATAACCAGTCAACTTAATAAGGCGAAGCTTCCTACTCACGTAAAAATAAGGGGGAATGAATTTGGTCTTCCTAAAAATAGCGTAGCCTTGTTGGAACAATTAAGAACAATAGATAAAAGGCGCCTACGTGAAAAAATTGGAAGTTTTGATGATGCAATAATGCAAAAAATAAATGAAGCTATGGCGATTTCATTAGATATAGAATGTGAATATTAAAAAAGCTGACAGCAAATATTCATCTTAGAATAAGAAGATAAATAAATGCTATCAGCTTATTTTTATTTATTATTTTTCATATAATCATCTACTATCATTTTTGCTAGCACATCTGGATTTCCACAACCTGTTGTGATTATCAAGTCAGAAGGCTCAGCAATTTGATAAACATAATCACGAGCTTCTTCAAAAGTACCCAAATATTTGGCGTTGATTCCTTTTTTTACCAAGGCATCAACTACATCTTTTGAATGAATTGTAGGGTCAAATTTTTCCCTTGCTGCATAAATATCTGTAACTACGACTTCATCTGCTCCATCAAAACATTTTAAAAAGTCATTAAATAAAGTTTTGGTTCTGCTATAAGTATGTGGTTGCCAAATGCAAACTAATTTTCCATCAGTATGCTCTCTTAAAGCTTTTAGGGTAACATCTATTTCAGATGGATGATGACCATAATCCGTCATAATAGTTGCATCATTAACGTGTCCTAAGATTTGCATTCTTCTGTTTAGACCTTTGTAAGATTTGATATTTTTTCTGATAGTTTCGATATCAATTCCATTTTCATAGGTTGCAATAATTGAAGCCATGGCGTTGTTTATATTGTGTCTACCGATTACTCCAAGTTCAAAGTGTTCAATAGAACCATCTTTCATTTTTAAATCAAAATTTGGTCTACCGATTTCATCAAATTTTATATTTTTTGCAACATAATCAGCTTCGTCATTTTCTTGCGCATAGGTAATAAGCCTTCCTTGAACAGAATCAAATATCAATCTGTTGTTAGCTTCATTTAAATTACTAATAGTTATAGAATTTTCATCTTGATTTTTTAAATATTCTTTGAAAGTATCGACAATATGGTCTAAGTTTTTATAATAATCTAAATGATCTTGGTCTATATTAAGAACGATTAGAGTTTGAGGAAAATAATATCTTATATTTCCCTTATATTCGCAAGCTTCAGTTACCAAGAATTTCTCATCTCCAACATGAACGTTACCTTCCAAATCTTCAAGTTCGCCGCCTAAAAGAACTGTTGGATTTTCCTTAGAATTTAGAAGAATTTTTGATATCATACTTGTAGTTGTCGATTTTCCGTGAGAACCAGAAATAGCTATTGAATTTTCATAATTTCTCATCAAGGCTCCTAGAAAAACTCCTCTGCTTACAACTGGGATATCTAAGGTTCTTGCAGCTATTAATTCTTCATTATCATCCAAAATAGCATCAGTATAAATAACTAAATCTGGGTTATTTATATTATTTTTACTTTGACCAATATAAATTTTAGCACCGTGATTTTCAAGATTTTTAACTATATTACTCATTGATCTATCAGATCCAGAAACATTATATCCTTTATTTAACAACAAAGCAGCGATACCACTCATTGAAATACCGCCTATTCCTATAAAATGAACATTTGAAACTTCGTGTTCATCTAATTTAAATTCAAACATTTTTACTCCTAGTTAAGTTATTCTATTAATCCTATAAATTATATGATATGCTTTTTTATCAAACTTGTAAAGTTTAACATCCTATGATACCATAATTTTATACTATAATTAGAAAAAATGAAAGGAATATTTTATGAAATATGTCATAGGAAATGATCATGGTGGGATTGATCTATATGATTCTGTAAAAGAAAAAATAGAGTCCATGGGACATGCTGTTATTCATGTAGGCACAAATGGTCATGAAAGTGTAGATTATCCTGATTATGCTAAGCTAGCTTGTGAAAAAGTCTTATCAAAAGAAGCTGATTATGCTATATTAATATGTGGTACAGGTATTGGAATGAGTATGTCGGCAAATAAGATCGACGGAATTAGAGCAGCTTGTGTTTCTGATACATATTCTGCAAGAATGAGTAGAGCTCATAATAATGCTAACTGCTTATGTATAGGAGCAAGAGTATTAGGCAATGAATTAGCTAATATGATTGTAGAAGAATTTGTTAAAACAGAATTTGAGGGAGGAAGACACCAAAAAAGAGTAGATAAGATAAATAAACTAGAAATAAGATAAACTTTTCTAACACTTTAAAATTTGTGTAAAAATGATAAAATATAGATGTAAATTTTAGTTTAAGGAGAAAAATATGAATATACCAACACCCCATATATCGGCAACAAGTCCTGATGAAATTGCAAGCACAGTACTAATGCCAGGAGATCCACTCAGAGCAAAATTTATTGCGGATAATTTTTTAGATAATGTTAAACAATTTAATAAGATTCGTGGAATGCTCGGATTTACAGGATACTACAAGGGGAAAAAAGTTTCTGTAATGGGTTCAGGAATGGGAATACCATCATCTATGATTTATTACAATGAGTTATTCGCTTTCTACGATGTAGATACTATAATTAGAATCGGAACAGCTGGATCTATGCAAGAAGATATAAAACTTCATGATATAGTTATCGCCACAAGCGCTTGTTCAGAAAGTTCAATAAACGATAATTTATTTGCAAATATTAATTTTTCACCGACACCAGATTTTGAGCTTTTGATTAATGCCTATAACAAGGCAAATGAATTGTCTTATACAACTCATTGCGGGCAAGTTCATAGTTCTGATCAATTTTACAATAAACTACCGGATGAAGTATTTGATAATTTAAGAAAATACGGTGTTTTGTGCGTAGAAATGGAAACTTATGGACTTTATATGACTGCTAGAAAATATGGTAAAAAAGCCCTTGGTATATTTACAATTAGCGACTCTTTGGTTGAAGAAGTTGCAGATAGTGCCGATAATAGAGAAAAATCATACAAAAATATGATGAATTTAGCTTTAGAAATAGCTTAGGAAAAAATATGTTAAAAGTAATTATAATGGCAGCTGGAGAGGGAACAAGAATGAAATCTTCAACCTCAAAAGTTTTACACAAATTATTAAATAGAGAAATGATTAAATATGTTGTAGACGCTTCAAGATTTGAGGATTCTAAAACAATAATTATAGCTGGGAAAAATAAAAATCAAATCGAAGAATTATTCCCTAATGATCTTGTGATAGAGCAAAAAATTGGAGAAAATTACCCTTATGGCACAGGATACGCCGCATCTTTAGCTTCTGAATATATTGAAGATAATGATCAAGTATTGGTTTTAAACGGCGATATTCCTCTTATTACAAAAGCCTCAATTAAATATTTCATCAATAATCACGTGGAAAATAATAACGATGCTTCAGTCTTATCTACAAAAGTAGTAAATCCGATTAGTTATGGACGAATTATAAGAGACGATAAGGGAGAATTTATAGGAATTGTCGAGCATAAGGACCTTAATATCAACCAAAATAATATTGATGAAATAAATACTGGTATTTATATTTTCAAAGGTTCAAATTTTAAAGAATCAATCAAAAAACTAAATTCTTCAAACCATCAAAATGAACTATATTTAACTGATTGTATCGAAATATTATCAAACGAAGGGAAAAAAGTTATGGCATTTACAGCTGATCACGCTGATGAGTTTTATGGAATAAACACAAAAAAAGAATTAGCAGAAGCAAGTAAAATAATCCAAAAAAGAGTAAATGAAAATCATATGCTAAACGGTGTAATAATAGAAACACCAGATATGGTATATATCGATCCAGAAGTAAAAATTGGAAAAGACACAATAATAAGCGGACCAGTAAAATTATTAGGAAAAACTATTATTGGTGAAAATTGCATAATTGAAGGATCAAGTAGAATTGTAAATTCAATCTTAGACAAGGGCGTAAAAATTGATAATTCTGTAATTGAAGATTCATCTATTGGCGAAAATACAGATATTGGACCATATTCTCACTTAAGACCAAAGGCAAAACTTGGTAAACATGTACACATTGGTAATTTTGTTGAAGTTAAAAATTCTAACGTTGGAGATAATACAAAGGCTGGTCACTTAGCCTATGTTGGAGATTGTGATCTAGGAAGTGGAATAAATATTGGCTGTGGCGTGATTTTTGTAAATTATGATGGTAAGTTTAAACATAGATCAATTGTAGGAGATGATGCATTCATAGGCTCTAATTCAAACATTGTAGCTCCAGTAAACATAGAAAAAGATGCTTATATAGCAGCAGGATCTACAATTACTAAAGATGTTGGTTCAGGTATGCTTTCAATAGAGCGTGCAGAACAAAAAAATATAGCTGGCTATACTGAGAAAAAAAGAAAAAGAGATTTAGAAAAATCAAAGGAGAATTAATGACATCAAGTAATGCAAAGGCTTTTATCCAAAGAGGCGAATTAAAATTATTAAGTGGTAATGCAAATTTAAAATTGGCAAAATCTGTTGCACATAGTTTGGGAATTGAATTAGGGGCTTCAGAAATCGAGAAATTCAGTGATGGAGAAATTAAAATCAAAATAAACGAGTCTATCAGGGGCAAAGATGTCTATATAATGCAGCCGACTTCCTATCCAACTAATGATAATTTGATGGAATTATTAATAATGATAGATGCTTGTAGACGTGCTTCAGCAGGCTACATAAACGCAATAATACCATATTATGGCTATGCTAGACAAGATAGAAAAACTCGCGGTCGTGAGCCGATAACAGCAAAGCTTGTAGCTAATTTAATTACACAAGCTGGTGCAGATAGAATTATAACAATGGATTTACACGCTGGACAAATTCAAGGATATTTTGATATACCAGTAGATCACTTCTCTGCAATCAAACTTCTTTCATCATACTTTATTGATATGGCTTATAATAAGAGTGATCAATTTGTAGTGGTAAGTCCTGATCTAGGTGGAGTAAGAAGAGCAAGAGCATTTTCAGATTATTTAAAATTACCAATTGCAATCATAGAAAAAAGAAGACCAGAACCTAATGTTTCTGAAGTTATGAGTGTAATAGGTGATTTCAAAGGTAAACATGCAATTTTAGTTGATGATATGGTTGATACTGCAGGAACTATAACAAATGCTGCAAATTATCTAATTGATAATGGAGCTAAGGATGTTTATATAGCTGCAACTCATGGAGTATTCTCTGGTAAAGCCATAGAAAGATTATCAGATTCCTCAGTTAAAGAAGTAATTATAACTGATACTATACAGCTACCAAAAGAAAAACAATTAGATAAAATCAAACAACTTGAAGTAGGCCCACTTTTGGCTGAAGCAATTCATAGAATAAATACTTACGAATCAATTTCTGGTTTGTTTGATGATGGAGAATAGATGTATTTTATAGTAGGACTAGGAAATCCTGGTGATAAATATGAAAATACCAGACATAATATGGGATTTCTAACTATTGATTATCTTAGTAGAAAATTTGATATTAAAGTAAAAAAATTAAAATTTAAGTCTTTGTATGGTCAGGGAGAAATCTCTGGCCAAAAAGTCATGCTCATAAAGCCACAAACTTACATGAATTCATCAGGCGAGGCCATTAGAGAATTGAGAAATTATTACAATTTTGATATGGATAAGCTAATTGTAATAGTAGATGATATAGATATTAATTTTGGAACAATTCGTATAAAAGCAAAAGGTTCTTCAGGCAGCCATAATGGCATGAAATCGATAATTTATAACTTAGTTGATGATTCATTTCCAAGAATTAAAATTGCTGTTGGTAAAAAACCTGAATATATGGATTTGGCTAATTTTGTTTTAAGTGGATTTACTGAGAAAGAAGTAGAAATTATTAGAGATGAAATTGCTTTGGCAAGCGATGCTGTTGAAATGATCTTAGATAGTGGAGTTGAAAAAGCAATGAATAAGTTCAACTCAATAAAATTAATAGATGAATAAAGAAAAAAATTTCCTAATAAATAGGTTAAATAATTTAGAACAATTAAATATTATTAAGGAGAACATCACTAAAAAATCTCCTATACAAATCCATGGACTTAGCGATGGAATAAAAACCCACTTGGTTCTATCGATTTTTGAAAGCTTAAATCAAAATCTGATATTGATTGTAGAAAATGAAAAAATCGCTAAAGAATATTTAAATATAATTAATAGCATTGAGGATGTAGCTTTTTTTTATCCGGCTAGAGAAATTAATTTTTACAATATAAAATCAATTGATGAAAAAATCTCTGCAAATCGACTAGAAATTTTAATTAAACAATCTAAAGGCGAAAAGTTCATTACTATAACGACCTTAGAGGCCATAAAAAATAAACTAACTACTTTATCTCAATTTAATAATAACTTTGTTAAAATTAGCTCTGAGGATGAAATAGACCAAGATGAATTCATAAAAAAATTAATAAATTTAAACTACTCTTTATCATCTCTAGTAGAAAATAAAGGCGAATTTGCTAAACGTGGTTCTATTATTGATATTTGGCCTATAAATTATGAGAACCCTATAAGAATCGAGCTTTTTGATAATGAGATTGATTCGATAAGATTTTTTGATAAATCTACTCAAAGAACGATAGAGAAAATTAATGAATTTACTATTTCTCCTACCAATGAGCTATCATATGAAAGTAAAGATTTTGATGAAGTAACTAAGTTAATTACTGATGAAATTAGTAAATTATCTAAAAATATCAAAACTAGCTCTGATCAAAAATTAAAAGATAAGTATTTGCAAATATTAGATTTTATTAATAACAGATCCTATATTTCTAATCTTGATCTTATAAATCCATATAGAGCTTCAAATTATCAAAACTTTTTAGATTATTTATCAGAAGATACAGTATTTATTTTTGATGATGTCAATAGAATTTATGATCAAAATGAAAAATCTGATCTTGAATTTTTGGAAGCTGTAACCTATCAAAGAGATAGGGGAGAAGTCTTTTCAAGCTTTAATAATTTATTAGTTGATAGCAAAATAATTTATGAGCAAGTAAAAAAATTTAACATAATAAATTTTACATCACTTTTAAAAAAATCTAAATTATTTTACCCTAAACAATTAATAGAACTTAAAACTATTGAAGTTGAGCATTTTAATAATAATTTAGGTCAGTTTATAGAAACAATTTCTAATTTGCCTGTAAATTGTAAGGCCTATGCACTTTTACCAAATTCTGTCAAAAGTCAAAGTCTCTTGGAAGAATTCAATAATAGAGAAAATTTTGATATTTCTTTTTCGGATAATACTAAGTTAACATTATTAGATATTCAAGCTAAAGATGGTTATTATATTAGAGATGCTAATTTATTTGTTTTTAATGAAAACAACATTTTTACAACTAATAGGAAAAATTATCATAAAAAAACCAAATCAAAGTTATCATCATCAGATATTATAAACTATTCAGATCTTACAATTGGAGATTATGTAGTTCATGAAAATAATGGAATAGGAATTTATAGTGGACTAGAAAAGATTATAGTTAACAACATACAAAAAGATTTTATTGTTATAAATTATAAGGGCAATGATAAGGTTTTTGTTCCAATTGATCAAATGGATTTGGTTTCAAAATACATTGGTAATAAGGGCGAAAAGCCAACTCTTTCAAGTCTTGGAAGCCAAAGTTGGGTAAAAGCAAAACAAAGAGCAAGAAGAGCGGTAAATGAGATTGCCGATGATTTAGTTAAACTTTATGCTAAAAGATCCAAAGAAAAAGGTCATGCTTTTAGCAAGGATTCCACTTGGCAAAATGAATTTGAAGATTCATTTTTTTACGAAGAAACCATTAGTCAACTTAGAAGTATAGAAGAAATTAAAGAAGATATGCAAACTGATAGGCCTATGGATAGGCTTTTAACAGGAGATGTTGGTTATGGAAAGACTGAGGTCGCTTTAAGAGCTGCGTTTAAAGCAATACTTGATGGTTATCAAGTTGCTTTTTTAGTGCCTACTACAATTTTAGCTAATCAACATTATGAAACAAGCAAAGAAAGATTTAAAAATTTTCCAGTGGAAATTCAAATGCTTTCAAGATTTGTAAGTAAAAATAAACAAAAAGAAATACTTAAAGACTTAAAATCTGGTAAAGTTGATATGGTAATAGCCACTCACAGATTGTTATCAAAAGATGTAAAATTCAACAAACTTGGTCTTTTAATAATCGATGAGGAACAAAGATTTGGTGTTAAAGATAAAGAAAAATTAAAAACCTTAAAAACTAATATTGATGTTTTAACTTTGTCCGCAACACCTATTCCTAGAACACTACAAATGTCTTTAGCAGGCATAAGAGATTTATCTACCTTAGACGAGCCACCTGAAGAGAGAATGCCTGTAAATACATATGTTTTGGAATATGACGATAATATTATAAAATCTGCCATTGAAAAAGAATTAAATCGCAATGGACAAGTATATTTTGTTTATAACAGAGTCTATAATATTACTAGTATTTTTAATCATCTAAAAACTTTAATTCCTGATGCAAGAATAGAAATAATTCATGGAAAGTTATCCCCTAAGCAAATAGAATCTATAATGAATGATTTTATATTGGGCGATATCGATATACTTCTTTCAACTACTATAATTGAAACCGGTATGGATATTGCAAATGTAAATACTCTTATAGTTTATGATGCTGATAATATGGGTCTTGCTCAGCTTTATCAACTTAAAGGTAGAATTGGTAGGTCTAATCGCTCATCCTACGCTTACTTCACCTACAGAAAGGGCAAAGTTTTATCAGAAGTTTCTGAAAAAAGGTTAAAATCAATAAGAGATTTCTCAGACTTTGGAAGCGGTTATAAAATTGCTATGAAAGATCTGGAATTAAGAGGAGCAGGAAATCTTTTGGGTGAAAACCAAAGTGGCCATGTTAGCTCAATTGGATATGATTTATATGTGAAATTTCTTCAAGAGGCTGTAAGTAAAGCTTCAGGAAAAGAAATTAAAGAAAACAAAAGCAATGATGTTTATATTGACATAAAAGTTGATGCATACATTCCAAATTCCTATATAAGTGATCAATCACAAAAAATAGAAATATATAAAAGAATAGCTAAAATTGAAAATTCTCACGATTACGATATATTAGTTGAAGATTTGATAGATATTTATGGCGATATTCCGATAATGGTGGATAATATAATGTATGTATCCTTAATAAAATCACTTGCTGGTGAAACTGGTTTTAAAGAAATTAGAGAAAAGAATTCAAGTATAAATCTATATTTTGAAAACAGAGATCTATTTTCTATTGAAGAATTAAAAGAAATAAGCCAGAATTATAAATCTGAGATGAAGATAAACTTATCAACTAATCCATCATTTATTCTACCAGCAAGTAAAACAAAATTATTAGATACTTATGAATTTTTAAATACAATAAGAAAAATAAGGAGTAAAAATGAAAAAATCAAGTAAGTTAATAGCGTTATTATTGACAAGTTCAATGATATTTTCAGCTTGTAATAATGCTGAAAATAAGACAGACAAAAAAGAGAACACACAAACAGAAAGCACTGAAACTTCCAAAGAAGCTAGCTCTAAGAAAAAACTACCTGATAATGTAGTTGCAGTAGTAAATGGAGAAAATTTGAGCAAAGATGATTACAAAAAAGAGATCTCTTTTTATGGAGCAATGTTAGCTAGTCAACAACAACTTAAAAACTCTATTGTTCAAATGATGATTCAAGATAAACTAATATCTGACGACTTGAAAAAGAATGACATCAAAGTTACAGATAAGGAAATTTCTGACCAATTCATGCAAGCTGTCCAAAGAATGGGCGGTCAAGAAGCATTTGATAAAATGTTAGATGACTATAACATGGATGTCGATATGTTTAAAGAAACAGTCAAAAAAGATTTGATGTATCAAAAACATAAAGAATGGTTTGAAAAAAATAACGAAGTTACAGATGAAGAAATAAAAAAATATTACGAAGAAAACAAAGATCAATATAGCAAAGTTGATGCATCTCACATACTAGTAGAAGATGAAGAAACTGCTAAAGAAGTAAAATCTAAATTAGATAAGGGCGAAGATTTTGATAAACTAGCTAGTGAGTATTCAAAAGATACACAAAATAAGGATAATGGTGGAAAACTTGGTGAATTCACCAGAGGTCAAATGGTAAAAGAATTTGAAGATAAAGCTTTTTCAATGAAAGAAGGAGACATAAGCGATCCAGTTAAAACAAAATTTGGATATCATATTATAAAAGTAAATAAAGTTTTAGAATCAGTTGATGACTTCAAAGATGAAATTAAAGCTGCAGTTGCTAACAAAAAATATTCTGACTATATTAACGAATTAAAAGAAAAAGCAAATATAGAAACTGAAGATACAAACAAGGCAGAAGAATCAACAACTGAAAATCCAACAAACGATCAAGCCGATAAAGAAGAAAATAAAGATAAAGATTCAACTGACAGTAAAGAAAATGCTGACGATTCTGAAGAATCAAAAGATGAAGATAAAAACAACTAAGGTATTTTTGCTATCAATATTGGCGTTAGCAATCCTATCTTCATGTAATAAAAAAAATGAATATAAAGGCAATGTAGCCTTAGTTGATGATGTAGCAATAAGTCAGGATCTTTATTCAAAAGAACTTAAATTTTACCAAAATTTTTATACAAAAATGTACGGTGAAAATTATTTGGATCAAGAAGTTGAAAAAGGCAAAACAAATAACAAGATTTTAGAAAAAGAATTAGTAGACTCTCTAATAAAAGATCAAGTTATGCTAAATGATCTAAAAGAAAAAAATATAAAACTTGATGATAATGGTGCAACTGATCTAAGGAATGAGCTTGAAAATGAATTAGGAGGTAAGGATTCATTAAAGGCAAATCTTACTGCTATAGGATTAAGTGAGAAAGACTTTAATGACATTCTTTTTAGAGACTCAATAAGAAAACAACATTACGAATATTTTCTAGCACATAATAATATTAAAGATTCTGATATTTTGAAATTTTACCAGAAAAATCAAAAATATCAGAGGATGTATAAATATAATATTTTAGTTTTTGATAGCAAATATGAAGCTGACAAAGCTAAAACAAAGATAAAATCAGCCAATGATTATAAAACCTATCTTGATAAGTTAATAAAAAATTACGATGTAATTAATAGTAAATTTGTTTATATAGATGATCCATATTTATCGTTAGCTAAGGTCAAAAAATTAGATGAAATTAGCGAAGTATTTGAAAAAGATGGAAAATTCATGATTTTGAGAGTGAATTCTTATAATGAAAATGAAAATGAATTATTAATCAACCTAAAGGATATCTATTTAAAAGAATCTTATATAGATTATTTAAATAAATTAACAAAAAAGTCTAAAATTAGGCTTTTTATCTAAGTTGACTCTTGAAATATAGTGAAATATTTTGTATAATCAACAATAGAGTTAAACAGAATCATATATTTGATTTATAGGAGGAAATATGAATAAATCAGAATTATTAGTAAGCATTTCAGAAAAAAGTGGTCTTAAGAAAAGCGAATCTGAAAAAGCTTTAAATGCAATGATAGAAACAATTACTGAAACTTTAGCAAAAGGCGAAAAAGTTCAATTAGTTGGTTTCGGAACATTTGAAACAAGAGATAGAAAAGCTCGTGAAGGAAGAAACCCTAGAAAACCAGACGAAGTTATTAAAATTCCAGCTAGCAAAGCACCAGTATTTAAAGCAGGAAAAACTTTAAAAGAAGCTGTTAACAAATAAAAAATTATATTAGACAAAAAAAACCGGAACTTGAAATAAAGAACCGGTTTTTATATTTCTCTATAGTCTTCGTCAATTTTTTTCACATAATCTACAGTAATTGTTTTAAAATCTTCATAATAGACCATACCAACAGCTGCCCCTTTTGCTTTTTTCACATTTTTTTTGTATGTATAATCTACATCAATTTTATTTTCATTTTCTACAGAAGAATTTTTATAAGCTAAAAAAGCTGCTATTTTTATATCTTCTTCATTATAATTATTTGACCTTAAAATGACGTGGCTACCTGGAAAATCTTTAACATGAAACCACAAATCGTCCTTATTAGCTAATTTTAGGGTTATATAATCATTTTGCTTGCTATTTTTCCCAACGTATATATCACAATCATTTTTTGTGAGAAAGTGATATGGCTTAGATTTTTTATTTTTATTAATTTTTTTGCTTTGTTTTTTAATTAAATTATTTTCTGCCATCTCTTCTTTTATATCATTAAGATCATCGATGGTTTTTGATCTTTCAATAAAATCAATTAATTGATTTAAGTATGACAGTTTTTCTTTTTGTTTTGGCAGATCTTTTTTAGCAAAATCTAAAGAATTTTTTAATTTTTTACTTTTAGAATAATAGCTTTCAACATTTTCCCATGAATTTTTTGTAGGGTCAAGGCTAATGGTTATTAAATTATTATTTTCGTAGAAGTTATTAACCTCAATATTTTTAGCGCCCTTTTCAATTAAATGGACATTTGCAGCTAATAAATCCCCGTACGACCTAAATTTTGCAATTTTTTCTTCGTTTAGTAAATTATCATTTAGTATGCTTATTTTTTTCTTGCTTTGTTTGATGTGAGCATTAACTTTTTTAGTCAAATCTTTTTTGATTTGATTAAGTCTATCATTTGTTTTGTTGGATTCATAAAACTTTTCAATTGCATCACTCATCAAATCACAATCAATTTTTTTATAAGCTAAGTGTTTTAGGTCAATTGTGTGAAATTCTTTTATTTTGCCTTCGGATTCGTAATAATAGGACTTTAGATTATCATTTCTTATATCTTCTCTTAGTATTATAAAAAGATCATTTAATTTCCTTTTTTCGTCTTCACTTACTAATCCCCATTTAATTTTAGAATCAATATTAGCCTGATAAATCAATTCTTTGCCCACAATAGGTGAAAAGCCAGTATAATTTTGGTTGAATATTTTGTAAGGTATAGCTGTGTCTGGAAGTTTTTGATCTAATTTTAATATATCAAATGAAAAATCATCTGCACTTATATCGTATTTACCATCATCTATAAATTCATATCCTAAGTTAGGAAGTATTTGCCTTACTGATGATATTGATTGATTAATTCTTTTAATGGAATCAATAATATTAAAATCATCGTCAGTTAGAACTATATTCGAATGCTTTCCCATTATTTCTACTATTAGCTTTTTTGACTTATTAAATCCCATTTCATCAATAGAGCTTATAGAAAATATCACAACTCTATCCAGGCCTTTTTGCTCGATATCAACTATTTTTGCTTGGTTTATATGTTTTCTTAAAACAAAGGTAAAATTAGGTGGGACTTCTGGGTTTTCATATTTTTTATTAGTTAAATTTATTCTAGCCTCATTATTATTTGCACTAAGCAATAGCTTATAACTTTTGCCCATTGAATATATATTTAAAATCACATCGTTTTTAGAAGGTTGGGTAATTTTCTGTATTTTTCCACCTAAAAGTTTATCTTTTAATTCATTTACTACTTTTCTTGTAACTATTCCATCGTAACTCATAAAATCTCCTTTTTTTTACTATACTATAAAATCAACTTGTAATAAGGTTTCATAAAAGTAAAATACATATGATAAGGAGGCGTAATGAATAAAGGATTTTTATTGGTTATATCAGGCCCTTCCGGAGTAGGAAAGGGAACTGTCCTTCACGATCTTATGAATACTCAAGAAAATTTAGTTTATTCAGTTTCAGCTACGACCAGGAAAAAAAGAGATGGTGAAATTGAAGGAGTAAGTTATTTTTATAAGAGTCATGAAGAATTTGAAAAAATGATTAGCGAAGATAAGTTTTTAGAATATGCTTATGTACATAACAATTATTACGGAACTCCTAAGGATTTTGTAGAAAAGAAAATAAGCGAAGGCAAAATAGTAGTTTTAGAAATCGATGTTCAGGGTGCTGTAAATGTGAAAAACAATACAGACAATGCTGTATTTATTTTTTTGGCTCCTCCAAGCCTATCAGAATTAAAAAATAGGATAGTTGGGAGAGGTACTGAAACAGAAAATGACATAAATCTTAGAATGAATAATGCTAGAAAGGAACTTGAGTACATAAAATATTATGATTACTTGGTAATAAATGACCATATAAATTCAGCAATAAATTCTGTTAATGAGATTATTAACGCCGAAAAACACAAGGTATTTAGAGAAGAAGATTTTAATATAAAGGAGATACTAGATGAATAATCCATCTTTTAAAAAACTTTCAGAAATTAGTCCAAGCAGATACGATATTTGTATGATGGTATCTAAAAGAGCCAGGAGAATTGTCAGTGGTTCAGCTCCATTAACTAAACATATTGAGGCTAAACCTGTTACTCAGGCATTACATGAAGTAATTGAGGGAAAAGTAACAAAAAAATGATTAAAGGAAAAAATATCTTACTAGGAATAAGTGGTGGAATAGCTTGTTATAAAGATTTGGAGCTTTGCTCAAGATTAATAAAAAAAGGTGCTAATCTTAAAATAATAATGACAAAATCTGCAACAGAATTTGTAAGGCCCTTAGCTTTTGAAACTATGGGCAAATGCGAAGTTTACGAAGATATGTGGCAAGGTCATCACAATGAAGTTTACCATATAGAACTTCCTAAATGGGCAGATGTTTTTTTAATAGCTCCAGCTACAGCATCTACTATCGGGAAAATGGCAAATGCTATAGCTGATAATTTTTTAATAGCTTCTTATTTAGCTTGCTCTAAAGATGTTATCATAGCTCCATCAATGAATACTCAAATGCTAAATAATCCTGCGACCCAAAAAAATATTGAAACATTAATTTCCTATGGAGTAAAAGTAATAAATCCTGGATCTGGAATACTCGCCTGTAATACCATTGGCGATGGTAGGATGGAAGAACCTTCAAATATTGTTGAGTATTTGGAAGATTATTTTACCAAAAAAGATTTATCAGGCAAAAAAATTATAGTATCAGCAGGTCCTACAATAGAGCCTATAGACTATGTAAGATATGTAACCAACCATTCTTCTGGGAAAATGGGCTACAATATAGCAAGAGAAGCTAAAAAAAGAGGTGCTGATGTAGTTTTAGTATCTGGTCCTGTAAATCCTTTTGAAATTAAAGGAATAACAAAAATAAACGTAAAAACAAATATCGAAATGAAAGAAGCAATTGAAAAGCATTTTGATAGTGCTGATGGTCTAATAATGGCTGCAGCACCTGTAGATTATAGGAGTAAAGAAGTTTCTGATAAAAAAATAAAAAAATCTGGAGAAAGCTTATACCTAGAATTCATAGAAAATTTAGATATATTAAAATATTTTGCAAGTAAAAAAAATAATCAAATCGTAATTGGTTTTGCTGCAGAAACTGACGATTTAATAACAAACGCCAACAAAAAACTTACTAGTAAAAATGCTGATTATATAGTAGCTAATGACCTTAAAAAAGAAGGTGCTGGTTTTAACACAGATACAAATATTGCAAGTATTATTTCTAAAGATTCTGTAAGAAATTTAGAACTTATGACTAAATCAGAACTTGCAAATGAAATTTTAAATTTAATAAGGTGATAGTATTTACGCAAAAGTAATTATCAATAGTAAAAGCAGATATTTAAACAGAGCTTTTACTTATCAGATACCAAAAAAATTTAATAATAAATTAGACGTAGCAATGAGAGTTTTAGTTCCTTTCGGCAAAGGTAACAAAACTAGCGTTGCTTTTGTTTATGAAATAGTTGAAAATATTAAAGCAGATTATGAGATTAAGGAAATTCTTGCAATAATTGATGAAAGACGAATTATTTCAAAAGAGTTGATGGATATGGCTTTTTTTATGACAAAATCATATATGTCGCCAATCCAAGCTTCTTTAAGACAAGTAATGCCTCCTACTGAAGTAAAAAACATTATTACTTATTATAAATCTGAATACGAAGTAGAAAATAATCTTTTTAAATTCCTTAAAATTCCTAAAACCATGGATGAAATAAGAGCTAAATTTGGAAATATCGAAGATCAAGTTCTAAGTAAAGTCGATCAAGGGAAGATAAGTATATCTTATGATGTTAAAAAAAGACAAAATGTAACTTATGACGAATTTGTTAGCTTAAAGTCAAATACAAACTTTATCCTTAATAAAAACGCAAAGAAACAATTAGAAATTCTTGAGTTTTTAGAAAAAAATGGAAAGACTAATTTAAAAATTTTATTAGCAAAAACAAAGGCTAATAAATCAAGCTTGATATCTCTTTACAATAAAGGATATATAAATATTGAAAAAATCGAACAAAATAAAGAATTAAAGGTAGACTATAATATTTATAAAAAGCACAACTTATCTAAAGAACAAAAAGAAGCCTTTGATAAAATTAGATCCAACCCCTCTGGACAATTTCTATTATTCGGGGTTACAGGTTCAGGGAAAACTGAAATTTTTTTACAAATAGTAGAAGAAATTATAAAAGATGGAAAAGAAGCGATAATTTTAGTTCCAGAAATCTCACTTACTCCTCAAACTATAGAAAGATTTAAAGGTAGATTTAAAGAAAAAATAGCTATAATACATTCTGGATTGACCCCAAAAGAACGCTTTAATCAGTGGAAAATGATAAATAATAAAGAAGTAAAAATTGCAATCGGAGCAAGATCTGCAATTTTTGCACCTTTTAATAATTTGGGAGTAATTATTATTGACGAAGAGCATGATAGCTCCTACATTTCATCAAAAGATCCTAAATATCACACTGAGGATTTAGCAAGATTTAGAGCAAGCTTTAATAATTGCAATTTAATCCTAGCTTCTGCAACGCCATCTATTAGCACAATGAAAAAAACAGAAGATGGAATTTATGAATTAATTCATCTAAAACATAGAATTAACAAGTCTATGCCAAAAATAGAGATTGTTGATCTAAGAGAAGAGCTTAAAAAATCAAATTATTCAGTGATTAGCTATAGATTGCGTGAAGAAATAGAAATAAATCTAAAGAATAGAGAGCAAAGTATTTTATTTTTAAATAAAATTGGCCATGACTCTTTTACTTTCTGTAGAACTTGTGGCTATGTGGTCAAATGCCAAGCTTGTGATGTAGCAATGACCTATCATAAAGGCATAGATAGATTAGTTTGCCATTATTGCGGAAGAACAAGTAAACAAGTAAAAATTTGTCCTAATTGTCATTCAAAAAAAATTAAAGAATTTGGTGCTGGTACTGAAAAACTTGAACAAGAAGTAAAAGAAATTTTTAAAGATGCTAGAATTATGAGAATGGATAGCATGGTGGCAAATAATAAAAAAAAATATCAAGCTATGTATGAGGGAATGAAAGATAATAAAATTGACATTCTTTTGGGAACTCAAATGATTGCAAAAGGCTTAGATTTTAAAAATGTTACTCTAGTAGGAATTATATCTGCAGATCTTAGCTTAAATGTTGGAGATTTTAGAGCTCAAGAAAATACTTTTCAACTTTTAACTCAAGTTGCTGGTAGAAGTGGAAGAGCTGAAAAATCTGGAAGAGTTATAATACAAACTTATAGACCAGATAATTTTGTAATTCAAGCTGTAAAAGAAAATGATTTTATGAGTTTTTACAAGAATGAATTGGCTCAAAGAAAAGCTTTTTCATATCCACCTTATAAAAATATCATAAGTTTAAAAGTTGTAAATAGCAAAAGAATTAATACAATAGAAATATCTAAGGAATTTGTAAGTCAACTTAGAAGATTTTTAAAAGATGACATTGATGTTGATATAATAGGTCCTAATCCTTGTAAGATATCAAGAATTAACAACAAATACAGGTATAATATTATCATCAAATCATTTGATAAGGACTTAGAAAAAATAATAAAAACAATTAATTTTATTCGCAATGATTTTATCAGCAAATATACTGAAACTAGTTTTATACCAGCACTAAATCCAACAAATATTAATTAAGGAGCTAAGATGTTTGACTTTTTTAGACGAAAAAAAGATGTTGAAAAAGAAATTGAAGATGTAAAAAATGACTCGATAGATAATATAACAAAAGATACTGATGAATTTAATGAAAATATTAATGAAACAGAAAATCTAGCAAATAAAGAATTTAATTCTATTGACGAAACGCACGATTATTTGGATGTCGATACAGATCTAAATAATGCAGAAGAAGAAATAGAAGAAAATATAAAAAAAGTAAGCTTCTTTGATAAACTTAAAGATGGACTTATAAAAACACGTGACCAGTTTTCTTCACAAGTAAAAAATCTTTTTACTGCAAATGTGAAAATAGATGATGAATTATTTGAAGAATTAGAAGAAATACTTATATCAGCAGATATAGGAATGGATAGTACTTTAGCAATTGTAGAAAGTCTTAGAGATGAAATAAAAGAAAGAAAAATCAAAGATACAAATGAAATTTATCCTCTACTTGAAGAGATAATGATTAAACATTTGGATAAAAATAATTTAGACAACGAATTAAATATTAAGCAAGATGAGCTATCTATTATATTAGTAATCGGAGTAAACGGCGTTGGCAAAACAACGACAATAGGAAAACTTGCTTATGATTTAAAACAAGAAGGAAAGAAAGTAATGTTAGCTGCAGCAGATACTTTTAGAGCAGCAGCTATAGAACAGCTTGGAGAATGGGCAAATAAGGCAGATGTGGAAATGGTAGCTCTTGATCAAGGAGCTGATCCTTCAGCTGTAATTTTTGATGCTATAAGATCTGCTAAAAGCAAAGATATAGATGTCTTAATTTGTGACACTGCAGGTAGACTTCATAATAAGAAAAATCTAATGAAAGAATTAGAAAAAATTAATAAGACAATAGATACTCACGCTGGTAAAGCCAACAGAGATAATTTATTGGTCTTAGATGCTACAACTGGACAAAACGCAGTAAGTCAACTTAGGGAATTTAAAAATGTTACAGATATCACAGGTCTTATTTTAACTAAATTAGATGGAACTGCAAAAGGAGGAATAATATTCCCTCTACAATCAGAGCTTAATGTACCTGTAAAATATATAGGCCTTGGTGAAGGAATAGATGATTTAGAAAAATTTGACTCTAAATCTTTTGTTAAGGCTTTGTTTTAGTGTTGAATTTTAATAATTATATAGTAAAATAAAAGGGTACTACAAAAATATACACATCCTTGGATAAGTATTTCGTTGCCTTACTATTGGGTTAAATATTTATAAGAAGAGGATGGAAGAAGAAAACGGAGGAATTAATATGGCAGTAGTTTCAATGAAAAAATTACTTGAAGCAGGTGTACACTTTGGACACCAAACTAGAAGATGGAATCCTAAAATGTCTAGATTCATCTTCACAGAAAGAAACGGAATCTATATTATAGATTTACAAAAAACATCTAATCAAATTGATCAAGCTTATCTAATGGTTAGAGATATTGTAGCTGATGGTGGAGAAGTTTTATTTGTTGGTACAAAAAAACAAGCTCAAGATGCTATAGAATATGAAGCAAAAAGAAGTGGTCAATATTATGTATCTAACAGATGGTTAGGTGGTATGCTAACAAACTTTAATACAATTAGAAAAAGTATTGACAAACTAAAAAGATATGAACTTATGGAAGAAGATGGAACATTTGACCTTCTACCAAAAAAAGAAGTTTTACAATATCAAAAAGAAATGGATAAACTTGAAAAGAATCTTGGTGGAATAAAAGAAATGGAAAAACTTCCAGATGTTTTATTCGTAGTAGATCCAGGTGAGGAATCAATTGCAGTTCATGAAGCAAAAATCTTAGGAATCCCAGTTGTAGCAATTGTTGATACAAACTGTGATCCAGATGAAGTGGATATGGCAATTCCTGGAAACGATGATGCAATTCGTGCCGTAAAACTTATCACATCTGTAATTGCAGATGCTGTTATAGAAGCTAATCAAGGCAGTGAATTTGCCCCAAGAGAAGATGATTTAAACGACCAATCTGAAGAATATATAGAAGAAAATGTCGATGATGAAGCTGATAATGAAGAAGTATCAGATGAAGAAATAAAAGCAGCTAAAGAAGAAATAGAAGCGTCAGCTAGCGAAGATAGTGAAGAAATCTAAGGAGAATAATATGGCTATAAGTGCAAGTTTAGTAAAAGAATTAAGAGAAATAACTGGTGCAGGAATGATGGACTGCAAAAAAGCTTTAGAAGAAACAAATGGTAATATAGATCAAGCTGTAAAACTCTTAAAAGAAAAAGGACAAGCAACACTTGATAAAAAAGCTGGACGTATAGCAGCTGAAGGTGTAATTGGTTCTTATATTCATAACAACAAGATTGGTGTTATAGTAGAAATAAATACTGAAACAGATTTTTCTGCTAATACTGATACAGTTAAAAATTTTGCTCGTGATATAGCTATGCATATTGCAGCATCTAGTCCACTTTATATTTCTGAAGAAGATGCTGATGAGGCTGATATAGCTGAACAAAGAGAAATCTTAATTAAACAAGCAATCAATGAAGCAAATGCAAATATGCCTGAAGATAAGAAAAAAATGATTGCTGAGAAAAAAGTAGAGGGAAGACTTAAAAAATATATGTCTGAAGTTTGCTTATTAGATCAAGCTTACATTAAAAATCCAGATCAAACAGTTGAACAATATCTAAGAGACACTGCAAATAGTGTAGGTGAAAACATCAAAATTAGAAGATTTGCAAGATTTGAAGTAGGTGAAGGTCTAGAAAAGAAAGAAGAAGATTTTGCTGCTGAAGTAGCATCACAAATGAACGCTTAATAAAGAATTTTCAAACTTTAGGGTTGTTGCTAATAAAACTATTTACTAGTTTAGCAACGACCCTTTTTTAGTAATTATAGGAGGGGATAATGTTTAAAAATTTTAAATGGTTTTTAAAATATTCCAAAAAGAATTATTTGATAGGCTCTATTTCCTTAATAGTAACTGATATTATTTCTTTGTTTTTGCCTTACATTACAGGAAAACTTATAGATATTGTTTACAATAATTCGCTTGATTTTATTACATTTAGAAACTTAATATTATTTGCATTATTTATGGTATTTTTAAAGTATATAACAGCTATTGCTTGGTCTTATAATATTTTTAAGGCATCAGCAAAGATGGAATATATCTCAAGAGATAAATTAATGAATAAGTTTTTAAGACAATCTCAAAGATTTTTTGAAAAAAATCCTACTGGATCTCTTATGAGTAAGTCAACTCAAGATGTTAATCAAATAGCAATGTATGCTGGTTTTGGAGTTTTGGCTTTTTTTGATGCAATTTTATTTCCTATTTTTATAATAATCATGATGATTATAAATACTGGATTTAAAATAACTGTATTTTCAATTTTACCTTTAGCCTTGTTGGGTCTTGTTCTAACTAAAATTATGGAGAAAATTTACTCAAAGAGCAAAGCAGTTAATAAATCTTTTGATGAGCTTACAGATAAAGTTCTTGAAGATGTTGAAGGTATTAGAATTATAAGAGTATATAATATAGAAAATATTAGAGAAGAAGCCTTTAAAGAAAAAGCTAGAATTTTAGCTGATAATAACGTATCGCTTGCTAAAACAGATGCCATAATAGAACCTGTTGAAAGATCTCTAACAGCTTTGTCTTTTGTAATTGCAGTAGCTTTTGGTTCTTATTTGATATCTAATGGAAAACTTAGCCTTGGACAATTAGTATCCTTCACTTATTATTTGAATATGCTTATTTGGCCAGTTTTTGCTATGGGAGAATTTTTAAATCTTCATCAGCAAGCTAGTGCGGCCATGGATAGAATTAATGAAATTTTAGTTTATAGAGAGGAAATTGAAGATTCCAGCAAATTTAAAAGAGTTAATGATAATCCAGATATTTTTTTCAAAGATCATAATTTTTCATATCCTACAAGCAAAGATAATGTTTTAAAAAATATTAATCTTTCTATAAAAAATGGAAGTTCTCTAGGAATTATTGGAAAAACTGCTAGTGGGAAAACAACATTAATTAAACAACTTTTGGATTTGTATAAGGTTGATAAAGATACAATAATTATCGGAGATCAGTATTATGCTGATATATCAAGTTCATCTTTGAAGGATTTAATTGGATATGTGCCGCAAAAACATATGATTTTTTCTGATACTATAGAAAATAACATTAAATTTTCAAATCCTAAAGCTAGCGATGAACAAATAAATAAAGCTATAAGAATAGCTGATTTTACAAAAGATATCGATGAATTTGCAGATGGTCTTAATACTATGACAGGTGAAAAGGGAGTTTCCCTATCTGGTGGACAGAAGCAAAGAATTTCTATTGCTAGAGCTGTTTTAAATGATCCTCAAATTCTGATTCTTGATGATGCCATGAGTGCAGTAGATGCTAATACTGAAAAAAATATAATTAATAATTTAAAAGCTATTAGAAATAATAAAACAACAATAATTATCGCTCACAGGATTAGTCAAGTTCAAAATTGTGATAAAATCATAGTTCTTGATGATGGAAAAATTGTAGAAGAAGGCAATCATGATAAATTGATGAGTAAAGATAGTTGGTATAAAAAACAATACGAAAATCAAATTATTGGGGGTGCTATAGATGATAAAGAAAAATAAATATCAAATAAAAACATTAAAATCTTATGCAATTTCTGAAAAAATTGATTTTATTAAAGGATTTATATTTTCTGTTCTTTGTACAATTCTACAAATTATATCACCTTTGATAATAGCTAACATAATAAATAATTTGATCAAGAAAAATATGTCAGTTGATGAATTTACGAAAATAATATTATTTTTGCTATTGTATTTAATTATCAATTTTTTGGCTGGATTTTTCTTAAATAGAACATTAATCTCATTTTCTATTGCGGCAAATAATGTTGCTTACAATATACAAAAAGATGTTTACAGGAAAGTCAATTCCTTTCCTATAAGCTATTTTGATAGCCTACCTGCTGGAAAGATTTCATCTAGAATAACAAATGATACAAATAAAGTTAAAAATATGTTTAAGCTCTTGTTTTCAGATCTTTTAACTTCACAAATTCAGATTATAGGATTGATAATAATAATATTTGTTACAAATTATAGGGCAGGTCTGATGCTTCTAATATTAGCTCCTTTAGTCTATATCATCTTTAAATCTTATACGACTTATACGAGAAAATACACTGGTGAAATTAGAAAAAACACATCTGAAATTAACGCACAAATTAATGAATACATTCAAAACATGGAAATAATACAAGCCTATAATAAAGAAGACTATATAAAAGAAAAATTTGACCAAACAAATAGCAAAATTTTTGATCTTTCATCAAAACTTGCAAAAATCAGATCCTATTCTGGTTTTAGAGCTATGGATATAGTATCTTATCTTGCATCTATAATAGTATTAATTTACTTTGGGCTAGGGCAAGTAACTGATTGGTATAAAGTAAGCATTGGAAGTTTGTATGTGATTTTTGATTATACTAGCAGACTTTTTAATGAAATCAGATTTTCAATAATGAGATTTGGTGAAGTTGAAGAATCTATGGCTTCAGCTGATCATATTTTTGAACTCTTAAAACTTGAAAGTCAAGAGAACTTGACTAAGAACATTGATTCTATTGATAATGAAATAATATTTGATAATGTAAGATTTTCATATATAGATGGTGAAGAAGTAATAAAGGGAATTTCTTTTAAAGTTGATAGGGGAGAATCTGTTGCTTTTGTTGGACAAACTGGTTCTGGAAAATCTACACTCATTAATTTACTTTTAAATTTCTATCAAGTTGATTCAGGAAAAATAACTATTGGTGGGGTTGATATCGCAAGTGTAAATAGGGAGAGTCTGAGAAAAGATATGGCAGTAGTTTTGCAAGATTCTTTCTTATTTAAATCTGATATTGCAAAAAATATAACTTTAGATCAAGATTTCACAGATAGAGAAGTAAAAGAGGCATTAATAGCTGTAGGTGGTGAAAATTTAGTAAAAAAAGGTATTCACACTCCTGTCATGGAAGGTGGATCTAATTTATCTCAAGGAGAAAAGCAATTAATTTCATTTGCACGCGCCTATATTAGAAATCCAAAGATTTTAATTCTAGATGAAGCAACAAGTAACATCGATACAGAAACAGAAAAAATAATTCAAGATGGCATAGAGAAATTAAAAGAAAATAGAACTACATTTATTATAGCTCATAGGCTTTCAACTATAAAAGATGTTGACAAAATAATAGTTTTATCATATGGAAAAATTGTCGAAATGGGAAATCATAATAATTTGATGAAATATGATGGTTATTACAAAGAAATGTACAAAAAACAAATGAAAAACAAAAATACTTATAGCTTTTAAAAAACATTTTATAAATAAATCAAAAAATAAGTTTCGTATAAATATCAAAATATGGTATAATTATAAAGGAATCATTATTCCGATAAATCAAATAGGAGGTGATAATAAATGGATAATCCAATTGTTATAATCATTACTGTCGCCTTCGTATTGTTAGCTTTTATTTTGGGCTTTATTTATCAAAAAAAATCTAGTGAAAAAAAGATAGGCAAGGCTGAAGAACTAAGCCGCCAAATCATCGAAGATGCTAATAAGCAAGCTGAAACTTTAAGAAGAGAAACTCTTAAAGAAGCTAAAGATGAGATATCTAAAATAAAACTAGAAAACGATAAAAAGTTTAATAAAAAAACAGATGAGCTAGATAAAAAAGAAGCTCGTTTGTTTAAAAAGGAAGAAAGTCTTGACAATAGAGCTTTATTGATTGACAAAAAGGCTGATCAAATCTCTAGTGATCAGAAGAGGTTAAAACAAAAAGAAGACAGCATTGATAAACTGATTGAAAAACAACAATCAGAATTGCAAAGAATCGCTGGGCTTACAAATAGTGAAGCTAAAGAAATAATCTTAGAAAATGTAAAAAAAGATACTATTCACGAATCTGCAAAACTTATTAAAGAAGCTGAGGAAAGAATAAAAACAGAAAGCAAAAAAATTGCCACTGAAATTCTTGCTACTACAATACAAAGATATGCATCAGATCAAGTAGCAGAAAATACTGTTTCAGTTGTAAATCTTCCAAATGATGAGATGAAAGGAAGAATTATTGGACGCGAAGGTAGAAATATTAGAGCCTTCGAACAACTTTCAGGAGTTGATCTAATAATTGATGACACACCAGAAGCTGTAGTTATTTCTTCATTTGAACCAGTTAGAAGAGAAGTTGCTAAAGTTGCTTTAGAAAGATTAATTTTAGATGGAAGAATTAATCCATCAAGAATTGAAGAAACTCTATTAAAAGCAGAAGAAGAAGTTGAGCAGAGAATAATAGAAGATGGAGAAAAATCCGTAGATGCTGCAGGAGTTCGTAATTTACATCCACAATTAGTTAGATTAGTTGGTAAGATGAAATTTAGAACAAGCTATGGGCAAAATGTTATGAAACATTCTGTAGAAGTAGCAAACTTAGCTGGAATGTTGGCTGAAGAAATCGGCGCTGATGCGCAAATTGCCCGTAGAGGCGGATTATTACACGATATAGGCAAATCTATAGACCAAGAAGTATCTGGAACTCACATCGATCTTGGAGTAGAAATGGCTACTCGCTATGGAGAAAATAAATATGTAATTAACGCCATAGCATCACACCACGGAGATGTAGCTCCAAATTGTGTTGAATCTATACTAGTTCAAACCGCTGATGCAATATCAGCTGCTAGACCAGGTGCACGTCGTGAAAGTTTGGAAAATTATATTAAGAGATTAGAAAATCTTGAACAAATAGCTAATACTTTTGATGGAGTTGATAAATCGTTTGCTTTACAAGCTGGTAGAGAACTAAGAATTATGGTTAAACCAGAAAAAATAAGCGATGATAAAATGATTGTAATTGCTAGAGAGATTGCAATGAGGATCGAAAGTGAATTAGAGTATCCTGGAGAAATTAAAGTTAACGTTCTAAGAGAATCAAATGCGATAGAATATGCAAGATAAGATTTAAAATTAAGAGCTTGGTAAATAAATTTATTTACAAGGCTCTTTTTTAAATTGTCACTTTATAAGCTAATTTCCAAAATATTTCTACCTATGATAGATTATAGAAAATGAGAGATATGACAAAAATAAATTATTGCACAAAATAGTTATTTTGTGCAATAATTGTATTTAGAAAAGTAAGAAGTAAAATAATATTAAGATTATTAGAATACCGGAGTTTTTAACAATATGACTAAATCAATCATACTTACAGACTATTTAAATTTTTTAAAATCAGTAAGAGGTCTTTCTACGAAAACAATTAAAGAATACTCTTATGACCTTGAAGGCTTTTTAAAATTTCAAATTATTAGAAAGATTTATTTTGGAGATGAATTAGATTTTGAGAAAAATTTCAATTACAAGGATATTAATAAGATTATAAATCCATCTTTTCTTGAAAATTTAAACATAACTGATTTTTACGCATATCTTTCTTTTCTCGATAATGAAAAAGATGATAATCCTACTACTAGATCAAGAAAAATTTCTGCATTGAAATCTTTCTATAAATACCTATATCAAGAAATTGAAATAATTGATAAAAATATCACAGAGAAGTTAAGAAACCCTAAAATAAGTCAAAGACAACCAGTCTATCTTACCCTAAACGAAACTGAAAGACTTTTAGATGTAATAAATACCGAAAAAAATACTTTTTTAAGAAATAGAGATATGACTATTGTTTTTACTTTTTTAACAACTGGAATGCGACTTTCAGAGCTTGTAAGTATTAATGTTAGCGATATTTATGATGATCATTTTAAAATTATCGGTAAAGGAAATAAAGAACGCACTATTTATTTGACAGATAACGCATTAGTATTAATTCATCAATATTTAAAAATAAGAAATGAATATTTAGATGGCCAATATGTTGATGCTTTATTTATTTCAACCAGAAAGAAAAGAATCAGCAACAGGACTGTTCAAGCAACGATTGAAAAATACTTACGAAAAGCTGGTTTTGATACATCTATATATTCTACTCATAAATTACGTCATACAGCAGCTACATTAATGTATAAGTATGGAAACGTCGATATTAGAGCTCTTAAAGATATCTTAGGACATGCTAATGTTTCTACTACGCAAATATATACACACTTAGATAATGAAGATTTGAAAAATGCAGTTAAAAAAAATCCCTTATCAAATTTGGAGATTTAAAAACAAGGGTACTTATATGTATCCTTGTTTTTTAAAATTGCTTAAAACGAGTTTTAGAGCGAGCTTTCCTTGATAATAATTTAAGCCACCTTGTAAATATGCTATATAAGGGCTTCTTAATGGTCCGTCTGCTGATAATTCTGAAGTTGCTCCTTCAACAAAGCCACCGGAAGCCATTATTACGGGATCTTCGTAACCCGGCATAGGAAATGGTTCTGGTATCAAAAATGAATCTACGGTTGAAGCTTCCTGGATAGATTTACAAAAAGTAATCACCTTATTAGGGTCTTTAAATTTTATTGCTTGAACTACATCACTTTGAGGATCGTTTATTTTTGGAATTACTTCATAACCAAAAGAATCAAATATTTTAGCAAATAGCATTCCGACTTTGATAGCTTCCTTTACTATGTGTGGAGCAAAATATAATCCCTGCAAAACTGATCTACTTGTTCCAAAGCTTAAACCTTCGTCTTTACCAATTCCTGGTGCGGTAAGAGTATTGGAGCAATATTCTATAAGATCTTTTTTCCCACAAATATAGCCACCTGTAATTGCAATTCCCCCACCAAGATTTTTTATTAAAGATCCCGCCAATATATCTGCACCAACTTCTATAGGTTCCTTATCTTCGGTAAATTCTCCATAGCAATTATCCACAAATACAATTGTTTTTGGATTTGCTTTTTTTATTTCTATTATGGCTCTTTCAATTTCATCAATAGTAAAAGCTCTACGTTCTGTATAACCAGTTGATCTTTGTATTAAGGCGAGTTTGGTATCTTTATCTACAACTTGTGAAATATTTTTATAGTCTATAAGTAAATTATCATCCAAGTCCAATTTTTTATACTTTATTCCTTTTGATAATAAATTTCCTTTTTTATTTCCTACAATTCCAATTACTTGTTGCATAGTATCATAAGGGTCATCAGTTATGGCAACCATCTTATCACTGTAATTTAATAGAGAAAATAAAACTAAGGACAAGGCGTGCGTTCCAGCGACAATAGATGGCCTTACAAGAGCATCTTCAGCTTTAAAAATATCAGCAAAAATTGCTTCAACTTTTGCTCTTCCGACATCAGCGTAGCCATAGCCAGTTGCTGAAATGAAATCTTGAGTAGAAAGTTTATTCTTATTAAAAGTTTTCAAAACTTTTAATTGATTAAATTCAGAGATTTCTTCTAAGCTTTCAAAGTTGTCTTTTAGTTCATTTTCTTTACTTTTTATTAATTCTTCAAAAGATTTGTCTAAATTAAAAAAATTATATATACTATCAAAATTCATAAGTATCCTTTATAATGCTGGTAATTATGTCGCCAGCATCTGTTTTATTAATATTATCCATAAATATTTCGTGGCAGAAACTATAATCTAAGTATCTTTTCATCCATGTAACTTGTCTTTTTGCGTAATGTCTGGTATTTTTTTGTATATTATCTATTAATTGATCTATACCAATATCCCCACTAATATATGGAAAGATTTCTTTATAACCTATTGCAGCCATAGACTGACTATAAGTATTCAATTTATATATCTTAACTAAGTCTATAAATTCTTCAATCAATCCATCATCTATCATAGAAATTACTCGATTGTTAATTTTTTCGTAAAGTCTACTTCTATCCTTGTAATTTAGAAAAAATAATATTGGATTGATATTTTCATTTAATTTTTTATTTCCTTTTCTTGCCTTAGAAGGAATTTCTCCTGTTGTTTCATATATTTCCAAGGCTCTAATTATCCTGTTTGTTTCATTAGGATGATATTTTTCTGCAGAAATAGGGTCAATTTTTTTTAGCTGATTATATAAATAATCCTTACCTTTTTTATTTATAATATCATTTAGCTTATCACGAATATCGTCATTTCTTGGACTATTTCCAAAATTCATGTCAAATAAAATTGAATCTATATAAAAACCAGTTCCTCCAACTAAAATAGGAATTTTACCATAATTATTTATATCGCTTATTAAATTTCTTGTTATTGTAGAATAATCATCCACAGAAAAGTTATCATTAGGGTTAATTATATTTATCATGTGATGAGCTATGTTTTCATAATCTAAAACTTTGTTTGTCCCTATGTCCATATATTTATAAATTTGCTGGCTATCCGCTGATATTATCTCTCCATTAAAATTTTTTGCAATATTTATAGCTATATCACTTTTACCACTTGCTGTAGGACCAGTAATAATAATTAAATTATTTGTCAAAATATTTCTCCAATTCTTCATTTGTCAAAATTAGCATGGTCTTTTTGCCTTGCTGAGTTTTATATGGATTTTTTAGACTAAATAGCTTATCTAGTAGTTCATTTGCTTCTAATGCGCCAATGGAATGACCTTTTCTAAAGGAATTTGATTTAATTATCTTGTTGATTTGATCAAAAAGAATTTCTTTTCTATTATCTATATCAATATCCAAAAGATCATAAAAAAATTGATCAGATTCTGGATTTTCAAATATTTGAGGAATAGATCTTATAATAATTGTATCATTTGCAAAATCATCTATTTCAAAGCCTAATTTTAATAATAGATCCTTTTTATTTTTGTATTTTATTCTATCACTAGCTTTTAAATTCACAATAATTGGATCTAATAAAATTTGACTATCTATGTTATCCTTGTTAAAATTTTTTAAAAAATAATCGTATTTTAAAGCTTCATCGGCTCTCCTATGATCTAGAATTAGAACATTGTTATCACTTGCTAAAAAAATTGAATATCTATTAAATATGCTTGTTAAATATCTATAAGTTAATTTTTTTTCAATAAAACTTACATTTTCTTCTATCTTATTATTATCTAATAATTCTTCATCAATAGTGTTTATAGGCTGATTATTATTTTCTAATTTTTTATTGACATCAAAAAAATCATCATTTTCATAAGATGCTTGATCTTCACTTACTTTTGAAAGAGATTTATATTTATCTAACAATTTTTCATAATCGCTTAAATCCAATAAGGAATTATCTTTAATTTCTGGAGCCTTTAAAATTGCTGGATTTGCGTTTATTTTTAAAGCACTAGTTATTGTTTCTGCTAATAAATCAGAAAGTTCATCTTCGTATACAAATTTTATTTCTCTTTTATTTGGATGAACATTGATATCGATATTTTTTGGATTAGTTTGAATATATAAAAACAAAGCGGGATACCTACCATTAGGTATTAGACTTTTATACTCATTTTCAACCATATTTATTATAAAATTACTAGTAATAAGTCTTTTATTTACAAAGATATATTGTAAGGCGCGTGTGCCTCTATAATAATTAGCATCTGAAATATAACCATGTATTTGATATATAGTATTAGAATTTTTGATATTTATCAAATTATCCTTTAGTTTATCATCTAATAAATTTGTAATTCTTAAATCTAGATTTTCATTTGCACGAGTTTGAAATTCTAATCTACCATCTTTGATATATTTTATAGAGACATCATCATAACCTAAGGCTAGAGAATACATAAGCTTTGATATTGCATTTGTTTCAGAAAGATCTGATTTTAAGAATTTTTTCCTAACTGGTAAATTTTTAAAAATATCTCTAACTTCAATACTTGTACCAGTGTTTGTAGCGATAGGTGATTGACTTATTTTTTTACCATTTAAAAGTATTTTTTGACCTATTTTTTCTTCTTTTGTTTTAGAAATAGCAGTCACTTCGCTTACACTAACTATGCTAGCTAGAGCCTCACCTCTAAAACCTAAGGAATAAATGCTATATAAATCTTTAAAATCTACTATTTTTGATGTAGTATGTTTGTCAAAAGCTAATTTTAATTGGTTACTTTCAATACCAACTCCATCGTCAGTTACTCTAATATAGGTTTTCCCGCCGTTTTTAATTTCTACAGTTATATTTTTTGCCTTTGCATCTATAGAATTTTCAAATAACTCTTTGACAACTGAAAGAGGTGACTCTATCACCTCCCCTGCCGCTATTTGATCTATTGTATATTTATCTAATTTTACAATCGGCATTATAGCTCACTAATCCTTTCAACTAAGAAATTTAATTTATTTATTGCTTCTAGAGGAGTAAGATCATTAACATTTATTTCACTTGCTAATTCTTTAATATACTTATAATTTTCATCTTCTATTGTTTTTATAGTTTTTTTAATATTATTTGCCTTACTATCTTCAAAATTTTCGTTGTCAATTTTATCCATAAATATTCGTGCATTGGCAATAAGTTCATCAGGTAAACCACTTAATTTAGCTACTTCAATACCATAAGATCTATCAGACCTGCCATAAGAGATTTTTCTAAGAAAAACCAAATTTTGCTTATCATTTAAAATCTCAATTTTTAAATTTTTAACATTATCTAATTCATTTTCTAATTCAGTTAGTTCATGGAAATGTGTTGCAAAAACAGTTTTAAATTTCTTTTTTTTGGAAATATAATTTACTAAAGCCATAGCAATGCTCAATCCATCATCAGATGAAGTTCCTCTACCAACTTCATCTAAGATAACAAATGAACGTTCGCTAGCGTTTTCCAAAATATTGCTAACTTCATTCATTTCTAACATAAAAGTAGATTCGCCCTTTGATATGTTATCGCTAGCACCAATTCTAGAAAATAATTTATCGCATATGCCAATACTAGCAAAAGATGCAGGTACAAATGAACCCATCTGTGCCATAATTATTATTATTGCAATTTGTCTCATGTAAGTGGATTTTCCAGCCATATTTGGACCGGTTATTATTTGGATAATGTTATTATCTTCACCGATATCGGTATCATTTGCTATAAATTCATTTTCTTTTAATTTTTTTTCTATTACTGGATGTCGACCATCTTTTATTATTATCTCATTATCATTAGTTAAAATAGGTCTGGCGTAATTATTTTCTACGGCAACCTTAGCCAAAGTGTTTAAAGTATCAATATTTGCTATCATTTTAGCTAAAGCTTGTAAATATAAAGTTTCCCCAAGAATTTTATCTCTGATATCGTTAAAAATTTTATACTCTAATTCATTTTTTTTATCATTGCCATTAATTATTAGATTTGCTAATTCTTCTAGTTTTTTTGTGGTATACCTTTCTTGATTTTTAAGAGTTTGCTTTCTGATATAAGAATTTGGTACCTTATCTAAGTTACTTTTAGTTATTTCTATAGAATATCCATTATTTTTATTATAAACAATTTTGTAGTTTTTAATCCCAGTCCTTTCCTTTTCAGACTCTTCGTAGGATTTTAAATCATTAATTGCGTGATTAGAGTTTTCTACTAAATCATCTAATGATTCATCATAATATTTTTTTATTATTCCTCCTTCTGTTATTGACATAGGAGGATCATCGACTATTGAATCTTCTAATAAATCGTACAATTTATCCATATCTGGTAAATTAATTCCAAGATTTTTCATATCTTCATTATCTAAATTCAATAAGTAAGATTTTAATTTAGGAATATCTTTTATGGAATTTTTTAAAGAAATAAAGTCTCTGGCATTAGCTCTTTTATAAGAGATTTTTCCAAGTAATCTCTCCAAATCAAAAATATTCGATAAGTAATTTGATATATTTTGAGATTCAATCCTATTTTCTGAAAAATATTCAACTATATCTAGTCTTTTGTCTATTTTTTCTTTATCTATAAGAGGTCTTTCCAACCATTCTTTGATAAGCCTTGAGCCCATGACAGTGTCGCATTTGTCTAGAATTTCTATAACAGTATCAGATTTAGAATTATTATTTAAATTCCTGAGTAATTCTAAATTTTTGCTGGTATTTGCTTCCAGTTCTAAATAATCATTTATTTCAAGTATTTCAATATTGTTTATGTGATTAAGCTTATCATCGTAAAATTTATATATATAATCTAATAAGTTGGCTAAGGAAATTATTGATAATCTTAAATTCTTTATTTTTTCAAAATTTTCAGCACCTAAATATGAGTAAACACTTTGACTTCTGCTATCGTAATCTTTATCATCTTCTATGTAGTTTACAAAAATATTAGATTGATAATTAAGATATTTTTTTAGCTCATTTAGCTCATATTTTTCGTTAATTATTAATTCTGAAGGATTGATTTTTTCTATTTGATCAATTGTCCTTTTTTCTATAAGACTAGTGGATCCTTTTATTTCAAAGCAAACAAGTTTACCAGTAGAAATATCACAATAAGATAAGCCTAGGCCATAAATATTATGAAAAATTGATAATAGATAGTTATTTTCTGTATTTTCCAAGGAATCCATATCAGTTATGGTTCCAGGAGTAATAACTCTTGTAACTGCTCTTTTTACTAGGCCCTTTGCATCTTTAGGATCTTCAATTTGATCGCATAATGCAACCTTATAACCTTTTTTTACAAGTTTGGAAACATAATTATCAATAACATGGTGAGGAACTCCACACATAGGTGCTCTATTTTCATGGCCACAATCTTTACCAGTAAGAGTAAGTCCTAAATTTTTGCTAATAATTATTGCATCATCAAAAAAAGATTCAAAAAAATCTCCCACTCTATAGAGCAATAAAGCATCTTTTAAATTATTTTTAACATCAACGTAATGTTTTAACATTGGAGAAAGTTTCTCATAAGAGAATTTATCTTTCATTTCATCCTCCATAACTAATCACAGTAAAAATACTCACTTATTGTGAGTATTATCTAATATCAAGCGTTTTAACATTTCTAATCCAAGATGATGAAGAATCAGAAGCTATATCAATTAAAATGATTTTTCCATATTTTGGATTAACATCATATACTGGAGTATCAGCTAATTTGTAAACTAGATAAACTCTATCAGGTTCTAGAGCTTGGGACATCGAAATTTTTTTAACATTACCCTCATCATCTTCAACATCAATTACAGAGCTATCTTTGAAATTATAATCAAGTTTCCCTATTATTTTCTCAAGAGAAACTCCTTCGATTGAAGTTTTTTCTAATCCTTTATTTGTAGAAACATTCTTAACTTCACAACCAATTTCTCTAAGTTCTTTTAAAGTAATAGCTTCTAATTGATCTCCATTCCCTTTAAAAATTATAATTTCATTGTCATATTTTGCTATTTCTTTTTCTTTAGAAACTTTAAAAAAAATTAGGCTTACAATTAGTATTGTTACAATAAAAGCCATAACTAGCGCTATTCTATATTTATTTTTCTTAATTCTCTTATTAATTTTTTTTCTAATCATTATTGTCCAGTTGATCCAAATCCATCTTCACCACGAACTGATTGAGAAAGCTCCTCAACAAATTCAATATCACATCTTTGATATGGTTGTATAATTAATTGTGCTAACCTGTCTCCATTTTTTATTATTTGCTTATCTTGACCGTAATTATACAAGAATATAACTATTTCACCTCTATAATCAGAATCTATTACACCAACGGTATTTGCTAACATCAAAGATTTTTTAACTCCGGTTGAAGATCTTGGATAAACTGCTCCAAAAAATCCGTCTGGAATTTGAACTTTAACACCTGTATTAATTTTTTCAACACTAGCAGGATTAATTATTATATCTTTATCAGTCAAGCATGGTAGGTCAATTCCTGCTGCACCTGATGTCTGATATCCTAAATTTTTAAATTCTGAGATTACTTTTAATTTTTTTGTCATTTTATCACCTTCATATGCTTAATATACCAATTTTTTACTATAATTACAAAATTTTAGTATTTTATATATTTTACTAACAATAAATTTCCTATATCCTTTCTTAATTTTAAAATAATTGCTAAAGAAATTTAACTGTTATATAATAGTATATATAGTAAAATAAATATATCGAAGGAGGAATTGCTATGAGTAAAAACGATAAATTACTAGATCCTACCAGTGGAGAAATAAAAGAATCTAGCCAATTTGCTGGAAATGAGGAACTTGACAAAAAAACTCGTCAATCAGAAGCGACCAAAGGTGGAGAGGATATTGATAAAAAATTAAGTCCTGATCAAGAAGAGCTTAAAACCGAAGTTGATGAAGCTGATCAAATTTCTAATGTCGGTGTTGAAGCTAGAAGAACAAGAGATGATGATTTATCAGAAAATCCTTCTATGGACTAATATATAAACCATACTTTACATAAATATATAAGTATTAAGGATGCCAAAATATTGTATTGTTTTTATTAAAATACAATATTTTGGCATCCTTTTATTTGCTATTTAGATATTATCATCTTCTAGGATTTCTCTTCTTAACATATCCCCTTTTTCAAGAGGTAAATCAATATATATCAGAATTTTTTCTTTTGGTTTGTTTGCTACTTCTATATTTTCACCTTTGGTATTTTTCATATTATCGATTTTAAATTTGTAAAAATCTTTAGAATTTCCAAAAATTTCAATTTCTTCATCTAGAAAAAATCTATTTCTTTGCTCTATTGTTGCTATTTTACTATTTTTATCGTAATCTAAAACCGTACCTATAAAATCATAATTTCTAATATAAGAAGAATTTTCGTAAATTTGATCGTTGCCATCTGGCTTTTTATGGAAAAAACCTTTAGTATAATGTCTGTGACTAGCTTTTTGTAGTTCTTTAAAATATTTATCTATAACTTGTCTATAAGATCTTACAACGGTTGCTACATAAAAAGCTGTTTTCATTCTTCCTTCAATTTTAAAACTATCTATCCCTGCTTCTATAAGCTTATCAATCTCATCAATTAGACAAAGATCCTTAGAATTCATAATAAAAGTTCCAGATCCATCTTCTTCTATTGGATAATATTCGCCAGGTCTAGTTTCTTCTTGTATGCTGTATTTCCACCTACAAGCTTGGGCACAATCTCCCCTATTTGCATCACGTCCTGTCATATAATTACTAAGTAAGCATCTTCCTGAATAAGAAATACACATAGCTCCATGAATAAAGACTTCAATTTCTAGATCTTTTGGAGTATTTTTCCTGATTTCTATTATTTCATCCAAAGATAATTCTCTAGCAAGAATAACTCTTTTTGCGCCCATCTTATACCAAAAATTAACTGTGGCAGTATTTGTAACTGAGGCTTGAGTGCTTACATGGATATCAATATTTGTTAGTTCTTTTGCTAACGAAAATATACCTGGATCAGATATGATAAGAGCATCAACTCCTATCTCTTGCAAAAATTTTAAATAATCTTCTATTCCATCCAAATCTTCATCGTGGGGTAAAATATTCATAGTTATATGAACTCTTACATTATTTTCATGAGCGTATTTTACAGCCTCTTTCATAGATTCTCTATCAAAATTCTTTGCATTAGCTCTAAGTCCAAAGCTATCTCCTGCCATAAAAACAGCATTAGCTCCAAATTTTACTGCAGCTTGAAGTCTTTCCATATCTCCAGCTGGAGCAAGTAATTCTACTTTTTTTTCTTGCATTAATTCTCCTTAACACTTAAAGTTAGTCCATCGCCAATAGGTATGATTGTGCTTTTAAAATCATCTCTATCGACAACATAAGCCAAATAGTTTCTTAGCCTTTTTACTATAGTTATCATTCTTTTATCAACTAAATCATCATTTAAAACCATACCTCTAAATAAAACATTATCGGCAATTATTATCCCATTCTTATTTAATAACTTCGCAGACATTTTAAAATAATCTATATAATGTGCTTTGTTTGCATCAATAAAAACAAAATCAAAGCCTTGATTAATATTACTCAAGGCTTTAATTGCATCATCATTTATTAAATTAATTGGTGCGTTGTATTTTTTGAAATTATTTTTTGCAATATCAGAAGTTTTTTCATCAATTTCTATTGTTGTAATATTTGCCTTAGTATATTTATAAAACACTAAGGAAGAATATCCAATTGCACTACCAATTTCTAAAATATTTCTAGGCTTGTTTATTTCTAATATTGTTTTAATAAACTCTTTTGTTTCAATATTCATAATTGGAACATTGTGTTTTTCGGCATAAGCTCTTAATTCCAAAAAATCAATATCTTCAATAATATTTTTTAGATAATCTGAAGTATGAGGGTAATTAATATATTTCATTATTATCTACTTCAGAAATAATCGGAAGAAGCATAGGATCTCTACCTAATTCGTTATAAAGGTAGGATTTTAAATCTTCTCTAATCTGATATTTAATTTGACTTAAAGCTCTTATCTCTTCTTTTTGGCATTTTTCTATGGATCTTAGAACAACTTCCTTAGAATTTTCAATAATATCCTGATTTTCTTTAACATAAACAAAACCACGTGATACTATTTCAGGGCCTGCCAATAAAGTTTGAGTATTTCTATCAAAAGTTATTGAAACAACCATCAATCCATCTTCAGATAAATGTTTTCTATCCTTTAGAACTATATTACCAACATCGCCAATACCAGAACCGTCAATTAAAACTTTACCTGCTTGAACTTTGCCTGAAATTTTAGCAGATTTTTTAGTAAATTCTAATATATCTCCATTATCTAGGGAGAAAATATTCTTTTTTTCCATGCCCATATCTTCAGCAATTTTTTCATGAGTTTGCAATTGTCTCGCCTCTCCATGGGCAGGAATGAGGTATTTTGGTGTTGTTAATTGATACATAAGCTTAATTTCTTCTTGACAAGCGTGTCCTGAAGCATGAACTTTGGCAAGTGAAGCATATATTATATTTACACCTATTCTTGTTAGTTTGTTTATTGTATTGTTAATAGAAATTTCATTTCCAGGAATAGCTGATGAGGATAAAATTACAGTGTCTGTTTCATTTAGATGGATTTGCTTATGCTCACCATTTGCCATTCTAGTTAATGCTGATAAAGGCTCCCCTTGTGTTCCAGTAGAAAGAACAACAACTTGATCATCAGAATATTTTTTGATATTTTTCATATCAATCAAAGTATTGTTATTAATTTTTAAATAACCCAAATCACTAGCAATCTTTACGTTGTTAATCATACTTCTACCAGAAAGTGCCACTTTCCTATTATATTTTTCTGCTGCATAGATAACTTGTTGTACTCTATGAAGGTTACTAGCAAAAGTAGCTACAATTATACGACCAGATACTTGTCCAAATATTCTAATAAATGTATCTCCAACCTCTTTTTCACTTATAGAAAAACCAGGTCTTTCAACGTTTGTACTATCTGCATAAAGAGCTAACAAGCCTTTTCTACCAAGCTCTGCAATTCTTTGGATATCTGTTGGATCGCCATCAATTGGTGTAAAGTCCATCTTAAAATCTCCAGTAAATAGTATAGTACCTACAGGTGATTTTAGGGCAATTGCACATGAGTCAGGTATTGAGTGGCTAACTCTAATAAATTCAAGACTCATATCTCCAACTTTGACCTTATTATTTACATTAACCATTTTAATTCTATTAGGATTTAAGCCATGTTCTTTAAACTTACTTTCTAACAATCCCTTAGTTAATTTGGAACAATAAACATTTGTATCTACATTTTTCAAAAAATATGGAATTGCACCAATATGATCTTCGTGACCATGAGTTACGAAAATTCCTCTTAATTTATCCTTATTTTCTTCTACATAAGTAAAATCTGGTATTACTATATCAACTCCAAGCATATCTTGGTCAGGAAATGTTAGACCGCAATCTATCATTACCATATCATTACCATATTCTACTACTGCACAGTTTTTACCAATTTCTTGCATTCCTCCAATTGGTATCAATTTTAATTTTTTTTCATTTGTCATTTGTACTCCTTAATTTTTGACAGTCGGAGCAAGTACCATAGATCCTTAGTGAATAATAATTTAAATCGAAGTCATATCTTTCTTTCAATTCTTTTTCCAACTGATTTGTTGATATACATTCATCTTCTATGATTTTTCCACAATTTGTGCAAATGATATGATCATGATGTGAATTTGAAGAATCGATCAATTCGTAAGTATAAGCATTATCAGTAAATTCTTGTTTATTTACAATCCCTAATTCCTCAAATATATTTAGTGTTCTATATATAGTTGCTATTCCAACTTGTTTATTTTTTTGGCGAACTATAGAAAAAAGTTCTTCTGGTGTAACATGCTTAGGAGAACTCTTTTTTAAGGCTAAAAATATTATTTCTCTCTGTTTAGTATATTTTTGATTATTTTTTTCAAATATTTTTTTTATATCTTTACTTTCCATTTGATTCATCTCTCATTTGTTCATAGAGTTCAATAATTTCATCTAATTCTTTTTGATCGTCAATACTCTTAAATAAAACTTCTTTGTCATTATTAATTACTTCTAAGATAAGAATCATATCATCATTATCTTTTTGTAATGCACAATAATTTTTATCATCAACTCCGAAAGTATCTATTATATTAAATTTAACTTCATTATTATCTTCATCGTATAAAATGATATTATCCATTGTTTCTCCTATCTAAATAGGTTTGTAAAATAAAAGTTGCAGCAATTTTATCAATATATTTTTTTCTATTTTCACGTCTTACATCCATGTCTATAAGAACTCTCTCCGACTGTATTGTTGTCATTCTTTCATCTTCATAAACAATTTCTTTATCGGTTTGTTTTCTTAATAAGTCTACAAAGCTCATAACTTTCATAGATTGTGGACCAATAGAATTATTCATATTTTTAGGTAAACCTACAACAATTAGATTTATTTGATTGTCTTCAATGATTTTTAGTAACTTTTCGATATCTAAACTTGCTTTTTTTCTTTTTATTGTTTCTAATGGATTAGCTATCAAAAACATAGGGTCGCTTAATGCAACCCCTATTGTTTTATCTCCTATATCCAGGCCCATAATTCTAGTCATTGATATAGCTATTTAATAATTCTTCAATTATTTCATCACGATCAACGGCTCTAATTAGTTTTCTAGCACCATTATGAGCAGTTATATATGTCGGGTCCCCAGATAATAGATAACCGACTATCTGACCAGTTGGTTTATATCCCTTTTCTTCAAGAGCAGAATATACAGTATTTAAAATATCTCTAATATCTTTTTTCTTATCTCTATCAGGTTTAAATGCAATAGTTTCATTTAAGTTATTATTATCAGTCATTTTATAACTCCCTTTATATTAATTGACGAGCCTTTTCTAAAGCAAGATCAACCTTTGAAATATCTTTACCTCCTGCTTGGGCGAAGTTTTTTCTTCCTCCACCGTTGCCACCTGTTACTTGGCTTATTTCCTTTACAATTTTTCCTGCATTATATTTTTCGGTTAGTTCTTGATCAACTGAGACAGTAAATACTATTTTTCCATCTAAAACACTAACAAATACAATAATTAATCTATCAAATATTTGTTTTAATCTATTTTCGTAATCACGCATTTCATCAATACTAGCATCATCAAATTTATATATCAAAAGATTTAGATCATCTTTTTTGATCACATTTGATTTTAAACTTTCAAAAACATCTTTGGTTGATGTTGATTTTAATTTTTTTATCTCATCTTTTTGATTATTAATTTCTGATTTTAAAGATTCTATTTTTTGTTCTATGAAATCTGGTCTAGAAGAAATTAAATTTGCTATCTCATCGATTTTGGAAATTTTTTCTTGGAGCAATTTGTAAACTTTATTTCCAGTAATTGCTTCAATTCTTCTAACTCCAGCTGATACTGAAGATTCGCTTACTATTTTAAACATTAAAATATTTGATGAATTATCAACATGACAACCACCACACAATTCTTTTGAGTAATCTCCAATAGAAACAACTCTTACTTCATCTTTATACTTATCTTCAAATAATCCAATTGCTCCCATCTCTTGAGATTTTTTAAATGGAACAATTTCCTTACTTACTGGTAATTGTTGGCAGATTTTATCATTAATAATATCTTCTATTTGCTTTTTTTCTTCTTTAGTTAAAGATTGGTTGTAGGTAAAGTCAAATCTTAATTTTTCTTCATCAACTAAAGAACCTGCTTGTTTTACTTCGTTACCTAAAATATCTTTAAGAGCCTGGTCTAAAAGATGTGTTGCTGAGTGATTGCGTGTTATAGCTAAACGCCTATTTTTATCAATCTGGAATAAATACTCTTTTTCTGTTTCTAATGTTCCTTCTAAAACTTCTACATAATGAAAATAAATATCATTTTTCTTTTGAACATCATCTACACGAACTTTTGTATTTTCTCCTAAAATAAAACCAGTATCTGCTACTTCGCCGCCACCTTCAGCATAAAATGAAGTCTTATCACTTACTACTATACCTTCTTGTCCTTCTTTTAGCGATGTCAATCCACTATTTTTATCAAATAAATTTAAAATTTTAGCTTTTGTTGTGAAATTATCATAACCAACAAATTCAGTTATTTTAATTCCATCAGTTGTTATATTATCTAATGACCAACCAGCGTCTTTTTTTCTAGCATTTCTAGCTGTTTCTCTTTGTTTTTCCATTTCTTGATCAAAAGTTTTTATGTCAACATCATAATTAGATTCATTTAAAATCTCTTTTGTAAGATCTATTGGAAATCCATAAGTATCATAAAGTTTGAAAGCTTCTGCTCCATCTAAAATTTTTGATTTTTTCTCTCTAATTTCATCGATTAAAGAGTTAAGTCTTTCAAGTCCTTGTTCTATAGTTTTTTGGAATCTTTCTTCTTCTTCGATAACTACATTTAGAATATTTTCTCTATTTGTGACTAACTCTTCATATTCTACTTTATAAGAATCAATAACCTTATCTATGATTTTTGATAAAAACTCACCTTGAATGCCTAATAATTTTCCGTGTCTATAGGCTCTTCTTATAAGTCTTCTAAGTACATAACCACGTTTTTCATTAGATGGTAAAACACCATCGGAAATAAGAAATGTCATTGCCTTGGCATGATCTGTTATAACTCTAATAGAAACATCATCCTTTGGATTTTCTTTATATTTTTTATTAGAAATTTTTTCTATTTCTGAAATAATGTCTTGAGCTATATCAACTTCAAAAATATTATCTTTATTTTGAACTATCATAGCAATTCTTTCAAGACCCATACCAGTATCAATATTTGGATGAGCAAGTGGCGTATAATTTCCTTGACTATCTTTATTAAACTGAGTAAAAACGAGATTCCAAACTTCCAAAAACCTATCTGAATTATCATTACCAGGCTTATTGTCATTACTATCAACAGCTCTTTTTTCTCCTCTATCTACAAAGATTTCAGAGCATGGTCCACAAGGACCAACTTCTAATTCCCAGAAATTATCTTCCTTACCTTGTTTTAGGATTCTTTCTTCTGGCATTCCAATATCATTTTTCCAAATATCGAAGGCTTCTTGGTCATCTTTATAAACGGTAACCCAAAGTTCATCTTTAGAAATTTCTAATTTTTGGGTTAGAAATTCATATGCCCAAGAAATAGCTTCTTTTTTGAAATAATCTCCAAAAGAAAAATTTCCAAGCATTTCAAAATATGTTCCGTGACGTTCAGTCTTGCCTACTCTTTCAATATCACCAGTTCGCACACATCTTTGTGAAGATGTAGCTCTATTATTTTTCATTTTTTCTTCACCAGTAAAATATTTTTTAAGAGGAGCCATTCCAGCATTTATCAAAAGTAAAGACTCATCGTTTTTTGGTATTAATGGAAATGATTTTAAAATTGTGTGATTTTTCTCATTTCCAAAAAAGTCAATATATAATTTTCTTAACTCGTTTACTCCTAAATTTTTCATTTATTCTCCTAAGTTTTATTAATTTACAATTTCATCTATAGTTAAAGAATCTATAGTA
>QWCE01000483.1_pt1 | contig 76092 bp, 76 predicted proteins | sample 1972531 | NCBI WGS metagenome assembly QWCE01 (sample SAMN09866716, study PRJNA288562) | Human gut metagenome isolate term4_stool, whole genome shotgun sequencing...
GGACGGAGGAGGCGACGGCCCTTCTTTTGCTGATTTATGGAAAAATACATAAAAAAGAGACAAACCCCGAGTTTTGTTCGGAGTTTGTCTGCAGTCTGATCCATGCCTCGCAGCATGGATTTTTTGTTTAAAGAATTCGAACCATTTTCGGTCGGGCTTCATTGGCGTGTTTCTTGTCGACGGTTCGCAGGATAAAGTAGCTGACGACGAGAGACAGAGCGCCGAAAATAAAGATATAGAGATCTCTTCTCTCCATGGGATCGGGAAGAATAAATTGCCCCAGGCCGATGGCCAGTAAAAAGGCGATCAAGGGAATGCCGTAGAGTTTGTAAATGGAGTGGAGCACGAAATTGTCGTTGACGAACAATTCCACGCTGTCCCCTTCTTCGGCATTTAATTCGTTGGGAACGGAAATAAATTCCGATTTCGATTCACAGGCCGTGCTCTCGCAGACCGCACAGGCGGAGCCGCAAGCGCCCTTTCTGCTTACTTCCATATAGGCGAATCCGTCTTTTACGGATAAAATGTGTCCGATTTGGATCATAAGATCACTCCTCTATAACGCGAATGTGAACTTCCTCTAATTGTTTTTCCGGTAAGGACACCGGTGCTCCGGTGAGCAAATCGCTGGCGGATTGGGTCTTCGGGAAGGCGATGACGTGGCGCATGTTCTTTTCACCGGTTAAAAGCATGATTAAGCGGTCGAGTCCGTAGGCCAAGCCTCCGTGCGGCGGCGCGCCGTAGCGGAAGGCCTCGATGAGGAAGCCGAACTTTTCTTCAGCTTCTTCCGCGGTGAATCCCAAAGCCTTGAACATGCGGGATTGAATCTCGCTGTCGTGGATACGAATGGATCCGCCGCCCATTTCATCGCCATTAATGACGATGTCGTAGGCTTTTGCGCGACAAGCGCCGGGATCGGATTCCAGTTTATCCAAATCTTCGTCCATGGGCGATGTGAAGGGATGGTGCATGGCCACGTAGCGGCCTTCTTCCTCGTCGTATTCGAACAAGGGGAATTCCACGATCCACAAAGGCGCGATGACATCTTCGGGGATCATGCCCATTTCATCGGCAATGTGGTTTCTCAAATTACCCAGGGCGGCGTAGACCGTGGCATTTTTGTCGGCCACGAAAAGCACCAAATCGCCGGCTTTGGCTTCAAGTTTTTCCAGGATTTTATCCATGGTTTCGTCGCCGATGAATTTTAAAATCGGCGATTGAATTTCGTCTTCTTTCACCTTGGCCCATGCCAGACCCTTGGCTTTGAAGTCTTTCACAAAGGCCTCAAGCTTGTCGATCTTCTTGCGGGAATAGAAATCGGCGCCGCCTTCTACGACGATGGCGCGGACGCTGCCGCCACTTTCCACGGCAGAGGTAAATACCTTGAAGCCGCAGTCCTTTGCTAAATCGGAGACGTCTTTTAATTCCATGCCGAAGCGCACGTCGGGCTTGTCCACGCCGTAGCGATCCATGGCCTCTTGATAGGTCATGCGGTCGAAGGGAACGGCCAAGTCTTTGCCCAGAACTTCTTTGAAAAGCATCTTTAGGTACCGTTCGTTTACTTCGATGACATCTTCCGCTTCCACAAAGCTCAGTTCCATGTCGATTTGCGTAAATTCCGGTTGACGGTTGAAGCGTAAATCTTCGTCTCTAAAGCAGCGGGCGATTTGAATGTAGCGATCAAAGCCTGCCACCATGAGCAATTGCTTCATAAGTTGCGGCGATTGAGGCAGGGCGTAAAATTCCCCATCGTGAATGCGGCTGGGCACCAAGTAGTCCCGCGCCCCTTCCGGCGTGGGCTTATTTAACATAGGCGTTTCAACTTCCACAAAGCCTTCGCTGTCGAAGAAGTCCCGCGTTAATTTATATACCCGAGAACGGGTGCGTAAAATCGACTGACTGCGGGGTTTTCTCAAGTCCAGGGCGCGGTATTTTAGGCGCAAGTCGTCGGAAACATCGTCGTCGTCTTTGACGTAAATCGGCGGGACATCGGATTCGGATAAGATCTTTAATTCCGAAGCCAACACTTCGATCTTGCCGGTGGGAATATGTTCATTCACGGAGCTCCTCATGCGAACGGCGCCTACGACGGCGACGCAAAATTCCGAGCGAAGCTTCGTCGCCTTTTCGAAAATGGCTTCGTCCGTGTCCCCGTCGAATACCACTTGGACAATCCCCGTGTAATCGCGAAGATCGGCAAAGACAATGGACCCGAGATTTCTGGATTTTTGCACCCAGCCCATAAGGGTTACGGATTCACCGATATGTTCTTCTCTTAAATTTCCACAAAAATGACTGCGTTTTAATCCGCCTAATGCTTCTCCCATGATGCCTCCTAGCAAATTCTGTTTTCTATTTTCTTCATCCAATAGGATTTCTCGTCGCCTGTTGATTCTTCGGCCAGAGCCTCCCACACGTATTTGGCGCCGTGATCCATGCCTTGGCAACCGGCCAGTAAAAAGACGTCCTCTTCTCCGACCTTACTCCATACCGCGTCGATGGCGCTTTTTAAATCGTCCACCACGGGCACGTCGTAGCCGGCATCGGCCATGACTTCCCAAAAAGCGGCCAATTCCGCATCCGTTACCGCGTCCTTTTTCGTAACCACTTCCTCGCTCCTGGTAGCTACAAAGGTCTTGAGTGGAAGCTTGTGCATCCACTTGACCATTTCCAAGGCATTGTCGCGATTTAACTCAGCCCCTCTTCCGCCTCGCACGGCGTAGAGAAGGTGGAGGTTCTTGTATTCCATGTGACACAAGGTTTCCAGGGTGACGGCGATGTTTTTTTCATTGGCAAAGTGATCGTCCAGGATCATATACTCTTTATTATAGATCAATTCGAAGCGTCTTTCGACCCCGGAAAAATTTTGCATGGCTTTTTGAATCACCGCGCCATCCACGCCTTCCAACAAACCGTAAGTAATGGCGATCATGGCGTTTAATACGGAGTGGTAACCGGCGACTTCCAATTGAATGGGAAGTACCATGGGCTCCAAAGACCAACGCTCGCTGTGATGGGCCCTACGCACGACATAATTAAATTTCGCAAAGCCCGTGGACAGATCGATGGCCTCGATGCCAATGGATGCGTCTTTTTCAATGCCTGCCGTAAACACGTCGCCATTCGTCTTTTCAATCAGCCCTTCGATAAGGGGCGCGTCGACATTCAGGATGACCGCCGTCTTCTCGTCGGCGTGACGAATCAAGCGGCTCTTGTAGTGAAAGTAGTTTTCAAAGGTGCCGTGTTGCTCCAAATGCTCCACGGAAATATTGTTGAAGCTTACGATATCGTAGTCAATGCCCCTGCTTCTGTATAGTTCCTGCGCGGAAGAGGACACTTCCATGACCACCACTTCCACGCCAGCATCCGCCATGTCGCGCAAATGCTTTTGCAGATGAATGCTCTCGGGCGTCGTTAAAATGGACGGAATGGACACGTCTTTGTACTGCACTTCCACCGTGCCGACGACGCCGACCTCATAGCCCGCCTCCTTGAATATATCGCGAATCATATAGGCCGTGGAGGTCTTGCCGTTTGTGGCCGTGACGCCGAACACCTTCATTTCCTTCGACGGATGATCGTAAAACGTGCATGCCAAATCGGCCAGGGCGATTCGCGGATTTTTTACCAAAATCTGCGGTATATCGTCGTCGGTGAAATGGTCGACCACGGCAAGCGCGGCGCCCTTTTCTTTGGCTTTTTGAATGTAATCGTGGCCGTCGGCCAAGATGCCCTTCATGGCGACGAAAATATCTCCTTCGCCGATTTCTCTCGAGTCGTTGGAAATGTGTTCGACGAGGTGATCCTCGTCGATGACGCCTTTTTTATCAATGATTTCTATGGCGTCTAAGAGTTTTTTTAATATCATAGTACGTCTCCCAAATACTTCGCCTTCTTCTTTAGCACCTCGCTGAAGCGGTCGGTGTAGTCCCGCATGTTTCTGAAATTTGAAAATTTTCGAATGGTATTTCCCCGGGAGTCAACCAGTTTCGTCGTGGCGGACATGCCCACGCCGACGACGGTATGAATTTCTTCCATCATGACCATGTTGTAGATAGATTCCGTGCCATCTTTTGCATAGCCGATATTGGCACCGTTGCCTAAAATCCGCTTCTGCCGATACAGGTAGTAGGGATGGTAGCCCTTTTCTTTCAAAAACCCCATGGCGTAGCTTTCCATGGAGCGCGTGTTTTTTACAAAAACGCTGTTGTTTTCAAAAAGCTTCGAACCGTTTTTCAAAGACAGCATGTGGACGGTAATATTCTCCGGCTCCAGGGCGCAGAGCTTATTTAAGGTATAGTCCACATCGTCTACGGTTTCGTCGTCGAGACCTAAGATCATGTCCATATTCACCTGAAGATCGGTCTTTTCCCGCACCAATTCGTAGGCCTTTAAAATATCTTCGGCGCTGTGCGGCCGTTTTACCGCCTTCAGCGTGCGATCCACCATGGTCTGGGGATTAATGCTGATCCTTGTCACGGGATAGTCGCGAATCATGTCCACCAATTCCGTCGTAATGGTTTTGGGCCTGCCAGCTTCCAGGGTAAATTCCTTCGGCGTCAAATGGCGAAGCTCCTGAAAAATTTTCTCAAGATCCGCCACGGGAATGGACGTGGGGGTACCGCCGCCGATGTAGATGGTCTCCGGTGAAGTGCCCATTTTATTAAGAACGAAGGACAGCTCCTTTAAGAGATAATCCATGTAAATTCGCACGGCCTCTTTGTTGTCGCTGCCGATGGTGGGGTAGCTGCAGTATTCACAGCGCGTCGGGCAAAAGGGAATGTGAATATACAAAGAATAGCCACGGCCCCAATTTTCGCCGATCAGGGCGCTTTCTCGCTTCGCAATGCGCATCAGTAAAGACGCCACGTCGGGATCGATGAGGTAATCCTTCGTCAAAAGCTCCATCACGCCGGCGTCGCCTAATTCCCGTCGATGCTTTTGCAAAAATTTAATGGGCCGGGTCCCTGTTAAGCTTCCCCAAAGAGAGGGCTCTTTGTTCGGATGATTCACTTCTGATGCGATCCAGGCGCTGATCTTTCGCTTCAACTCATATTCGTCGGTGCCGCTAAAGGTGTTCTCGTATTGATCGTCGTCGATTATTAAGGTTACGTGTTTATTTTCAGCTGTCGTGTCGATAATTAAAAACAGCTCGCCGGATGTCTCGTAAGCAGGAAAATAGATTCGAAGCAGCTCGTAAAATGTGTGCAACTCCGAATCTGTGCCGTTAACTATTCGAATCATAAAATCTGCCGCATAAAGGGATTCATGCGTTTTTCCGTGCCGATGGTCGTGGCAAATCCGTGTCCGGAAAGCACCTTTAAATCCTCATCCAATTTCGATAGCTTGACGAGGGATTCCATAATGGCCGCCACGTCGCCGCCGGGAAAATCCGTACGGCCGATGGAGCCCTGGAACAGGGTGTCGCCGGTAAAAAGCGTATCGCCGTATAGGTAACAGACGCCCCCCGGCGTGTGGCCCGGCGTAAAGAGAACCTTCACATCGCCCGCTTTGAAAGAAATAATATCCCCGTCTTGTAGGAGAACGTCGGGATTTTTGTTCGGGAGCTCGCCGCCGAGCATGGCGACAAACTGAGGCGATTGACTCAGGAAGTTTTCCAATTCATCTTTGTGCATATAGACCTTCACGCCCAAGGCGTCCCTCACTTTATTTAATGCGGAAATGTGATCTCCGTGGCCGTGGGTGAGTAAAATCCCTTCGATGGTTAAACCTAAATTTTTAACATGGGCGAGGATCTTTTCAGCTTCCGCGCCGGGATCGATGATAAATCCGTTTTTGTCGTCATCGTAGACGATGTAACAATTCGTCGTACCGCCGACTAAGAGCGTATCAATTGCCATTAAAAACTCCTTTCGCTGTCGATTAAAATGGTTACCGGCCCGTCCGCCACCATGTCGATGGCCATATCCGCACCGAAGACGCCGCGAGCGACTTTATGGCCCTTGGATTCGATGTAGGCGATCAGATCTTCGTACATGGGCTCCGAAAATTCGCCTTTCGCCGCCCGAATGTAGCTGGGCCGATTGCCTTTTTTCGCGTCACCGTAAAGGGTAAACTGGCTGACCACCATGATTTCGTTCTGGCTGTCGCCTACATTGACATTCATCACGCCGTTTTCGTCGTTGAAGACGCGCAGGCCCACGATTTTGTTGCCGATGTATTCCATGTCTTTTTTCGTGTCGGAATCCGTGACGCCGACCAAGACCATAAGGCCTCCGCCGATGGAGGAGACTACTTCTCCGCTGACGGACAGGGTTGCTCGTTTTACCCGTTGAATAACTGCTCGCATACTTCCTCCTTAACCGCTTACCCGATAAGCTTCATAGACATTTTCCACGCGCTCCAATTTTTTCAACAATCGTTCCAATTCGTCGATGTGGTGAATGCGAACCACCGTGCGAATAATCAAATTGTGGTCCTTGTCCTCTCTGGCGGAGAGGTTTTGAATGTCCAGTCGGGCGTCGTGAATTCGATTGGCGATGTCGGCCAAGACATTGTTCTTGCTTGCGGCGCGCACTTCAATTTCCGCACTGTACATTTCCTTTTCGTCGATTTCCCAACGCACGGGAATAAGACGATCTTCATTCATATTGTTTTTCAGATTAATGCAATCGGAACGGTGAATGCTTACGCCGCGACCCATGGTAATAAATCCCACGATCTCATCCCCCGGAACCGGCGTACAACATTTGGCAATGCGCACCTTCACATTGTCGATGCCCTTCACCACGATACCCCCGGCATTTCGGTGGTTCTTCGGCTCTTCCTGCACGGCAATGTCTTCTACGGTCATATTTTCCGCCATGGCTTTACGCTTTTCTTCCTTGGCGTATTCTTCAAGCTTCGCCGTCACTTGGCGCACACTCATGCTGCCGTAGCCGACTTGAGAATAGAGGTCGTTTAAATTGTCGAACTTCAGCCGTTGACGCACGTCCTCCATCCAATCGTCGCGAACAAATTCCGACGGCCGATAGCCCAGGCGCTTGGCCTCCTGCTCGATCATGGCCCGGCCCTTTTCGATGTTTTTGTCCCGGTCCTTGACCTTGAAGTACTGTTTTATTTTCGTGCGAGCCTGAGGACTGGCGACGATGGAAAGCCAATCCAAAGAAGGCTCGGAATTTTTATTGGTAATGACTTCGACGATTTCGCCGTTTTTCAATTTGTGACTCAAGGAAACGATGCGGCCGTTGATTTTAGCACCGACACAGGTGTTTCCCACTGCCGTATGCACCCGATAGGCGAAGTCGATGGGCGTGGAATTGTCGGGCAGATTGATTACGTCGCCGTTCGGCGTAAAGACGAAGACCTCGTCGGCAAAAAAGTCGACCTTCAGCGTTTCCATAAACTCGTTCGGGTCTTTTAAATCCTTTTGCCATTCCAGCAGCTGTCTGAGCCAGGTTAAGTTTTCGTCGAAGGAGGTGGATTTCTTCGCCCCTTCCTTGTACTTCCAGTGAGCGGCGATCCCGTATTCCGCCGTCTTGTGCATTTCCCAGGTACGAATTTGCACCTCGAAGGTTTCGCCATTGTCGTCGATAACCGTCGTATGCAAAGATTGGTACTTGTTTTGCTTCGGCATGGAAATGTAGTCCTTGAAGCGGCCGGGAATGGGCTTGTACATGGTGTGTACCACGCCCAAAGCCCCGTAGCAATCCTTCACGTCGTCGACGAGAATGCGGATGGCCTGCAGGTCGTAGATCTCTTCGAAGGTCTTTCCCTTCTTCATCATCTTTTTATAGATGCTGTAAAAGTTTTTCGGTCGACCGTTAATGTCTGCGGCGATGCCCATGCGCTTCAACTGCTTGGAAATGTCGTCGATCAAGGATTGAATCAAGGCTTCCCGCTCGCTCCTGCGGCGGTTCACCATATCCACTAAATTGTAGTAATTTTCGGGATCCAGGTAGCGCAAAGACAAATCTTCCAATTCGCTTTTTACCCGACTCATCCCCAAACGATCGGCCAGGGGCGCATAGATTTCGATGGTCTCCAGCGCCTTGTCGTGCTTTTTCTCCGGCGTCATGTACTCCAAGGTGCGCATATTGTGCAGGCGGTCCGCAAATTTTACGATGACCACGCGAATGTCTTTCGCCATGGCCAGAACCATCTTGCGAATATTTTCCGCCTGCTTTTCCTGTTTGGTCTGGTAGGAAAGCATTTTTAATTTCGTCACGCCTTCGACCAAAATGGCCACTTCTTCGCCGAAACGCTCCTTTACATCGTCGTAGGTGACCTCCGTATCCTCGATCGTATCGTGCAAAAGGCCCGCGATGATCGTGGAAACGTCCATGTTCATTTCAGCTAAAATGAGCGCAACATTGAAGGGGTGGACGATGTAATCCTCCCCTGAATTGCGCTTTTGGCCTTCGTGATGTTTTTCGGCATAGTCGTAAGCTTCGCGAACTTTATCTACATCGGCCTCCGGGTTGTAAGACAAGATTTTTTCAATCAATTGTTCAATCATAGTATCACCGTTTAGATCGTCTTAAGTCTTCGATTTGAAATTGAAGCGTATTTCTGTTATTAAATGTGTCGATGGCGGGCACATAGGCCATGTCAATGCACAGGCTGCCGTCCGCTGCCTTCGCCTTATTGGCAAAGGCCAGAAATTCCTCCGCCGGCATAAAGAGAATGCCGTCGTAGCGCGCCTGATTGTAGAATAGCTCCAATTTAATTACATTTCTATTCTTACCTAAAACTCGGTACTGTGAAACATAGACCCCGGTTGCACCGAAAAGCGGTCTGGGATTTCCGTTTCCGAAGGGCTTCAGGCGATTCAATCGCTCCACCGTTTCAGCACTCACCTTGTCGAGCTGCATAATCGTATCCAGTCGCACGCGGGGGATCAAATCTCTGGGATCCAAATCGCTTTTTTCGATGGCATCGAGCTTAAAGGCGATAAACTGATCTTTTCTCAAGCTTAAGCCGCAGGCCATGGCGTGGCCGCCGAAGGAGGAAAGGTATTTTTCACTCTTTCGGATCTGCTCCACCATATTATAAGCGTCGATGCTTCTGCCCGATCCCTTCAGACCGTCTTTGCCCGAGGTAAGCACGATGCAGGGGCGATGGTATTTGCCCTTGATGCGCCCGGCGATAATGCCGGCGATGGACTCGTCGATGGTTTCATCTTTTAAAATGTAAATGGGCTGCACCCTTTCCTTGGGACTGGCCAATTGTTTTTCCAAACGAGCCAGGCCTTCGGTGGTTAAATCTTGGCGCTTTTTGTTTAATTCCCGCAAATAGGCGGCGGTCTTTTTTGCGACATCCTCGTCTTCCGTTAAAAACAGTTCCACCCCGTCGGCGGCCGTATCCAACCGGCCCGCCGCGTTAATGGTGGGACCTAAAATAAAACCTAAATGGTAGGCGTCGATGTCGCCTTTTATACCGGCTGCATCTCTCAGAGCATTTAAGCCGATGTTTTGCGAACGATTCAATTGTTCCAAACCGCAAGTGACCAGATCTCTATTTTCGCCAATAAGCTCCATGACATCGCACACCGTCGCTAAGGCGGCAAAACCGATCAGGTCTTTATCCATGGTCTCGATTTTTCCCGAAATCGTATAGAGATAGTTAATAAAATAATATGCCAAGGCGCCGCCGCACAAGCCTTTGAAAGGATAGCTGCAGGCTTCTTGATGGGGATTGATAATGGCGTCGGCATCGGGCAGGACTTCCTCGCCTTCTCGTCGCACCAATTGATGGTGGTCGATGACGATGACTTTCAGGCCAAGGGCCTTCGCCTTTTGGATGGCTTCAAACTGCGCAATACCATTGTCGCAGGTAATGATCGCCTCCACGCCGTCACGAGCGGCTTCTTCGGCCATATAGGGCTTCATTCCGTAGCCGTCTTCCCGTCGATGGGGCAGGCGGTAGTCCACATCGTAGCCGAGACCGCGCAGGCCTTTCATAAGAATGGTCGTGCTCATTACGCCGTCGCAGTCGTAATCACCGATGATGCGGATTTTTCCCTTGACGCTCTGAACGAGATTGCCCGCCTTTACCATATCTTTTAATGCGATGGGCGAATGGATGTGATCCATCGAAGGGTGCAGATAGTTTTGAATCTTTTCTTTCGTGTCCACGCCGCGATTCACCAGAATGCGAAACTCCCATTCCTGCAGGCCCAATGCGCGAAAGTCGATGGATTCTTTCGGTTGTTCGTTTTTAATAGACCAGTACTTCATTCTTCACTCTGCTCATTGGCATAGACACTGAGGGCGCATTCCAGGCGCTTGCGCTCCATTTGGCAACCGATGTCGAAGGGCTCGTAAATGTCGCCGTTGTTGTGGTAGGCGTTGGCGTGGCAACCGCCACTGCAAAAATACTTGGCCCAGCAATCGGTGCAGGCCCCTTTATGAAAGACGTCGGCTTTGTGGAAGTGGTCTTGCAGATCTTTGTTCACGATGCCATCGTCCACATTTCCCAGGAGGAAATCTTCCTCGCCGACAAATTGATGACAGGGATAAATATCCCCCGTCGGCGTCACGGCCACGTATTCGCTTCCCGCGCCGCAGCCGATGCTTTTTTTGTAAGCGCAGGGGCCGCCGGAGAGATCGATCATGTAGTGGAAAAAGAGAAAATCGGGATCCTCTTTGCGAATGCGCAAATAGTCTTCGCTGAGCTTTTCGTACTCTTTCAGGATTTGATCCAGATGCTCTTCGCGAATGGCGTATTCCTCATTGGGATCGGTGACCACCGGCTCCATAGAGGTCTTTTCAAAGCCCAAATCGTGGAACAAGATAACGTCTTTCGAAAAGTCTAAATTGTGATTGGTAAAGGTGCCGCGAATGTAGTAATCCTTGTCTCCTCGGGAGGCGATTAATTTTTGAAAATTCGGAACGATGGTGTCGTAGCTGCCTTTTTTGTTGACCGTGGGACGCATGGCATCGTTGATTTCCTTGCGGCCGTCAATAGACAGAACCACATTGACCATTTCGCGGTTCAAATACTCGATATTTTCATCGTTCAGCAAAAGGCCGTTGGTCGTCATAGTGAAGCGGAAATTCTTTCCGTAGGCTTTCTCCCGTTCTCTGCCGTAGCTAACCAACTCTTTTACCACATCGAAATTCATCATGGGTTCGCCGCCGAAAAAGTCGACTTCCAAATTGCGGCGGTTTCCGGAGTTTTCCAAAAGAAAATCCAAGGCTTTTTTCCCGGTTTCGAGATCCATGACCATGCGCTCGCCGTGGAAATCCCCCTGAGAAGCGAAACAGTAGGCACAGCGCAAATTACAGTCGTGGGAGACGTGAAGGCACATGGCTTTAATATGGCAGTCCGGATTGAAGCCGCTTAAATCCACCGGCGTGTCCTCAGAGTAGAGCAGGCCCTCTTCCATAAGGTAATCCAGCTCATCGTAGCCCTGTGCCACCTCACGAGGATCGTATCGACCTGTGTATTTTTCCACCATGGCCTCTTTCGACAAATCCAACATGTCTGCGGCCATGTCGAAAATCATGGGATCCACCACGTGCACCGCGCCCGATGCCACATCCAGTAATATATGCTTGCCATTTCCTTGAAAACGATGAATTTTACGCACAAATTTCCCCTTCTAAAAGAAAAAGGTGTGGGAATCCCACAACCTTATCTGTCCTTATTTTCGCACTTTTGATTGCCGACGGTACAAGAGGTCTTGCAGGCCGATTGGCAAGAGGTTTGACATTCGCCGCAGCCGGCTTTTTCTAAACCTTTACGCAGCGAACGTTTCGTCAGTGTTTTTATGTATTTCATAAAATGCTCCTATTCTTCTTCGTCTTCTTCTTTTTCAGCTTTCCGTCCCGACGGTTTCAAGACATTCTTGACCGCCCATTTCATAATTTCCAGGCGCGTCTTCATGCCCGTGGATTCGATGACGATCACATCGGCCTTCACCTGCACGATCTTTCCGACGATGCCGCCATAGGTATAGATAACGTCGCCGACGGCCAGATTCTCCATCATTTCTGCCGCTTCTTTTTCCTTCTTTTTATTCGGGCGAATAATACCGAAGTAAAAGATGGCGATCATTAAAACGACAGAGATAAGTGTAGGGACCATTGAATTTCCCCCACCGATCGCTCCCAGCGGGAAAAGACCATCTCCAAATTCCATACATACCTCCTATCTATTTCTTATTATTATAACCATATTTTCCGTAAAAGTCATCTTTATATTGAAGGAAGTTGTCTTCTTCAATGGACTTTCTTATATTGTCCATGAGATTTAAGAGAAAATACAAATTGTGGTAACTGGCCAGGTGCATGCCGAGAATTTCATTGGCTTTAAACAAGTGGCGAATATAGGCTCTGGAGTAATTTCGGCAGACGTAGCAGTCGCATTCCTCGTCCAGTGGCCGGAAGTCGTGGGCGTATTGGGCGTTTTTTATGACGAGCTTTCCGTGGCTTGTCATGCAAGTGCCTTTTCTCGCGTTACGCGTGGGAAGGACGCAGTCCGCCATGTCGATGCCCCTTTCCACGGCCTTAAAGAGAAAATCTGGCGTCCCGACGCCCATGAGGTAGCGGGGCTTGTCTTTCGGCATAAAGTCCGTGGTGTAGTCCAGAACGTCGCACATGGTATCGATGGGCTCGCCTACGGAGAGGCCGCCCACGGCGTAGCCGGGAAAATCCATGGCCACCAGTTGCTCGGCGCTTCGTCTCCGAAGGTCCTTATACATTCCCCCTTGGATAATGCCGAAGAGGTTTTGCCCCGGCTTGTCGTCGTGGTAGATCTTACAGCGCTCGGCCCAGCGACTGGTGCGCTCGGCGGAGTGCATAATATAATCTCTTGATGCGGGATAGGGCGCGCATTCGTCGAAGGCCATAATAATGTCCGAGCCCAAGATGTGCTGGATCTCGATGGATTTTTCCGGTGAAAGGAATTGCTTCGATCCGTCGATATGGCTGCGGAAAGTGACGCCCTCTTCTGTGATTTTCCGTCGGTGAGACAAACTGAAGACCTGAAAGCCGCCGCTGTCCGTTAAGATCGGGCCGTCCCAATGCATAAATTTATGCAGGCTCCCGGCCTCTTGAATGATCTCCGTGCCCGGGCGCAGGAACAAATGGTAGGTGTTTGACAATATAATCTGCGCACGAATGGCCCTGAGATCTTCCGGCGTCATGGTCTTGACCGTGGCCTGGGTGCCCACGGGCATGAAGATCGGCGTTTGGATTGTTCCGTGATCGGTTTCGATGACGCCTCGCCGCGCCTTCGTATTCGAAGATTCATGGGTTAATGTGAATTTCATGATTCTCTCTTTTCTATAAACATGGCGTCGCCGAAACTGAAAAAGCGGTAGCCTTCTTTCACGGCGTGGCCATAGGCTTTCAGTATAGCGTCTTTTCCGTAAAAAGCGGAAACCAGCATAATCAAGGTGGATTCCGGCAAGTGGAAATTCGTCACGATGGCGTCGACGATTTTAAATTCGTAGCCGGGATAGATAAAAATCGACGTGTTGTCGGAATCGGCGCAGATCTTGCCGTTTTTTTGCATGCAGCTTTCCAAGGTGCGAATGGAGGTGGTGCCCACGGCGATGACTCTGCCGCCGTTTTTCTTGGCGCGATTGATGGCCTCCGCCGCCTTCTCGTCGATTTTATAGTACTCGCTGTGCATTTCGTGGGCTTCCACATCGTCGACTTTAACCGGGCGGAAGGTTCCGAGACCCACGTGGAGGGTAATCTCCGCGATTTCCGTGCCCTGTGCGCGAATGGCATCCAAAAGCTCTTGTGTAAAATGCAGGCCCGCCGTGGGCGCTGCAGCGGAGCCTTCGAATTTGGCGTAGACCGTTTGGTAGCGATCCTTGTCCTTTAATTTTTCGTGAATGTAGGGCGGCAGGGGCATTTCCCCGAGGCGTTCCAAAATCTCGATAAACACGCCTTGGTAGGAAAAGCGAATGTGGCGCAAACCGTCTTCCGTCACCGCTTCCACTTTTCCCGTAAGGCCCTCGCCGAATTCGATTGTGCCGCCGACTTTCATCTTTTTGCCCGGGCGCACCATGCACTGCCAAAGATCCTTTTCGATCTCTTTTACGAGAAGCACCTCGATGTGCTCGTCTTTTTCCGGACGATGGCCGTAGATCCTGGCGGGAAGTACTTTTGTATTATTGATCACCAACACATCTTCGGGGCGAATGAATCGAAGGATGTCTCTAAAGGTTAAATCTTCCACCTCGCCATTTGCCATGGCGTGCAAAAGCCTGGATTCGTCGCGCTTATCCGCCGGGTGTTGGGCGATTAACTCTTCGGGAAGATCGTAGTAAAACTCGCTTGTTTTCATGCTGTCCTTTCTATCGTAATTCCGTGCCGGGATAGTAGAAGCTCAAAATCGCTTTGTAATCCTTGCCGGCCTTGGCCATTTCAATGGCGCCGTATTGGCTGAGGCCCACGCCGTGGCCGTAGCCCGTGCCCTTTAATGTAATCGAGCCTCGAATGGGCATGACATCGTTGTAGGTTGCCGTTTGTGCACCTGCACTCTCTAAGCCATTGGCGCGGATCACCGAATCGGCGCTTCCTGCGCGGATGCCTGTGGCGGAAATAATTCGGTCCTTTGCATAGGGTCTGATTCCCGTCGAGGTGATCACCGTCAGCGGTCTTTCCGCTGCGCGGGCCCGCGCTTCGGTGCCGAAGTTTGCACTCTTTACCTTAATGGAGCCTAATTTCATGCGGAACTGATTGCCCGTCACAACTTCTCGTCCCGAAGTTCCCACGACGGCCATGGATTTAATCCGCCCGGTAGAGGAGCGCTCCGAGACTTCCAAAGACGTGGGTTGTCCCACAGAGGGAAAAGCCCTGCGAATGTCGGCGGATGAGAGCGTCGCCTCCCAAGTGGCGTGGCGCGTATTCAGGGAGTAAGGGTCTTTCAGGGCTTTCAAGTAGGGAGAGGGATTGCCACCCCATACGTCTTCGATAGCTTCCGTTTCGCCGCCGCTGGTGGCGTGGAAAATCGTATTGGCCACTTCGCCTTGGAAGTAAAGAATTTGGCCCTTCGTCTCCGCCACGGCCCGATCGGTCATAGGCGACTCGACGCTCATGCCGGCGTAAGCTTGGGATGCGCTGGAGTCGTCTAAATTATAGCCGTACTTGGCAAATTTATTCCAGTTGGCATAGGCAAAGCTTCTGGAGACAACGGCCTGCACCTTCAAGGCTTCGATGGGCGTGGTGGTGCCGATTTCTTTTGGCAGGACGCCGCGAATGTAATCGTCCACATCGACGATGTTCACCGATTTCAACTGATCGCCCGATTTCACAAAGCGCACACTTCCCCGGTAAGGCTTCCCGCCGATTGAAATATAGCCGGCGGTAGAAGAAAATACATCGGCATCCGACACATTGGACGCCGTGGCGGTAAAGCTGCTTCCCACGGGGCTGCCGTTTTTCATTAAGCTGCCATCGGTAGAAAGTGTGATCCTAGAAGAGGTAGGGCCTACTTTAACGTGAATGGGCTCCGATTGCGCAAACACCGGCGCGCCCATTACGAGTACGGCGAAAAAGGCCAGCAAGCTAAGTATTTTTTTCATGACTCGTCCTTTCTGTAAGGAATGCCTAAATGATCGTAGGCCCGTTTCGTGGCCATGCGGCCTCGAGGCGTTCGTTGAATGAAATTTATTTGCAGCAAATAAGGCTCGTACACATCTTCGATGGTAATGCGCTCCTCGCCGATGGTGGCGGCAATGGTGTCGATCCCCACGGGCCGTCCCTCGTAGTCTAAAATCATGGTCCTTAAGATTTTTCGGTCCAAATCGTCCAGCCCATAGGCGTCGACGTCCAAGAGGCGGAGGCCTTCTTTCGCCACGTCCTCGTCGATTAATCCGTTTCGCTTCACTTCCGCAAAGTCGCGAATCCGCTTCAAAAGGCGATTGGCGATTCGCGGCGTGCCTCGGCTCCTTTTAGCGATTTCCATGGCGCCGGAGGTGCTCAGGGGAATATTTAAAATCTCCGCCGAGCGCAGCAAAATCGTCTTTAAGCTCTCCGCATCGTAAAGCTCGAGATTTAAGAGCACACCGAAGCGGTCCCTTAAAGGCGAGGCCAATTGACCGGAGCGGGTGGTGGCGCCGATCAATGTAAAATGATTGAGGTCCAGGCGCAGGGATCTCGCCGAAGGGCCCTTGCCCACGATAATATCCAAGGCAAAGTCTTCCATGGCCGGGTAGAGAATTTCTTCCACGGTGCGGGGAATGCGGTGGATTTCGTCGATAAAGAGTACGTCGTTTTCATCCAGATTGGTCAAAATGCTGGCCAAATCCCCCGGTCGCTCGATGGCCGGCCCGGAGGTCACGCGCATATTCACGTGCATTTCGTTGGCGATAATATTAGCCAGGGTGGTTTTTCCGAGCCCCGGCGGGCCGCTCAATAGGGCGTGATCCAAGGATTCGTCGCGGCGCCTGGCCGCTTCGATGAAAATTTCCAGTTTTTCCTTCGCCTTGTCCTGGCCGATGTATTCCGAAAGAAATTTCGGACGAAGGGCCGTTTCCAGGCGCTCTTCCTGAGGCAACACGGTTTTTGAAACTAATCGTTCCTCTTCCATAGGCCCTCCTTACCCCTTCATGGCGAGACGCTTCAACGCCGCCTTTAATAAAACTTCCACATCGTCGCTGTCAATCCCTTGAATCGCCGCCTTCGCTTCATTGGTGGCGTAGCCGAGCCCTTCAAGAGCGTCCACAGCCTCTTGCACTGCACCCTGCGCAGGAGCGGGCGCAAATTCCCCGTGAGGTACCTGAACGCTCAGCCCCTTTACCTTATCTTTCAGCTCCAAGAGCAGACGCTCCGCCGTCTTCTTCCCGATGCCCGGCGCTTCCGTTAATGATTTCGCGTCGCCGTTTTGAATAAAATAAATCACATCGTCGGCTGAAAATCGCCCGAAAATACCCATGGCCACTTTCGGGCCCACGCCGGTGACGCCGATTAACAGGAGAAACAACTCCCTGTCCTTCTCATCCAAAAAGCCGAAGAGGGAAAATCCGTCGTCTTTCACTTGCAGATACGTGTAAATCGTCGCGCGATCTCCTTCGTCGACTCTACCGAGATCGGATCCGGGGAGATAGACCAAAAGGCCGAATCCTCCCGTTTCAACGACGACGCCGTCTAATTTTTTTTCTAAAACTATGCCGCCTATGCGATCGATCATATGCCACCTACTTCAATTCAAAATGTGCTTTGCTCTTCGCTGAATGGATATGGGTAATGGCGATGGCCAGCCCGTCGGCGGCATCGTCGGGCTTGGGAATGTCTTTTAAATGCAAAAACATCTTCACCATTTCCTGCACCTGATGCTTCTCCGCCCGCCCGTAGCCAACCACGGCCTGTTTAATCTGCAGGGGCGTGTACTCGTAAATCGGCAGGCCCATTTCCATGCAAGTCAATATTTCCACGCCCCGGGCCTGAGCCACGGAAATGGCCGTGGTAATGTTCTTGTTAAAGAACAGCTCCTCCATGGCCACCTCGTCGGGGCGGGTATCTTCAATGATTTTTTTCAGTTCCACGTGAAGCTGAAACAGGCGTTTCGGATAATCCGTCTTGCTTGCCGTTTCAATGGTGCCGTACTCCACGGCACGAAGGCGATTGCCCTCCACGTCGATAATACCATAGCCCATGGTGGCGAGGCCCGGATCGATTCCCAAAACTCTCATAAAACTCCTTAAAAAAAGGGCCCCTCAGAGCCCTTCGATTACGGACGATATCTTCTTAAAACCGAATCGTTGATGCCGCACCAGTAGGCCGACAAGTAGATTCTGAGTCCGTCTCGGTATAAAAAATTCTTTAATTTGCGATTTAAACCGACCAGCTCTTCCCGGGTCAATACGTAGTCCGACTCGCGATACAACTTTTTCGGGCTTTGAAAATCCATTTGCAATTGCCGGTCTACATAGTGGTTTAGGGTCAATACTTTGCGCTTTAACACCGCTTTCGAAAACCGGCGGGCCTGTTCCTGAATGGGGGCGCCACCTCCGATGGAGTACATGTGCCGATTGATGGCCTCCTTGCGGAAGCGCCGCACATCCTCATATTCCACATCGTAGTGGAACAGCACCTTTCGCTCAAAGAGATGGCACAGGTCGATGTGCCTGAGGGCGATGACCTCCAGTTCGTTGGCCTCCGATGCCGCGCTGTAACCGCATTTGTAGCCGGCCAAATACATGACGAGCTCAAAGCGATTGATGTCGTCGTAAATCGCGTCGGTTAAGCTGTTTGCAAAGAGGGCGCGATTTTCTTTGCGTCGCAGAAAGGATAAAATGTCCTTCTTGAGATTTTTCATCGAGACGTAGGAAGGAAAGATATTGTGAATCTTTTCTTCCAGATCATACAAATTTAAAAGGAGCTGCATGGCCGAGCTGTCCGCTCCATACAAAAACTTCTGTGTGAGCTTCGCTTTCATGTCGACGAAATTTAACGTCTTGTCATTCAGTTGCGCGTTTTGTACGGACATGCCTTTCCTCCTTATTGTGCTTTATTTTATCATAAAGCACGAGAGAATTCACGGCCTTTTAAAGCACATCTTCTCCCCGAAGTTTCGATTCCAGGAGAAAATCCTCAGGCCATACGGACGCTTGCACCTCGGCGATGGACTTCTTTTCCAAAAAGAACATGCAGATCCGCGATTGGCCGATGCCGCCGCCCACGGTATAGGGTAGCTCCCCGTCCAAAAGATCCTTGTGATACTTCATCTTTAAGCGATCCGTTTCGCCGGCCGATTCCAATTGGCGCATCAGGCTCGCTTCATCCACACGAATGCCCATGGAAGAAAGCTCGATCACCGTATCTGTCGTGGGATTGTAGAATAAAATGTCTCCGTTTAAATCCCAATCGTCGTAGTCCGGGCTGCGGCCATCGTGGGGTGCGCCACCTGCAAGTTCTTTTCCGATGCCTTGTAAAAACACCGCCTTTTTCTCGCGGCAAATGGCGTACTCCCGATCCTTCGGGCTCAGATCCGGATACTTGTCCTCCAATTCCTGTGCCGTCATAAAGTAAATGGATGAGGGCAATTTTCTCGAGAGAATATTAGGGTAGACGCTGTTAATGTACGTCTCCGTGCGGAGAAAAACCGAATAGATTTCCGAAACGATAAAATGCAAATAGGCATCGGTACGATCTTCCTTGCGAATCACTTTTTCCCAATCCCATTGGTCTACGTAAATGGAATGAATGGCGTCCAGCTCTTCGTCGGGGCGAATGGCGTTCATGTCCGTGTAAAGACCTTCGTAATAGTCGAATCCGTAGGCCTTCAGGGCGTTGCGCTTCCATTTCGCCAAGGACTGCACAATTTCCACATCAATGTCGTACTTACGCAGCTTGAATGACACGGCCTTTTCCACGCCGCTTAAATTATCGTTTAAACCCGTCTCCGGACGCACAAACAAAGGCGCCGAGACGCGGGTTAAGTTTAATGTATTCGCCAAATCCCTCTCAAAATAGTCTTTTAAACTTTTAATGGCGATTTGTGTTTCTTTGATTGTAAATTTTGTCGCTTCAGAATTGTTTCTCATCTTTTCTCCTTCAATACAAAAAGCGAATTCTTCATCAAACGGACGAAAAATTCGCTATGCCACCTGTTCGAGTACTTCATACTCTATTACAAAATAACGGGTAAAACCGTCTGCCCTTTTGAGAGCAGAGCCTCCGAGATGTTTTCCGCAGGGACCCATAAGCATCTTTCACCGACATGCCTCGCTGAATATAAGCCGACCTGCTTCCCTTCTCTTCAAAGGTTATGCCATTTGAACTTGTCCGACCTTTTGATAGCTTAAGGCCGCTTCGCAAACTACATTTGATATAAACACATTGACGATATAGGCGAAATTCGCATCGTTTCTAAATGTGATGGTTTCTTTTTTATAAAGCTCGATCAAGGCTGCGATCTGTTCTTTTACATAGACGCGAAGATCGCCTTTGTCGCCTTGGAAGCTGCCCATTTCCATGTTGGAAATGCAATCCCGATCGACGCCGTGTTTTTTTACGTGACGGTTCAGATCCTTTTCGTAAAGCATGTGGGATTTCAAATCTTTCATGGAGGTACAGCGAATGCGGCGAGCATGGGGATGGGTCATGTAATCGCACAAATAGTGGCTGATGACGCCGATCTTGTAGCTCACGGGAAGGTTTAACAAATCCTTCCAGGCCGTATCGTTGAGGAGCTCCGACATATAGGGAACCAAAGCCACGATTTTTTCGACGACGTAATCGATGCTTTCATCATAATAATGGGGAATAAATTTATACTTGGGATACACATCCGGCGCAATGGATCCGCGCAACATTTTCGATTCATCTAAAATAATGCCGTAATCCTCTAAGATGCGATTTCGCACCTCACCGGCGATCATGCGATGTGTTTCAGGTACCATGAACACTCCTTTGTCTTTATTCCGTCTTCCTCTGCCATTATATCAAAATTTCCGAAATATGCAATTTCTATTGATAGGGATAGCGGTATTTACTGAATTGATCCGCCATGGCACCCCATACATCGGGTGTCTCGAATCCAAGGCGCCAGGAAGAAATCCCCGCCAAATTGTATTTGCGCATCAAAGACACCTTCCAGCTGACGGATTCCGCGTTTTCGATCCAAATCTTTTCGTTCTTTCCGTTCACGCTTTGCTCGATGGTGTACTGCTTCGCCTCATCGTCCCATGTAGGATTTAAACCATGGGCCGTGACGTAATCGGCAGTGGTTTTCATGCCCACGGCACTGGATGTAAGCCCCTTGTCTCCTTCTTTCCACAGACGGGCATAGAAGGGCACGGAAAGAATGAATTTTTCCGGCGGAATATCTTTAAGACTGAGATTGATATTGCCTTCCACCCATTTGTATTCGGCGACGGATCCGGCTTTTTCGGAGCTGCCCCAGTGTTGGTCGTAGGCCATTAAGACCACATAGTCGCAAATTTCGGCCAAGGCCTTGCGGTCGTAAAGCTCGTTTTCCACATTTTTAGAAATCTGCGGCGTGACGCAGACGGAAACCAACAAGTTTGCCGCCCGGGCCTCTTCGGCCACTTCTCTGACAAAGGTCGTTAAGGCGTCGCGATCTTCCACTTTTATGTTTTCAAAGTCGATATTAACGCCCTTCATGCCATAGGCTTTAGCAAAATTGACGTAGGTGGATACAGCCCTTTTCCGCGCCTCTTCATTTTGCAGGAATTGATGGGTCAGCTCGGGATCGAAGCTGTTGTCCAGATAGGCCCAGGTGGCCACACCTAATTTTGCGTAATTTTCGACGTAGCGAATATCGCCGCGATCGCGAATGTCCCCTTGGGCATTTTCCACGGAAAACCACGTGGGGATGACCGCGTCCAAACCGTCGATTTTCTTGATGCCCGCAATGACTTCGTCCTTCACTTGTGCGTAGGTGTAGTCGTAGGTAATATTCAGAGGCTTTTTAACGGCCGATTGCAGCACGAGGCCGCTATCCGCCGTGTACTCGCCGCCGTCGAGGGTTTCAACCTGCAAATTATCTTCTCGAATCCACCCAAGGTAGCCGTTTTGTTCTCTGACGCGATACCAGTCGCCTTTTTTGCCGTAAACCCAAAGCTTGGCATCGGCTTTTAAGGTGGCGATAATGGGCGAATCCGTGGTATCGGATTCACGTAAATTCACGCCGTCGCCGGCCAGTGTGCCTGCGGCGTGTTTTTTCATGCGATTGTCCATGACCAGGACATTTTTGTCCTTTTCGTAATTCATGGCAATGGGATAATCGTGAACGAAGGCTTCCACCGGAATAAAGATTTGATCGCCCTTTTTTACGAGGGGATCCCTTAAGCCGATTTTACCGCCGTTTACCGTGGCCTCCTTGCTGTCTAAAGGCAGGACTTTTTCGCCGCTCTTGTTGTTGAAGACGACGGCAGCTTTTGCTTCGTCGTAGCGCGCCGAGTCGTCCAGGTATTTTTGCACGCCTTCAAGGGACATGTAGTACTGGCCGTCTTCCCGCAGGGCAAACTTTGCCGGCACGAGTTGATCTTCGTAGATAATGTGAAATGTCTTGTACGTTTCAGAGTATTGATTGTTGCCGCCCGCTTTATTTAAGACGGTGTAGCCGCCAAATAATACGCCGGCAAGAACCAATAGCAATATAAGTAGTTTTTTCATGGTACCTGCTACTTTCTTAAACAGGAAAAGATTTTAAAAGAATAGGCACTGCAAAAGCAATGCCCAAACAATTAAAACTTCTTTTCTTTAACTTTAGCCGCTTTACCTTGGCGATCGCGTAAGTAGTAAAGTTTTGCACGACGAACTTTACCGCGCTTTAATACCTTGATTTCGGCGATTCTCGGAGAGTGTACCGGGAAGGTTCTTTCAACGCCGACACCATAGGAAAGACGTCTGACGGTAAAGGTTTCGTTGATGCCGCCGCCTTGACGTTTGATGACGGTGCCTTCGAAGGCTTGGACTCTTTCTCTGGAACCTTCGATGATGCGGTAGTTTACTTGTACGGTGTCGCCTGCTTTAAATTCAGGCACATTGTCTTTTAATTGCGCTTGTTCAATGGATTTAATGATGTCCATGCTTTTCCCCCTCTTGTTTTTCTTTAAGAGTCTTTAAAAAACTCCTATCCGACTCCGAAAGCGCCGCTGTCTCTAAGAGATCGGGCCTACGTTCATAGGTCACTTTCAGAGCTTCTCTTCTTCTATATTCTTCGATCTTTCGGTGATTGCCGCTCATAAGCACGTCGGGTACACAGTAGCCCCTGAAATTATAGGGCCTGGTATAGTGTCCGTGTTCCAAAAGGCCTTGGCTGTGGGATTCTTCCACGGCCGAATCTTCGTTGCTCAAGACACCCGGGATCAGTCGACTGACGCCGTCGATTAAGACCATGCTTCCCAGCTCTCCGCCGGAAAGGACGTAATCGCCGATGGAAATCTCTTCGTCGATGTAGTGATCCAAGACCCGCTGATCGATGCCTTCGTAATGGCCGTTGACCAAAACGAGGTGCTCTTTCTTTGCCAGTTCTTCCAGCTTCGATTGCGTCAAGACCTTGCCTCGCGGCGATAAATGGATGACGTGACCGTCCCAACCGCGATTTTTTAATATGGCATCGGCAACCGGCTGGGCCTGCAAAACCATGCCCGGTCCGCCGCCGTAGCTGTAATCGTCCACATTGTTGTGCTTATCCGTGGTGTAATCCCGGATATTGACGCAGTCCAGCCGAATCAAGCCCTTGTCCACGGCACGCCCGATAACGGAATAGGTCTTCATTGAATCGACAAATTCCGGAAATAAAGTCAGTACGGTAAATCTCATGAAAGCATCCCCTCGATGGGCTCGACGACGATGCCGCCCTGATCGACCGAACGAACAAAGGCTTTGACAAACGGGATGAGTACCTCGCCTTTTTCCGTGTCGATTACTAAAATATCGTTGCCGTGTTGGGTCATCACATCGGTAAGTTCGCCGATTACATCGCCTGAGGGCGTCGATACAGTCAGGCCGATCAAGTCATCGATAAAAAACTGGTCTTTTTCAAGGGGCTTGCGATCCTCGAAAGGAATGAATAATTTCTTTTTCAAAATTCCTTCCGCCGCGTTTCGCGTATCCACCCCCTGAATTTTTACAAGGGCCATGTTTTTTTGAACCGACGCCGACTCGACGGCCCGAAGGGCGTCGTCGCCTTCGATGTAGACGCGCTGAATCGTGTTGAATCGATCCGGCGAATCCGTGTAGGGATAGACTTTCACCATGCCGCGAATGCCGTGGGCCGATGTGATTAATCCGACGAGGACTTTATCCTTCTTTGGCATCGAAATCCACCGAGACCATCACTTGTTCTTTCGTTCCCACCGCTTTGGCGATGCTGCGAATGGAGCGGGCGATCTTTCCTTGACGTCCGATGACGCGCCCCATGTCGTCGGGATTCAGATACACTTGGATGTGGACCTCGTCGCCGTCTCTTGTTTCGATAACTTCGACGGACTCGGGATCCATGACGAGCTTCGAGACGATGTAGTGAATTAACGCTTCCATGGTCTCACCTCCTGGTTCGAACCTTATGCTTCTTCAGCAACTTCTTCCGCTTCAGCTTCTTCTGCGACTTCTTCTTCGCCTTCAGCTTCTTCCGCTTCAGCTTCGGCAGCTTCTGCTTCAGCTGCAGCTGCGGCTTTGGCTTCTTCCGCTTCCTTGGCTTTCTTTTCTTTTGCTTCTTCGTCTAAGCGATCCAATTCAGCTTCTCTTTCGGCCCGTGCCTTGCGTTCGGCGGCCATTTTTTCTTCGCGTTTCGCCTTTTGTACGTCGGTGTTATCGAAGTTGCCCGTTGCTTCATAAACGGCATTTTCCTTGAAGAGACGTTCGACGGTATCCGTGGGTTTTGCGCCGTTTCTAATCCAGCTGTTTGCCTTGTCGGCGTCGACGCGCAAAATCTTCGGTTCCGTTAAGGGGTTGTAATAACCGATTTCTTCAATGAAACGGCCGTCTCTCGGTTTTCTGGAATCTGCTACTACGATTCTGTAAAAGGGATTCTTCTTGGAACCCATTCTCTTTAATCTGATTTTTACTGCCATTGTATCCTCCCATATTTCTCATTTAAAACGGAAAAGGCATCTTCATTTTGCGTTTGCCCTTTCCTCCATTCATCGCGCCGAGCTTTTTCATCATTTTTCGCAATTCTTTAAATTGCTTTAACAGCCCGTTCACCTGTCTTACATCGGTACCCGATCCTTGGGCAATGCGCTTTTTCCTCGAACTGTCGATGATCTCCGGGTGAGTTCGCTCTTTTTTCGTCATGGATTGAATGATCGCCTCCACGCGAGCGAATTCCTTCTCGTCGATCTTTAAATTTTTCATGACCTTGTTGTTCATGCCGGGAAGCATGCCCAACAAGTCTTCCAGCGGACCTAAATTTCGCATCTGCTGCATTTGGTCCAGAAAGTCGTCGAAGGTGAACGTTTGGGAACGAATTTTTTCTTCCAATTCCTTGGCTTTCTTTTCGTCCACAAATTCTTCGGCCTTTTCGATAAGGCCTACCACGTCGCCCATGCCCAAAATCCGCTTCGCCATGCGATCCGGATGGAACACTTCCAGAGCGTCCAGTTTTTCGCCCAGGGCGATATACTTAATGGGCACGTCCGTTACCGAACGAATGGAAAGTGCCGCGCCGCCTCGGGCGTCGCCGTCCAACTTCGTAAGTACCACGCCGGTAATGGACAGAGCGTCGTTAAAGGCCTGAGCCACTTTCACCGCATCTTGGCCGGTCATGGCATCTAAAACCAAGAGGATTTCCGTCGGCGCCGTGGCCTCTTTAATCCCTTTGATTTCATCCATTAGGGCCTCATCCACGTGGAGGCGGCCCGCCGTGTCGATGATGACGACGTCGTTGCCGTTGGCCTTGGCGTGCTCGACGCCGCGCCGTGCAATGGCCACGGGATCTTCGTCGGTTCCCTGAGCGAAGACGGGAACCTGAACTTGTGATGCCAATACTTCCAATTGCTTAATGGCCGCCGGGCGGTAGACGTCACAAGCCACGAGGAGCGGCCGCTTGTTTTGCTTCTTTAATAAGCGCGCCAGCTTCGCCGTGGTGGTGGTCTTGCCGGCCCCTTGCAGACCGGTCATTAAGATGACCGTCGGATTTTTGGAAAAATCAATTTTTTCCGCGTTGTCGCCCATTAAGGCCGACAGCTCTTCCATAACGATTTTGATGACCTGTTGGCCCGGCGTCAAACTTTCCATAACGTCGCTGCCCAAGGAGCGTTCTTTTACTTTCTTTACAAAGGATTTGACGACTTTAAAATTGACATCGGCCTCGAGCAGTGCCAATTTAACTTCGCGCATCGCCTCGTCGACATCTTGCTCGGTGACTTTGCCTTTGCCGCGCAATTTGCCGATCGTGTCTTGCAATTTATCGCCCAGGGATTCAAATATCATAGTATCCCTCCTTATCTATACGAGTTTCAATCGAATCGATGATTTCATGAAAACGGGCCTCCCGGGAAAAGAGCCTGAGCTCTTCCAAGGATGCGACGATGGCTTCCCCGTCTTCTTTCCATCGCTTCGTTTTTTCGGCGAGCTTCAGGGTCGACTCGAAATTTTTCAGCGCCCCTTCCGCACGTTTAATGTGCTCGGAAATGGCCTGCTTCGAAATACTCAACAGTTCGGAAATCTCATTTAAGGAGTAGTCCTCCTTATAGTAGAGATCCATCACTTGCCTTTGCCTGTCGCTTAGCAATTCATCGTATAAGTCTAACAAAACATTGACGTGTACTGTCTTATCCATGATCACTCCAATAAAAAAACAGGGTCAGGTTAATTCCTTGACCCTGTGAATTATACTATTCCTTCGGGATATTGTCAATATTCGATGTGCATAATTTCGTCAACGGTCTTGTACCGCACACCGCCTTTCATATAGATCTTCGGCAACCGTTGTTTGAAGTGGGTAACGAAGGAGGTCGGGATTTCGTTATTGGCTGCGGCGATTTCTTCGATAGTAATTTCTTCGTCGCCTTGTCTACCGATAATAACCACTTCGTCGCCGACTTTGCAGTCCACGCCGGTAACATCCACCATCATTTGGTCCATGCAGATGCGGCCGATTTGCGGGCAACGCTTGCCGCCGACGAGGACGTCGAATTTTTCAGACATACTGCGTTCCATGCCGTCGGCATAGCCGATGGGAATGGTGGCGATTTTTGTTTCACCTTCGGTGACATAGATTTGACCGTAGCTGACGCCTTCGCCTGCACCAACGGTTTTTACGTGGCCGATTTCAGCCTTTAATTGAGCGACGAAGCGAACGTCGAAGTCTCTTCCGCCGGGATCGCCTTCGCGGGTTCCGTATTGAATAATACCGGGGCGAACGTATTCTAAGTCGAATTCTCTAAAGTTCATGAGGGCGTGGGAATTGGATACGTGGCGATTCAATGTAATGCCCCGTTTTCTCAATTCTTGATAGACCCAATCGTAGCGTTCGTATTGTTTTAATGTAAAGTCACGATCTTCATCGGCCAAAGCGAAGTGGGTAAACATGCCCTTTACTTCAATATTGTCCATGCGAACGATCTTTTCGATGGCATCGACACTTTCATCCGTGGGCTTAAAGCCGATCCGGTTCATGCCCGAGTCGATGGCGATATGCACGCCGGCTTTCTTTCCCAGACGGCCGGCAAGAGCGTTTAATTTTTCCGCGACGTCCAGGCGATACAAAGCCATGTCGATGGAATTTTCAATCATCATGTCGGAAACTTCTTCCGGCGTATAGCCTAAGACCAAAATGTCGACTTTCGGAAGGGCGCGGCGCAGGGCGATCCCTTCGTTTCCGGAAGCGACAGCAAAGTGGGTGACGCCACATTCTTTCATGGTCTTTGCAATTTCAATGGCACCGAAGGAGTAAGCATCCGCCTTCACAATGGAAATGACTTCAGTCCCTTCCTTTAAGTGGCGTTGAATTTCTTGCATGTTTTTCTTTACTTGATCGAGATCAATTTCCAGCCAAGCGGGACGTGTGATTTTCATAATTACCTCCTCCAATCGCGCTTCGGATATAATTTCTTTTCTCTATTATCCGACTTTCTTCAATAAATTGCAAGAGGTAGATGAAAAAACAAATATTATTCCGTGCTGATTAACGCATTCGCAAAATCTTTTCCGGAAAAATCCTGAAGATCCAGCATGCCTTCGCCTACGCCGATGAGTTTAATGGGAATGTCCAGCTCCTGTACCAAGGGAAGCACCACGCCGCCTTTGGCCGTGCCGTCTAATTTCGTAAGAATTAAACCGCTTAAGTCGGTGACTTCATCGAAGGTCTTCGCCTGGAGAATGGCGTTTTGGCCGGTGGTGGCGTCGAGAACCAAGAGAGATTCTTTTTGCGCGTCCGGTGCTTCTTTTTCGATAATGCGGTGAATTTTCTCCAGCTCATTCATTAAATTCTTTTTGTTGTGGAGGCGCCCCGCCGTATCGCAAATTAACACGTCGATGTTTCTGGATTTTTGCGCCTGAATGGCATCGTATACCACCGCCGCCGGATCGGCCCCTTCTTTGTGACTGATAACCGGCGTACCGGAGCGCTCGCCCCAGGTTTCGATTTGTTCGATGGCCGCCGCCCGGAAGGTGTCCGCCGCAGCGATTAATACGGATTTTCCTTCGCATTTAAAGCGATAGGCCAATTTCCCGATGGTCGTTGTCTTGCCGACGCCGTTGACGCCGACGATGAGAATGATGGCGGGGGAAGGCTCCACATGTAAGCGGTTCCGTTCCGGATCCCCTTCCAAAATGGCGCGGATCTCTTCCGCCAAAAGGCCCTTCACTTCTTTCGGGTCTTGGATTTGTTTTTCGCGAATGGTTTCTTTTAGGCGATCGATTAAAGTCATGGTGGTTTCCATGCCCATGTCCGAGGAGATTAAGAGGTCTTCCAAATCTTCCATCATATCGTCGTCGATCTTGACGTAATTGCCCAAAATATCGTTGATCTTATAGTTCATGTCGTCTCTGGTTTTTTCAAGCCCTTGTTTCAGGCGCTTAAACCAGCCGACTTTCTCTTCAACTTCCTCGGATGCATCTTCTTTCGGTTTATCTTCTTCTGCAGGTGCTTCTTCCCCGGTCACTTCGGATTCTGAGGCGACTTCTTCCGCCGCTTCTTCCTCCTCGACTTCTTTTTCGCCGGGCGCATCAGATGCCGCTATCGTGTCTTCTTCAATTTTCGTTTCAGATTCAGCCGCCGGCTGATCTGCATCGGCCGGTACGATTTCACTTTCTTCGGCGGGAATTGTCGTTTCTTCTGTCGACTCCTCCTCAGGCTGTTCCTCTTCCGACTCTTCTTCCTCGGGCATTTCCTCTGTCGGTTCTTTTTCCGGCTCGACGTCAGCCTCCGCTTTTTCTACCTCCTCTTCCGAGGCTTCCTTCTCTTCCGGTTTGGAAAAATCGTAGGCCTTGTGTTTTACGGGATCTGCCGTTTCTTTCTGCTCTTCTTTCTCGTCCGCCGGCGCTTCGTCGGCGCCATCCGCGATATCTTCCGGTGCCTCCTCGGCCTTTTCCGTTGCCGCTTTGTCTATGTCCTGTTTTTCTTCCGTCTCCTCATTGGCATCCTGTTTACCGATTTTTCGCTTGATCCACTCCAACATGAGATTCGACCTCCTCTAATTCTAAAAATAACAAACGGGAAATTCCTTTTTCTTCCATGGTGACGCCGTAAATTTCATTGGCCATTTCCATGGTCTGCTTCCTGTGGGTAATCATAATAAATTGCATGTCTTCGATTTGTTTCACGTAATTGGAATAGCGACGAATGTTGGCATCGTCCAAGGCCGCGTCGATTTCGTCGACGATGCAAAAGGGCGACTGACGCATGCGTAACAGGGCGAACAAAAGGGCCACCGCCGTCATGGACCGCTCGCCGCCGGACAATAGGGAAAGGGATTGAAGCTTTTTCCCCGGCGGTTGGGCGGAAATTAAGATGCCCGCCTCCAAAATGTCTCCTTCGTCCCAAGCCAGAGAGGCCTTTCCTCCTTGAAAGAGCTCGCGGAAGATGTCGTTGAAGTAGCCGTTAATTAAGATTAAGGCTTCTTCCAATTGCTTGCGCATGTCTTTTTCCAGGCGCTTGATCATTTTTTCCAATTTTTCCTTGGAAAGCACCAAGTCTTCTCGCTGTTCCGATAAAAAGTCTACCCGTTCTTTCCAAAGGCTGTACTGCTCCAGAGCATCGCCGTCCACCGGTCCGATTTGCAGAATTTCTTTTTCAATGGCGCTTTCTTTATTCCTCAGCGTCGTGACAGAAAGGTTCAGTAGCGCATCGATGTCTCCCGGGTCGGTGCTTTGCGCCAGGGCATCGGTGAAGATAATCGCCGCCCGATCCGCTTCCTCCAATTGATTTTGAAGGCGGACCAAATCTTTTTCCAGGGCAAAGGTCTCTTCCTTCTTCGCTTCCAGGGCCGACTTCTCTTCCCGAAGCTTTTGTCTTTCGTCGGAGACATGCTCTTTTAATGCCGCGAGGGATTCGCGAAGCACCACCACTCGCTCTTCCATGCGGGCCTCTTCCGGTTGCGCCTCTGCCACAGATGCCTCAAGCTTTTCCATTTCATCGGCCATGGCACGAGCTTCTATATCCGTGGCTTCGAGGCGGGTTTTTGTACCCGAAGCGTCGCGCTGAATTTGCTCCAGTCGCAGAGACTCTTCTCTGTAAGCGGCGATGATTTTCTGATGCTCGATTTTCGCCCTGTTTAATTCCTCTCGCTTTTCATCTAAGCTGCGGTGCCAACGGTCGCTGTCGTCGTCTTCTTGCGACGTCCACTCTTTCTCCGAGGCTGTAATTTCAGCGAGGGCCACTTCTTGTTCCTTGCGCTCCTCTTCGTCGCGACTTAGAGCCGCCGTTTCCTTCTCAATCTCTGCGTCTAAGGATGCCAGCTGCTCTTCGCTGTGTTCCAGGGCGGAGCGCAGGCGATAGAGCTTCTCTTCCGCCTTGCGGCAAGCCTCTTTCTTCTCCTCATGGGCTTCGGCCAGCTCTTTTTCATTATTTTTTAAATCGCCGTAGGTTTCATGCAAATGCTCGTATTGTTTCTTCGCCTCGTTTAGCTCCTTGGAAATCGTCACCAGCTCCGAAGCTTTTTTGGCTATTTCGCCGTCTCGCGTGTAGAGATCCGTGGATCCGCTTTTCGCCTGGCCGCCGGTAATGGCGCCGCCCACTTGAAAGACGTCGCCGCCTTTGGTGACGATGCGGTAGCGGTGCTTTAAGTCTTTGGCCAGTTGCTTCGCCTCATCCACCGTCTCCACCAAAAGAATGCGGCCCAAGAGAAAGTTCGCCACCGGGCGCAGGGAATCCTCGCAGCCCACGCAATCCGATGCCACGCGGAAGGGAATGGCCGTTTGTCGAGAGAGATCCCCGGGGAGAGGGCGTGGCGTCAAGTTGTTTAAGGGTAGGAAGGTGAGACGACCCATTTTCCGACTCTTTAGGTAAGAAAGGATCGCTGCGATTCTTCGATCGTCTTTTAGGATGATGTTTTGTCCGCCGTAGCCAAGCGCTGTGGATATGGCCAAGGCGTCCGCTTCCTCCACGTGGAGATGCTCCGCCACCGGTCCGATCACGGCATTGTAGAAGGATTCCGACCGAGCAGATTTCAGAAACTGCTTGACGCCGTGTTGAAAGCCTTCGTGATTGTCCCGAAGACGTTCCAAGTAACGCTTTTCGCGCTCAATTCCTTCCATACCCATGGTCAGATTTTTTATCTGCCCGTCGATTGCGTCGATTTGACCTTTCATTTCGACGAGGGAATCGCGGGTTCCCGAAAGTCGTTTTTCTAAATCAGCCGACGCGCCTTTTAATTGCGATTCTTTCTCTTCGTAATCAAAAAGGTTTTTCGCGAGTTCTTCTCTGTCCCGCGCCCATTCCTTCCTTCGGTCCTTCAGCTGCCCCAGCCGTTCTGCGCGTTCTTTTAATAAGTAATCCAAGGCCTGCAGGCGCGATTCCAGGGAATGACGTCGGTCGGCTAATTGTTCCAAGGCCTCGCGGCGGGATTTTTCACCTGAATCCACGGCCGCCACCTTTTCCACGACGCGCTCGTAGTCGTCCTTCATCTCATCGAGGGCAGACGCTCTTTCGTCCATGCGCCCTTGAAGGGCTTGCACCTCTTTTTCCTGCTTTTCCGATGCGGCTAGAAGACCTTCCAATTCCGACCGCAGGGTCTTGGCGGCGGCTTCTCTTTCGGTTTTCGCTTCTTTTAAGTAGTTACTTCGTTCGATTTTTGAGCGCAGGTCCCCGGAGGCTTGCTCCTTTTTTCGAATGAGGGTCAGGATCTCGTCGCTGAGGGCTCCTTCGTTGTCGCCGTCGGATTCGATTTTTAATTCTTTTTCCTGAATCGCAGCTTCGAGGAGGCGATTCGCCTCTTTCTCTTCCTGCCAGGCGGCCTCCGATTCCTTGTAGCGCGCTCGAATTTTCTCCTGCTTTTCTTTCGCCGAGGCCACTTCCCGCGTGAGAAGGGCATAGCTGTACTTTTCCTTTTCCGATTCCAATTCGTTGAGCCGCAGGGCCTTCGTTCGCTTCTCTTCCATTTCGCCGGAGCGATTCTTCAGTTCGGAGAAAATATCGTCGATTCGCTCGATATGGTCCGTGGTTTTATTTAAATTCCGAAGGGTTTCCTCCTTGCGCAATTTAAATTTGCTGATTCCCGCCGCTTCTTCGAAGGCATTTCTGCGGTCTTGAGGACGGGTGCTTAATATCTCTTCGATTTGGCCTTGCCCGATAAAGGAATACCCGTTTTTTCCGATACCCGTGTCGAGAAAAATCTCCCGCACGTCTTTTTGGCGCACCCTCTTTTTGTTGATGGTGTACTGACTTTCACCGGAGCGGAAATACTTCCTGGAAACAGAAAGCTCTTCGTATGGCAAATCAAAAAAGCCGTCCTTGTTATCAAATGTGAGAACGACTTCTGCAAAATTCACGCCTTGATGGCGATCGGTGCCGCTGAAAATAACATCTTCCATTTTATTTCCACGGAGTTGTTTGACGCTGGATTCGCCTAAGGCCCACATAATGCCGTCGACGATATTGCTCTTGCCGCTGCCGTTGGGCCCGACAATGGCCGTAATGTCTTCGGAAAAGCGGATGTGCGTCCGCTTGGCGAAGGATTTAAAGCCGTAAAGCTCCATTTCAATTAAATGCATGGGTGTATTCCTCTCCGTTGATCTGCAGTTCTTCCTCGACCGAATTCTTGCTCCGAAAGGCCACGGGCCCGTAAACGGCCTCGAGGGCCTTCCTGCCGTAGCCGAAGGGGCCGACCAGGCGATTAATCGCCCTGTGGCTTCCCTCCACCGATTCGACGGCCTTGTACTTTTTAAAAATCGGCGCCAACAGGCGATGGGACTCGGCGAATTCTCTGAAATTATCGTGGTAAGGGCCTTCTACGTAGGCGCCGCGCTCCATTTGCGGCAGTCCGACCCGTATGACGGGGACTGATGCGGCGTCGTAAAGATCCAAAAGATATGCCGCCCGCTCAATGGCCTCTTTTAAGGACAGGGGATGAAATTCTCCTGCCGCAACCATGGCGTAGAGTTCCGTATTTTTAAAAACCACCGTGGGATAGATCCGCGCGAAATCCCCGCGCTCGGCGATCCAGCGAGCCGTCTTTACATCTTTTTCAAAGGAATCTTCCGGCAGGCCGATCATCTGCTGCAGGCCCACATAAAATCCCGCGGCTTTTGCCACGGCGACCGTGTGGTCCATCTCCTCTACGGATACGCCGCGCTTTGCGGCCTTCAAAACATCGGGATCAACCGATTGAATGCCGAACTCCACGGATTTTACGCCGTAAGATTTCAGGCGCGCGAAGTCTTCTTCACGTAATTTCTCCGGCCGCGTCGACAGACGGATGCCCGAGAGGGCGCCGGAGCTGATAAAAGGCTGTGCGGCTTGTAGAAGCTCGTTTTGTTTCTCCACAGGAAGCATGGTAAATGTGCCTCCGTAAAAAGCCACCTCCGCAGGCGAGTGGGCGCCGTTTTCAAGCCCTCTTACGATCTGACGGTCCACGTCTTCTCCCGAAACAGTGCTAGAAATGCCGGTGATCTGATTTTGATCGCAGTAAACGCACTTCACCGGGCAACCGGCAAAGGGTATGAAAATGGGAATAATATTACGCTTCGCCATGATCCATCTTTCTCAACGCTTCGGCGGCAGCGGCGCCCTCTGCGGTCTTCCTGTTGCGTCCCCGACCCGTGGCCACGGCCCGGCCCAAAACATAGACCGTGGCTTCAAAGCGATCTTCATCGCCGATGGCCGACGGATCGATTTCGCGGAGATCATAATCCACGCCGTTTTTTCGGTACTTCTTTTGCACCGCTTCCTGCAAGAGGGATTTGTAATCCGCCCTAAAGCTTCTGTGCCCGCTCAGCAATGTTTTTTCCACAAAAGCACGGGCCGCATCCAAGCCTCGATCACAGTAAATGGCGCCGAGTAGGGATTCGTATAAATCGTCGCTGTGAATATTGAACTTCTCGTCTTTCTTCAATTCCTCGCCCATAAGCAAAAAAGATCCCAAATCCAAGGCTTCGGCAGCCGCCTTTAAGGCCGATTCGCATACCAAATCGGCACGCATCTTCGTCAACGCGCCTTCTTCTTCATCACAGTGCGAGTAAAGGTAGTCGCCGACGATAAAATTCAACAAGCTGTCGCCTAAAAATTCCAAGCGCTCGTAGGACGGTGTGTTTCTCTCTTTGCTGTACGTCTTGTGAGAAAAGGCCTCGGTCAACAGGACCGGATTCTTAAAACGAATACCGATCCGCGCCTCCAATTCGTGAAAAGGCGTCAATCCAGATCAAACTCTTCCAGTAAGTCCAACACATCGCCGATGCTGCGGACTTTCTCCAGGCGATCCTCGTCGATTTCGATGTCGAATTCATCTTCCACGCTCATAATCAACTCCACCAACTCGATGGAGTCCATATTTAAATCGTCGATAAAATCCATGGAAGGATCCAGTTCGTCTACGGAACGGTTCACCTGTTCGGCAATAATTTCTAAAATTCTTTCTCTCATTTTCCTGCTCCTTCTCTATATTCTTCTCCTCGCACCATGCGCACCAGTGCCTCCGTCGCCGAAAAAACGGCCTCGGCATTGGATGCGCCGTGGGCTTTAAATACGGGTTTTTCAAGCCCAAGTAAAGGCACGCCGCCGTAACGACTGTAATCCAGATCCCCTAAGATGCTCTTAGCCAACATCTTCAGTTCACCGGCCTTTTCGCTCCCCTTGGCTGCCGATGCGACGCCATGTTGAATGTATCCCACCGTGCCTTCGATGGTCTTCAGTAATATATTTCCGGCGAAGCCGTCGGTAACGATGACATTCACGTTGTTAAAAAGAACGTCCCTCGCCTCGATGTTTCCGGCAAAGTGCTCGATGCCGTCGGCCATGAGCTCGTAGGCCGCCTTGACCTGTTGATTGCCCTTGCCTTCTTCCGTGCCCACGTTTAACAGGGCCACCGTCGGCGCGTCCACGCCTTCTACATCGCGCAGGTAACTTTGGCCCATTTCGGCAAAACTTAAAAGCATTTCAGGGGAGGCGTCCATATTGGCCCCCACGTCTAAAATTAATTTCTTTTGGCCGCTGATTTCTAAATAAACCGGGAGAGCGGCCCGTTCAACCCCTTCTTTTCGCTTTACGATAAACATGCCGCCGGCCAACAAAGCGCCGGTGCTTCCCGCGCTGATCATGCCGTCGACTTTTCTCTCTTTTAAGGCACCGAGGCCCATGACAATGGCGCTGTCCTTCTTTTTCCGAATGGCAAGCGCCGGGCTGTCTTCCTGAGTAATGGCCGAGGCGCAGTGGACGATATGGGTTTCATCCACGCCTTCCATGGCCTTTAAACGCGCCGCGTCGCCAAAAAAGATCGGCTCGATGCCCAAGGCCTCTTTCGCCTTCAGGGCCCCTTCGACAATCGCCTGAGGTGCGTGATCCCCGCCCTGGCAATCAAAAGCTATTTTCATGTGCGTTCTCCTTATATATAAACCGGAAATAAATGCGACTCTTCGATCCAACCTATTGTAATATAAACCCTTCCCGTCATTCAACTATTTGGCCGAAGACGAGGAGTTTTCTGCAAAAAAATAACCTTACAACTCTGAAAGCTGTAAGGTTAAACACGTCAATGCGATCCCGCCACCGAGAAAATATGCTCGGTATAGGGAGTCTACATGGTGCGGGAAAGAGGACTTGAACCCCCACGTCGTTGACACTAGATCCTAAGTCTAGCGCGTCTGCCAATTCCGCCATTCCCGCGTACTCGCGATGCGAGTTGAAATCCCGAAGGATTATGGGGTGGATAGTGGGAATCGAACCCACGATCTCCAGGACCACAATCTGGCGCCTTAACCGACTAGGCCATACCCACCACAAAATTTGACGATGGATATATATTAACATCATTTAATACCCATGTCAAATGTTTTTTAGCTTTTTAATGATTCAACAAATGCGCGCAGGGCCAGACCGCGGTGACTGACGGCATTTTTCTCGTCGTCGGTCATTTCAGCGAAGGTTTTGTCGTGTCCTTCGGGAACGAAGAGCGGATCGTAGCCGAAGCCTCCCTCGCCGCGAGGCGATTCGGTTATGTGTCCGGGACAGATTCCTTCCACCGTGTAGATCTCTTTTTCTCTCTTCACGGCGATGACCGTTTTAAAATAGGCGCTGCGGTCGGATTTGCCTTCCATTTCGCGCAAGAGTTTTTCGCGATTTTTTTCGTCGTTTCCGTCTTCGCCGGCATAGCGTGCGGAATAAACGCCGGGGCGCCCTTCGAGGGCTTGGACGAAAAGACCCGTGTCGTCGCCGATGACGATTTCGCCCTCCAGGGGCTTGATTTTAATCATGGCGTTTGCTTCCAGGGTGTCGCCGTCTTCCACGGGGTGGATGTCGCCGTAGCCGGCTTCGGTTTTCGACAGGACGCGGAATTTTCCGTCGACCAATTCGCGAATTTCCCTGAGCTTGTGTTCGTTGTCCGTTGACAGGATGATATTCATGGCGTCTCCTTTAAAAAAGGAAGGCTCCCGCCTTCCTTACATGTATTTGCGATTGTAGTTTTCGATTCCCTTGACGATGCCGTTGGCCAATTTGTCCAAATAGCTGTCGCTCTTCAGTTTTTCAAGTTCGCCGGGATTGGACATAAAGCCTCCTTCGATTAAGCAAGCCGTCATATTGGTTCGTCTTAACACGGCGAGTTCCGGACGATTCTTGATTCCGCGATTGTTGGCGCCGGTTTCTTTTAATACGGCGTTAAGTACTTCTCTCGCGAGGAGCGTTTGATCGCCTGCATCTTTTTTCAGTTCCACGTCGTTTTCGGAGGCGTAGAGTACCTCGATTCCGTAGGCCGAAGCACTGCCCGCCGAGTTAAAGTGGATGCTCACAAAAATGTCCGCATCGTTGCGGTTGGCGATGGCCGCCCGTTCGCTCAAGGCGATAAATTCGTCGGTGGAGCGCGTCATAATGACATTGTAGCCCCGTTCTCTCAGCATGGATTCCACGCGAGGCGCCAAGCGAAGGTTCAGGGCTTTTTCCGTCGTCTTGTCTTCGGCGACGGCACCGGAATCGTGGCCGCCGTGACCGGGATCGATGACGACGGTGATGTTTTTCTTTTGACCCGGCTCCATGGGTTGGGGTTTCGCATCGTTTACTTCCGGCTCTTTCGGCAGAGGCATGGGCTCTTTCGCCTTTTCAACAGGCACTTTCGGCTCTTGGACCGGTTTCGCTTCATTCTGTTGTTGCGGCGCCTTAACGACGCCGTTGTCGATCGTCGCCAGGCGTTTATTTTGATCCCAATCGACGCTGAATCCCAGGGACTCCGACAAGAAGCGCAGAGGCACCATGGTCTTGCATTCATTGTTTTGGGCCGTGTACTGGGTCAGCTTCGGCACCGACGCGTCGTCGATGCGCATTTTCTTTCCGTTGACGTAGACGACGGAGCTGTTGATCTTCAGCTTCACGTCTTTGTCCATCATGGAAATGCTCACCGATTTGGTTTTTTGATTCCATTTAACATTGGCTCCCATAAGTTCCGTGAGCTCGCGAATGGGAACGAAGGTGCGGCCGTTGTCTACATAAGGTTTGTATTCACTGTATAGGTCAAAGCCGTTTACCTTGACATTGGCGACGCTGACCTTTCGATTGTTGCCATTGGTTTTAACACGCATGGTTGCGCCGGCTGCTTCCGAAAATCCTGAAAAGATTAACATAAACGCGAAGCAAAGGGCGAAACTTCTTAGAAATCGTTTCAAGGGAACCTCCTTCAAATTGGTAACACTTTGTCACTAATTATTATGGTTCCCTCGCCTTTAAATGTCAAACAGTCCGTAGCCTTTGTAACTTTACTGTAATCTTATGAGAGCCGTGTAGAGGGCGTCGGGGCCGGGGGAGGCGATTTCTTGTTCCGAACCGTCTTTCATTTTGTAGACGACGCGGTTTTCATCGGTCACTTCGCCGATTTTCGTAAATAAGATGCCTCGGTCTTTTAATTTCTTTTGCATAGGTTCAAAATCGTCTTTATCCAATACAACCAACATGGAGCCGCTGGAAATAAGGCGGTACCAATCCACCTCGGCCTTTTTCGCCACGGCTTTCGTGGATTCCAATACGGGAATCGCCTCTTTGTCGATGGTCACGCCCACCTTGAGTGCCTGTGCCATTTCCCAAATGGCGCCTTCCACGCCGCCTTCGGTGACATCGTGCATGGCGCGAATGCGAAAATCTCCGGCCACGTCGCCTTCCGTTTGCACACTGAGGGCATCGACCAGTCCACGGCCTTCTCGAAACAGCTCCTCGCCGATCTCCTTTAAGGCCTCGGCGCAATCCGTCGCAAGGATGGCCGTGCCTTCAAGGCCGGCGTACTTGCTCATGGCTACCACGTCCCCTGCCCGCACCTTTGACGGATCGGGCACTTTGTCTTTGCTGACGCGGCCCACAACGGTGGAGATCATAATGGGTTTGGACACGGTGTCGGTAATTTCCGTGTGTCCTCCAATAATATCCATATTAACCGCGTCGGCGGCCTTTTGCGCGTCGGCCATAATGGTTTCGATGTCTTCCGACGTGGTGTTCACCGGAAGGAGCAGCGTCAGCAACACGCCCACGGCGTCGGCGGATTTCGTCGCCACGTCGTTGACGCTGATATGAATGGCCAGTGCGCCCAAGTTTTCCGCTGCCCCTGTAATGGGGTCGCTGCTCAATACGATCAGATCTCCGCCGAAGTCCAACATGGCCGTGTCTTCGCCGATGGAGGAAGCGCCCAAGACCTCGCTTCGCTTCGATTTTATTTTTGAAAGAATCAGTGAATCTAATTCTTCGTTGGATAGTTTTCCTACGTCCTTATAAACTTTCATTTATGACTCCTATATACTGGCGCTGTTGTCGCCGGCGTCGTTTACCGTCATTTCATCGCCCATCATCTCGTCGCCTGCGGAATCCATGCCGTCATCCGTTTCTTCGGAAGGGGCGGAATCACCTTCTTCGCCGCCGATTAAATAGGCCGTTAATTGGAAGTAGATCACATCGCCGACCGTCGCCGTCGGTTCTTCTTCCACTTTAACTTTCAACACGTCTTCCAATTGACTGCACCAGTTTTGTATTTCGTTGGCATCTTTTGCTTCGCCGCGAATGGACAGGGTGCCGTTTTGGTAATCCATGCCCGTTACGGTCAGTGTGTCCGGCGCAGAGGATTTTACCTTGGTAATGGCATCGGCAATGTCGGCGCTCTTTTGTGCACCGCTTCCGCCTTCAGTCGAATCCGATTCGTCTTGCGCCATTTCCTGTTCGTGGGTCCGGACGATAAGGTCTCGGTTTTGCTGCTTTAATTTTTCACCGTAGATAAAGGAGCCGATGAGAATGGCAAAGGCCACGACAAGGGCGCCGATGGGCAGGTAGTAGTTTTTGCCTCCGCCGCCGGAGCGTCTTGTGCCGGAGAACATGGCGGCAACATCGCCGTGTTCCGCCGCGGCGGCAAAAACATCCGCTAAATTCAGCGGCTTATAGACTTCCTCGTCCATAAGCGCGGAAAATAAGCCGCTTTCCACGAAAGAACCTGCGATTAATTGCCTGTCGGCCAGGGCAAAATCGCCGCCCATATGCTCCACATGGCCCAAGGCTTCGTAATAAGCCGATTGCATTTCCCTTTTCATGGCGGCGGGATCTACATCGCTCATGCGCTCGTCGAAATTTTCGTTTTTAATGCGCAGGACATCTTCCGCTTCCAGTTCGTTTCTCGCCATAAAGTCCAGGACGGAGTCGTTGACCTCCGTGCGGTCGAAGAAGCGATTTTCGTGGCCGTAGTAAAAGCCCAAATGGCTCGTGCCGACGAAATTCACCCTCGCGCCGCCCAGCCAATGGGCGTATTCCAGGCATAGGGTTGAAAAAGGAATGATGCCGCGAAGTTTTATTTCGCATTTTTTCGCTAAATCCCTGTAACCTTCCAAGATTTCTTCGGGACATATTGTAATTAACAGATGGTGGATGTCGTCGTCACTTTTTAAATCCACCGAATCCAAGGCATATTCCTCTAAATCCTGAGGGAAAAGTGACGGACACTCGTTTTCGATTAGCGAAGCCCTCTCCTTCTCCGTCATGGACGGCACGTGCATGGTGCGGTTTACCGCCGATGCGGAATTTATGACGAACAAGGCATTGCTCTTGGTCAGCTCGTTTTCTTCCAAGGTCTTTTTCAAAAGATAGTGCAATTGCGCGCTGTCTAAAATTTCGCCGTCACTAAGGACGTTCATCGGTATATCAAAAGAATAAAGTGCGCTTACGGATTTGTTTTCGTCTACATTTGCTACATAGCAGCGACGATCTTCGAAGTAAATTATCGTTTCGCGCTTATTAAATAATTTCATTTCGCCCTCCTACAAGCATTATATCCCACGAATGCGTAATTTTTATGTAATTTAAACAATTTCGTTCATAAATAAATTCCTACGATCAAAAAACCCAACAGAAAAAAGGGAAACATGGGGACGGCTTTCTGTTTGAGGACTTTGAAAAAGTAGAGGCCCCCGCCGATGAGAGCGGCAGAAACAAAGGTCACGGTGAAAAATAAATAGCTTCTCCAAATCTCCCCGATGCCCAAGGCGAGAATCGAAGCATAATAAATGTCCCCCTCGCCCACCGCCTTGGGAAAGAGAAAATAAAGCGCGCCGATCAGGCAAAAGAGAAAGGCGCCGCTTAAGGGATGAAAGGCCCCATCGAGAATCAGTGCCGCGATAAAGAAAACGCCGCCTACGACGAGATCCCCTGTAAACACATCGCGATGGCGACTGTCTTCCAGAGCCAAAAGATACATGCCAAATACGGCGACCACCGGGAGGACGGAGGCCTTCTCCATGCCCAAGTGATGGAGCAAAAAGACGACGAGGGTGCCCCCCAGGCCTTCGCTTAGCGGATGGTAGGGGGAAATTTTTTCGCCGCAAGTGCATCGCCCTCGACAGAAAATGTAGCCGAGGACGGGAATCAAATAGGGCCACGGAATCCTGCAGCCGCAGGATTCGCATCGGCTTCTTCCCGCGATCCAGTTTTCGCCGCGCCTCCGCCTGTCGTCGAAAAGATTGAAAAAGGACACAAAGGAGGCCGCGAGAAAAAAAGCGGCTAGAAAGATCAGCGCCATATCTATTTCGCTTGACTCGTATCGGTCACTAATTCATTCTTTTCATTTATCTTAACCATGCCGGGCTCGACGATAATTTTTCCATTTTTGGCCTTAACAGTAAATGTTTTTTCACTTAAGGATTTCGCCGGCTTCGGAACTTCCTCGGATTCAAGATATTTCTTTATCTCACTCATGTCAATATCTCCGTCTTTTGCTTCCGGATGATCTATGGAATAAAGAATCGCCGCATTTTTTATGACCCGCACATTGGCATTGTGTGCCGTGGCCTGAGCACTTAAATTGGAGCGTTGGTAGCGGGGAATGGCGATGGCGATGAGAAGAGCCAAAATGGCGATGACGATAATAAGTTCGATGAGGGTGAATCCCTTTTTCTTTTTCATAATTTCCTCCTAAAAACTGTTTACCATATCAAACATGGGAATGGCAATGGAAAAAATAATAAATCCGACGACCACGGCCATGAGCAGAATCAGTGCCGGCTCTATGTATATGCTTATGCGCTCGGCGCGATTTTTCTGCCGCCCTTCCTCCAAATGGATGGCCACGGCGAGCATCTCGCTTACGGCGGAAGACGCCTCGCCTAAGGCGACAAAGGAGCAGTTTTGCGCTTTAAACAAATCGCTTTTCTCCATGGCCAGAGAGAGCTCCTCCCCTTTCATCAAGCCGCGAATCATCGCCTGCGCCTTTCTTTCGATGTAGGGATTTTCTGCCCCTTCGTTCATGTTTTCCATAATGCGCAACAGATCCACGCCGTTATCCATTTGCATTCTCATGGTTCTTAATTGCCTCAGCTCAAAGGGATCTCGGTAAAAAGGCGCGGCGATGGGCAGATGGTACCATCTGCGGTAGAAGCCGTCGGCGGTTTTCGGATTGTTTTTCAAGATTAAAATCGCGAGAACCAAAAAGAGCAGTGCCACGATGTAGAGAAGGCCGAAGCGATTAAAATGGTCGGCGATGGCGATGAGCATGCGGGTCATCAGAGGCAAGGGCACCTGTCGGGATTCAAAGACGTCGGTAAAGACAGGAAGAACCGAATGAAGCACCACCTGCAAGACGAAAAGAGATGTAATCATAAGGATGACGGGATAGGCCAGGGCATTTGCAAGTTTTCTGTGCATTTGTTGTTCCTCGTCGAAAAAATCCGCCAGTTGGCGAAAGATGTCGCCCAAGGTTCCCGCCGCCTCCCCGCTTCGAATCATGCCGGGGACGAAATGGGGAAAACAGTCGGCTTCATGGAAAGCCTCAGAGAGGAGCTTCCCTTGCCGCACCGCCTCCACGATGAATTCCAATTTTTCTTTCTGAAGGCCTTTGGACTCCCGGGCCATTAATTCCATGACCGTAACGATGTCCAAACCACCGGACGACATAAGGGCCAGTTGGGAAAACAATAGGGCCAATTGCCCTTTCGCAATCACCCGCCGCGGCTTTGTTAATTGAAGCCGCCGCCCTTCTTCTTTCAAGGCGACGATGCGGTAGCCGGCTTCGTGGAGCTTTTCCCGCGCCTCCTGTAAATTCTCCGCGTCCATTTCATCGGTCACGAGATTCGACTGTGCGTCGATGATTTTATACTTAAACTTCATGGCTCACCTACATGGTCATAATGGTGCGGTAGGCTTCATCGAGGCTGATGGTTCCCGCAAGAATCTTCTCGCGCAGGGCCTCTTTCAATGGAATCATGCCCGTTATCACCGCCGCATCCCGCAGGGCATCTAACGTGACGCCGGGCTTAATTAGGTCGCGGATTTTTTCGTTCATGGCCATGATTTCGAAGACGGCTTCCCTGCCGGTGTAGCCTTCAAAACAATGTTCGCAGCCCGCGGCTTCGTAGGTCGGTCCGTCGATATGGAAGTAATCGTCTTTTCTGTAAACTTCTTTCTTGCAGTGATCGCAAAGCTTTCGAACGAGACGCTGGGAGATCACGCCGATAATTCCCGCCGACAACATATAGGGCTCAATGCCCATGTCCATGAGGCGGATAATGGCCGAGGGCGAATCCGTAGTGTGGAGCGTGGAAAAGATCAGGTGGCCGGTGATGGACGACCTCAAGGCGATCTCTGCCGTTTCCATGGAGCGAATTTCCCCGACCATCATGACCTCGGGATCCTGGCGCAACATGGCTTCCAAACCCGTGGAGAAGGTTATGTTCGCTTTGGGATTCACCTGCATTTGATTGATCCCTTCGATGGCAAATTCCACGGGATCTTCGATGGTCAGAATATTTCGCTCCACGCTGTTTAAGAGTTGGATAAACGTATAGAGGGTCGAGGTTTTCCCGGATCCCGTGGGCCCGCAGATCAAAACCAGGCCCAAGGGTTGGCGCAGCAGTTTTTCAACTAGGACCAGGTTCTCCCCATCCAAGCCGATGCCTTCCGGGGTGTAGTTTAGGCCGCTTCTGTCCAAGAGGCGAAGCACCAGCTTTTCCTCACCCTTTACGGGAATCGCCGATGCCCGCACGTCCACGTCGCGATCGTCGTAGCTAAAAGTAAAGCGGCCGTCTTGGGGCTTCCGCTTTTCGCCGATGTCCATGGAAGAGAGAAATTTGATCCGCGTGACAAATTCCGAGTACAAGCGCTTTGGGTAGGTGTCGTACAAAAAGAGCGTGCCGTTTCGACGCATACGAACCCGCCAGTTTTCACCGGCCGGTTCAATATGCACGTCAGAACAGCACGCTTCGACGGCATCATTTAAAATTTTTTCGCTTAATTGGACGGCACTGACGCGGCCCGCCGAAACAGTCGTTTGGGCATTCATTTGCCCTTTGTCTTTCGATGCGGAAAAGGAAAATTTCTTGTCCATCACTGCCTCCAAAAATTGCTGGCCTTTCGGTGCCCGTCTTCACTATGATTCTTTTGACTCGTCGCCTTCCGTGCGCTGGTAATCGCAATCCGAATTGTGGCATTGGATGCGCGTGCCGCGTTTCGTGGTCTTCTTCGTCAATATATCGCCGCATTTCGGGCAACGCTCGTCGATGGGCTCATCCCACGAAACGAAATCGCAATCGGGATACTTGTCGCACCCGAAGAACTTCCGCCCCCGCTTGCTCCTCTTAATGACGATTTCCCCTTCGCCGCACTTCGGGCACTTCACGCCGATTTTTTCCACCAAGGCCTTGGTGTTTCGACAATCGGGGAAGCCCGGACAGGCGAGGAATTTGCCGTAGCGTCCCATTTTAATGACCATATTCCGACCGCATTTTTCGCAGATCACGTCGGTGGGCTCGTCGCGAATTTCAACTTTCTCGATTTCTTTTTCCGCCCGCTCCAGGTACTCGGCCAGTTGCTTGTACACTGGATCCACGGCTTTTTGCCAGGCAAGTTCCCCGTCGGCCACGGCGTCCAAACTGTGTTCCATCTTCGCCGTAAAATCCTCGTCGACAAACATGGGGAAGTAATCCGTTAAAAGGTCATTGACCGTTTCTCCGAGCTCCGTGGGCACGAAGCGTCGCTCCTCGCTCACCACGTAGTAGCGGGAAAGCAAGGTATTAATTATCGGCGCGTAGGTACTGGGCCGGCCGATGCCCAGCTCTTCCAAGAGCTTAATCAGGGACGCTTCGTTGTAGCGGGCCGGCGGCTGTGTGAAGTGTTGTTCCGGCAAAATCTCTTTTACTTTTAAGTGTTCCCCCACTTCGAAGGCGGGAATCTCCTTGTCCTTTTGATCCTTCGAGGGGAAGACCCTCAAGAAACCGTCGAATACCAGAGTATTTCCGTTCACTTGAAACATTTCCGTGCGGCTTGAAAGCTTCACTTTTTGCGTATCGTAAAGGGCTGCCGTCATTTGCGAGGCCACGAAACGGGACCAGATCAATTCATAGAGGCGGAACTCGTCGCGCCCCAAACTTTCTTTTAAGCTCAATGGCGTGCGACTCACATCCGCCGGGCGAATACACTCGTGGGCGTCCTGGGTGTTTTCTTTCTTCTTCGACCAGGTAGAGGGCGCGCTGTATTTTTCCCCGTAGGCCTTTAAAATATGGGCCTTCGTTTGGGCGACGGCCTGCTCGGAAATCCGCGTGGAGTCCGTACGCATGTAGGTAATCAAACCCACGGAGCCTTCCCCGGGAATGGTGATCCCTTCGTAGAGTTTTTGCGCCACCTGCATGGTCTTGCGGGTGGTGAAATTCAGGCGCTTGTTCGCCTCCTGCTGCATGGTTGAGGTGGTGAAAGGCGCTAAGGTGCGGCGCTTTCTCGATCCCTTTTGAATGTCCGAAACCACCAATTCTTTCGGGTCCATGCGCTTCATCACGGCGTCCACATCGGCTTTGGTATTTAAAGTCACCGACTGAATTTTTCCGTCTTCTAGGGTTCCGAAATACTTCGCCTCGAAGGTTTTTCGGTTCTTTAGGGCTTTCGCCACGATGGTCCAGTATTCCGAAGGTTCGAATTCGTTGATCTCCTCTTCTCGGTCGCAAATAATTTTTAAAACCACCGACTGTACCCGCCCGGCGCTGAGTCCGGATTTGACCTTCTTCCATAAGAGCGGGCTGATTTTATAGCCCACCAGGCGATCTAAAATCCGTCGGGCCTGTTGTGCGTCCACCAGCTCCATATTGATGGGCCGGGGATTTTTTATCCCGTTTTTCACGGCATTTTTCGTAATTTCGTTAAACGAAATCCGCACATTGTCCTCGGGATCCATGTCCAAAATATGGGTTAAATGCCAACTGATGGCTTCCCCTTCCCTATCCGGGTCAGTTGCGAGAAGTACTTTGTTGGCTTTTTTCGCTTCCGCCTTCAGCTCTTTAATAACCGGGCCCTTGCCCCGAATATTAATGTACTTCGGTTGGTAATTGTCTTCTATATCGATGCCTAATTTCGATTTAGGCAAATCACGAATGTGCCCCACAGTGGCCACGACTTTGTAATGGCTGCCGGCCATTTTGCGGATGGTCTTTGCCTTTGTGGGCGACTCCACGATGATCAGATTCCTTGCCAAATTATTCCAAATCCTTTCCTGCACTAAAGTATTTCGATGCAGTTGCTATCCACACCTGTAATGTAATTTTTTAATTCTAACATGGTTAATACGCTTAACACGTCGGTAATATCCCAACCGATATGCTCCATAAGGGCCTCCGTATTTTGATGGCCGTCCCTTATACTATCATACAATGTTTTTTCTTCCAAAGAGAGTTCGGAAAGATCCGGCGAAGTTTTCTCTTTTTTCATCTGATAGACCGGATGATCCAGTATGTCTTCCGGGGAAAGGGCGATGGATGCCCCGTCGAAAATCAGGCGATTGGTGCCTTGACTGTAAATGGAATCCACATTGCCGCAGACGGCAAAGACTTCCCTGCCATATTCCGCCGCCAGGCGTGCGGTGATCAAAGAACCGCTTTTTTCCTTGGCTTCCACCACCAACACGCCGTCGCCCAGGGCCGCAATGATGCGATTTCGCTCGGGAAAGCGAAAAGGCTGGGGCGAGGTGTAGGGCGGATACTCGCTTATAATCAGCCCTGTGGCTTTAATGGCCTCGTAACAGGCGCGGTTGCTCCTGGGATAACAGTCGCCGATGCCGTTTCCCAAGACAGCGATGGTTTCGCCACAGGCGTCCAGTGTGGCCTGATGGGCGAGCTTATCGATCCCGAGAGCCAGTCCGCTGATGATGACGAGGCCCGATGCCGCCAGCTGAGACACGAATTTTTTACAGACCCTCTGGCCGTAATCCGTATGTTTTCTCGCGCCAACCACGGAAAGGGCCGGCTTCGCCATGAGTTCCAAATTGCCCAAGGCATAGATAACCATGGGCGGATCCGGCGTAAGGGCCAGTTTTTCGGGATAGAAATCGTCGCCGACAACTAATGTCTGTATGCACTGGGTTTCCAGAACGCTTTCTCGCTTGCTCAAATCCCTTTTCAAAAACATGTCCGTGCGCGTCTTCAACTTTTTCGGAATGTTGTCGTTTTCGAAAAGGGACAACTGCCCTTCCTCCTCGGTCATGTAGCCGTAAAGCTCCATCATTTCGGCGTTTGGCATGCCGGCGAGGGACAATCGGACGAACAGGGACCGCAAATCTTCTCTTATTCCGACCAATATTTTCCCTCCACAGATTTGTAGCGCACGGCTTCTAAAACGTCCTGGTCCGTAATGGGCCCGCCGTCTCGCAAATCGGCGATGGTACGGGCCACCTTCAGCACTTTATGTAGGGACCGTCCGCTGAATTTATATTTCTTATAGGCCATGTCCAGGAGTTTTTGCGAACTCGGGGATAATCGGCAGTATTTTTCCACGTCGCGGTCGGGAATATCCGCATTGGTCATAATCCCCGTGCCTTCGAAGCGGGCTTTTTGATAGCCGCGGGCCCGTTCCACACGCTCCCTCACCGTCTTCGAATCCTCGCCCTGTGCCGTTTCCTTCATGTCTTCGTAACTAATGGGCTTCACTTCCACCTGCAGATCGATGCGATCCAATAGGGGATGCGAAATCTTTCCCAGATACTTTTGAATCTGCTGCATGCTGCAACTGCATTCGTGATTGGGATCCTGGTAATAGCCGCAGGGGCAAGGGTTCATGGAAGCGATGAGCTGAAAATCGGCGGGAAATTCCAGACTTGCCGTGGCTCGAGCCACGTGAATCTTCCCGTCTTCCATGGGTTGGCGCAGCACTTCCAATACGCTGGACTGAAATTCCGGTATCTCGTCCAGGAACAGGACGCCGCGGTGGGCCAAAGAAATTTCTCCCGGTTTCGGGATGCGGCCGCCGCCGATGAGGGAAACGCCGGAGGCCGTGTGGTGGGGCGAGCGGAAGGGCCGCTCCGTCATCAGCCGGTTTTCCGCCAAAAGACCGGAGACGGAATAGATCTTTGTCACTTCGATGGCCTCTTCGAAAGCCATGCGCGGCAAAATCGTGGGCAGGCGCTTGGCGCTCATGCTCTTTCCGCTTCCCGGCGGACCGATCATTAAGAGATTGTGGGCCCCCGCCGCCGCCACTTCCAAAGCGCGCTTCAATTGACTTTGCCCCTTAATATCGGCAAAGTCCACATCGTAGGTCTTCATGTAATCCATCGGATTTTCCACCACGGCCTCATCGATGGTGGATTCACCGGTCAGGAGAGAAACTACTTCTTTTAAATTAGAAGCGGGATAAATGCTTACGTCGCGAACTATGGCCGTTTCGTTTTCGTTGGCCTTGGGGACGATGAATTTCTTGTATCCCAATTCTCTCAGTGAAATCACCATGGGAAGGGCGCCGCGAATGGCGGATATTTCGCCGTTTAACTGAAGCTCCCCTAAAAATATGTAATCGTCGATGACTTTCGGATCGCCGAAGCCTTCTGCGGCTAAAATGGACACGGCCACGGCCAAATCCATTTGGGATCCGTCTTTCCGTCGGTTTGCGGGAGATAAATTGACCGTGATGCGCTGTTGGGGGTAAGGCATGCCGATGTTTTTAATCGCCGCATGAACCCGTTCGCCGGATTCGCGAATTTGCGCGTCGGGCAATCCGACCATAAGAAAGCGCGGAAGCCCGCGACTTAAATCGCATTCGACTTCCACGACAAATCCGTCTAATCCTTCTAAGCTACAGGTTTTCACTCTGGCATACATGTCATTCCCCCAAGTCATTTCCGTCGAAGGCATTTTTTATGTGATGAATCATCGGCTTGTCCGTTAAAAACACTTCGATCACATCGAAACGTGCCGCACGGTAAAAAGGCGATCGTTGCGTCAAATAGTGCTCTGCGGTCATATAGATCTGGCGCCGTTTAAAGATGTCCACGGCATCCTTCGGGTCGCCGTAGGAGACATTGGTCCGCGTCTTCACCTCTGTAAAGACCACGATGCCCTTCGTAAAGCTTATGATATCGATTTCACCACGTTGAAATCGAAAATTTCGCTCCAGAATTTCGTGGCCCTGTTTTTCCAAAAACTTCGCCGCAATCCCTTCGCCCGTTTCGCCGACGTTCATAATCCCTCCCAGCTATACTCAATAATATATACTAAATCCCCATTTAGCACAATTGTTTTATTCCGCCAATTTTTGAGGCCGTCAAAATTCAGTTGGCTTTTCTCTTCCTCTTATTCTCTTTCTCACTATTATAGCAAGATTGTTTTTTAAAAATACAAAAAAATTTGCCGCCTAAGCGACAAATTCATTTCTTCTGTTTAGTTTTCTCTCCGGCGCCGCTCGCTTTCCCGGGAACCATCCGGGTAGCGGTCCTTATTGTAGATGCCGATGCACAGGGCGAAAAGCAGGGAGCAGATGCCCGCCGTGATGCAGACCACGGAGATAAATATATTGGTCAAACTGGAGCGTTCGAAGAGGCGATTCAATACCATGATGAGCGAAAACATGCCGATAAATACCAGGGCCAAACCGGGTAGGTAGCGCATAAATTTCATTTGTTTCCCCATCATATTGATGACGAAGGTAAGAATAAGGGCGATGATAACCGCCAGTACCAATATGCCTATATACTGCAAGTTTCCGTTTAAACTTTCAGAGATTTTCGATATCATGTGATCCTCCTACTTGCCGGGCACCCGGGAGTAATACGTCCGATGGGCCTCGGCCTGTTCCATAAGATTTTTTAATTGACGCTCGTCGAGGCTGCCTTTCGTCTTGACCAATTGCAAGAGATTGCCGTAAATGTCAATATAGGCCACATCGTCTTTTTCGCGATAGACGGTAAAGAGCTTTTCATCGTCTTGGTAGATGTCGATGATAAACAAATTGTCTCCGGCGATGCCCACGTCGTCTTTCGTTTTATTATACCCTACTTTCATTAAATAGTCAGTCTTGCCTTTGCGAATGACATAGGTGGGACTGTCGATGCGCTGCCCGTTAAAAAGGGCGCCCATGGGGGCGAAAATGGCATCGGATCCGATGACGGGCCGAAGATCGACGCTGTCGTCGGTGACGGTTTGAATCTTCGTCACCACCCAACGTCCCTGGAGAGGGGATCGATTGAGGGCGGGCTTTTCGATGATGCGGTAGTCGCCCTTAATGGGACCGCAGGCCGTTAAAAACAGGAGCAGGAGCAGGAGTAGGATCGGAAGTCGTTTTTTCATGCGTCCGCCTCGCTTCCTAAGGGTATGATGATTCGAATGGTGGTTCCCACGGACTTTTCCGAAACGATTTGTATGGCGCCGTTGTGAAGCTTTACGATTTCATCGGCGATGGAAAGGCCGAGGCCCGAGTGGGAGTTGGAGTGTTTCCCCTTGTAAAACTTTTCCTTGGCCAGGGCCAGTTCGTTTTCATCCATGCCCACGCCGTTATCGGAAATAATCATTTCATAGTTCGGAAAATTTTTCCGCGCTTCAAAGAGTACCCATCCGCCGGGATCGGTGAATTTTATGGCGTTGTCGATGAGATTAATGAGCACCTGGCGCAGGCGGTCTTCATCGGCTGTCAGAAGCACCACTTCTTCATTGATTTCGTTAATTAAGTGAATGTTCTCTTTCGATGCCCGGGGCTTCATTTGCTTCCACACATCTTCGCAGGTGGAGGTAATGTCGAAGCGATCTTTTTTCAGGGTGATTCGCCCGGAAATGTATCGGGAAAAATCCAAGAGCTCTTCCACCATTTTCGACAAACGATCCGTTTCATTTTCGATAATTTCGAAGCCTTCGTTCATGACTTCGGTCTCCGTCGGATCCGTATCTTTCAGTACCGCCGCCCAGCCTTTGATGGAGGTAAGCGGGGTGCGCAGTTCGTGGGAAATGGAGGAGATAAAGTCGTTTTTCACCTGTTCTTTTCGAACGATTTCCGCGGCCAGTGTGTTAATGGACTGGGCCAATTGCCCCAATTCGTCGTCTCGCTTCATGACGATGTGTTTTTTGTACTGGCCGTCGGCCAATTGAATGGCGGTGGATTGAATCTCTTCGATGGGCCTTGTAATGCTCTTCGCCAACATACGACTGACTACGACGGCAATGGCCATGACAAGGGCTGTTAAGAGAAGGAGGTAGCGGCTCAATGTCCACACCGAACGAATGGCAGGCGCCAAAGATGATGAGTAGCGCAACGCGCCGATGACGCGATTGTCATTGGAATAAAGGGGGCGGGAGACGGAAAGGACTTTCGTGTCGGAATAGGGCACAGGGCCGATGCGAAAGTCGACTTTGCCACTCAACGCCTGCACCACATCAGGATAATCCTTCACCGGATCGTTAATGGCGCCGATGGAATCGTAGACCAGCTGGGCGTCCTTGTCGATCATCTGCACCTGGCCGCCGAATTGATTAAAGATCATGTCGTAGTCGCCGTCCAAAAGTTCGTCGATGCTTCGGCTTTTAAAATAGCGGTCGTAGGTGTAGACGGCGCTGTCCAATTGTTGATTTAAGTAGAATTTTACCCCGCCGTAGGTGTATTCGCGAAAGCCGAAAATCAGAGCCAGATCCAAAAGGCTCACGGTTAAGAGAATCAAGGCGACGAAATTTCGCGTCACCGTTTTTCGAATGGAGTGTTTCATGCGTCGTTAGCTGTGTTTTTCCAGCGATAGCCCACGCCCCACACGGTTTCAATATAGACGGGGTGGGCGGCGTCTTCTTCCACTTTCGAGCGAAGGCGGCGAATGTTGACGTCGACGATTTTGCTGTCCCCTAAAAATTCTTCGCCCCACACGGCGTTTAAAATCTCGTCGCGACTCAAGGCGCGGTTGGCGTGGGTAATGAAAAACTTGACGATTTCGTGTTCCGTCGGCGTCAGCTCGATTTCCTTGCCGTTTTTATAAAACTTATGGCCGAAGACATCCACTTTAAAGATGCCCGATTCCAAGAAGCGTTCGCCCTTTTTCTCGCCCCTGTCTTCGCCGCCGAGGCGTCGCTCCAGAGATTTAATGCGCAGGGTGAGCTCCGTGGGGTTAAAGGGCTTGGTGAGGTAGTCGTCGGTGCCGCTTTGCAGGCCCATAATCTTGTCGTAATCCTCGGCCTTTGCCGTGAGCATAATAATGCCCAAGTGAGGGAAGGATTTTCTCAGTCGATCGCACACTTCGAATCCGTCGATGCCCGGAAGCATAATGTCCAATAGCACGATGGCGGGCTTTTCTCTTTCGGCGATTTCAAGGCCCTCTTCGCCGCTTCCCGCTTCGTACACGTCGAAGCCTTCCCGCTCCAAATTAATCTTAATAAATTTACGAATGGATACCTCATCTTCGACGAGTAGAATCTTCGTCATGGGCTCACTCTCCCTTCAAAATGCGCGTCGACTTTTTCTTTGACCATGGCGTAGAGGGACGGAAATTCCCGCACCGGCTCGATGCGCGCGTAGACATCTTCCTGTTTGATTTCGTGGCTTATCCAGGTGCCGCCACCACCGGCCGCATTGAGAAGAATGGGCTCAATTCGGTCCATGGCCAGGGCGAAATGCGACTCCGGTGTCTCTTGAGCCTCAAACTCTTCCCAAAGGGCGCGCATTTCTTTTCCCTGCTCTTTGGGAAGCATACCGTACAAATGCTCCGCCGCGCGCACTTCCCTCTCCCGCTTGGTCTTGTTGTTTTCCGTGTCGTAGGCGAAGGTGTCTCCCGCCTCGATTTCCACCACATCGTGGAACAAAAGCATAAACACCACCCGCTCCATGTCCACATCCTCCGGGGCATATTCCTTTAATATAAAGGCCATGGCCGCAATATGGAAGCTGTGTTCCGCGTCGTTCTCAAAGCGATCGGCGTGGAGGAGATGGGTCCTGCGGTAGACGCTTTTCATTTTTTCCAAAGCGTAAATAAATTCGATCTGCTTGTCTAATCGTTGGCTCATACTTATACGGCGAAATAAAAATCGCCCGCTCCTTTTTTCTTTTCGTATTCCTTTAATTCATTCGATTTGAAAATGCCTAAATCCGTCACCACGCCGGTAACCAGATTCGGCGGCGTCACGTCGAAGGCCGGGTAATAGCCCTTCACGCCTTCTACCGTGTGCTTGATGCCGTGGGCGCTCAGGCTCTCTTCGGGATCCCGCATTTCGATGGTTAAATCCTTTGCACTTTTTACGTCCATATCGGGAATCCCCGTGGCGAAATAGGGAACGCCGAAGTACGCCGAGACGATGGCGATTTGGTGGGTGCCCACTTTGTTTACGATGCTGCCGTCCATGCAAATGGAATCCGCCGCCGATGTGAATAAGCTGATGCCGTGATTTTCAATGTATGCCGCCACCATATTGTCCGTAATCACCGTGGTGTCCAGGCCCATTTGAGATAATACCGAGGCAGTAAAGCGGGCGCCCTGTAAAAAAGGGCGGGTTTCCGGGCAGACAAAGCTGATGTCTCTTCCGCTATTTATAATTTCCCGCGCCAACATCCCGATAATGGTTTCGCCGAAACATTGGGTCATGACCGTGCCCTCTTCGGGCAACAGCTCCATGAAATTCTTCGCCACGCGGTGGATGGTGGCGTAGCGCTTTTCCATGGAATGAAGGGCGTGATCCCGAAGGATCAAATCCAAATCCTCGTCGTCTAAATGATCCTTCGCCACGGCAAGAGCGCCTCGAGTCACCTGCGCCATACGCATGGCCGTGGTGGGGCGGCCGCTCGCCAGTACCTCCGCCGCCTCTTCCAAATAACGAAGCCGCGCCTCTCCTTTTAGGTGGCGTGATTCGTGGGCCGCAAGGGCCATGCCCATGGCCGCCGCCGTGTATGGACCCGCCGATTGGGTTACCATGTTCCTCAATGCGTCGCGCACCTCCACATGGGTTTTGCAACGCACATATTCCACCCGCACCGGGTAAATGCGCCGATCCAAAATCGACACGATGCCGTCTTTATAATAGGCCACGTGCTCCGCCTGAAGCATGTAGGCTAAATCTCCGTCAAATTGCATAGGTCCCTCTCTTTCCATGTATAATAGTACCATATTCAGGAAAGAGAAACGAGGTTATCATGCATTACGGAATCATCGGCGGCACCGGCTTTGAAGCCCCCTTTTCTCCCGCCAAAGAAGAAATTTTATCCACGCCCTACGGCGACGCCAAGCTTATTTATCCCGAAAACAAGCCTTATGTTTTCGTCTCTCGCCACGGCACGGACCACACCATTCCCCCGCACAAGGTGCCTTATCGGGCAAACATTTGGGCGCTGAAAGAAATCGGCGTTACGGAAGTATACGGCATCAGCGCCGTGGGCAGTTTAAAAAAAGAATACGGCCCCGATTCCCTCGTCTTGTGCGACGATTTTTTAGACTTTACAAAGACACGGCCTCACACCTTTTACGATGGCGATCACGAAGCGGCGAAACACATCGCCATGGACGCGCCCTACGACTCGGAATTAAACGATGTCTTTGAAGCGGCCTTCGGCGAAAAGCTTCCCCGCGGCGTCTACGTGGCCACGGAAGGCCCCCGCTTCGAATCCCGCGCGGAAATAAAATTTTACGCCTCCATCGGCGGCGACGTGGTGGGCATGACCAATGTGCCGGAAGTGGTTCTGGCGCGGGAAATGGGCCTCCACTACGCCAATATTTGCCACGTCATCAACTACTGCACCGGCGTGGAGGACACCATGGTTATTTCTAAATCCGAAGAAGTGAGAAACAAGATTATTCGCGCCGTGGACGAGGTCTTTACCTCCGACCGCGTGCCGCGGGAAGCGCGAATCGATCTCTTATAATTCATCCGAGAAAAAACCGGCGACGCGATCATAAAGATCACGCCGCCGGTTTTTTTATCCCTCTACATAGACGGCATCTTCGCCGTCTGATTCTTTAAAGTGTACGATGATTTTTTCCGACTGGGCCGTGGGCACATTTTTGCCGATAAAATCACCGCGTATGGGTAGCTCCCTGTGGCCCCGGTCCACGAGACCCACAAGTTCCACGAGCTTGGGCCGATCTTTCACCATAAGGGCGTCCATGGCGGCGCGCACCGTGCGGCCCGTGTAGAGGACATCGTCCACTAAGACCACACGCTTGCCGTCGATTTTTCCCATAAATTCCATGGGCAAAAAGGCCTCGTCCCGTCGATCGTCTCTGAAAAAACTCGGATCAAGGGTATAGACCGGCACATGCACGCCTTCGATTTGTTTCATCTTCTCTTGAAGGCGGCGAGCGAAAAATTCGCCCCGCGTCACGATGCCGATGAGGACCACATCGTCCAGCCCTTTGTTTCGCTCGATAATCTCATTGGCGATGCGAGCCGTGGCCCGTTTCATGGCGAGTTCATCTAAAATCTTGTGCATCGGTCCCCTTTCTCCTTTCGTATATAGGCTAGCATGCGCTCGGGAAATTTCGACGTAACGGCCACTTCATCTCCCGTGATCGGGTGGGTAAAGGCCAAATGGCAACTGTGGAGCAAAAGTTCTTTTTCTCTGTCGTTCTTCGCCCCATACAAGGGATCGCCTAAAAGCCCGTGGCCGATGGATGCCATGTGCACGCGAATTTGATGGGTGCGCCCCGTGTGAAGGGCTACGCGGATCAGAGTGGAATCGCGAAAGGCCAACACCGGCGCATACTCTGTCAGAGCTTCTTTGGAGGGATACACACCCGCCGCCATGCGAATGCGATTTTTCGGATCCCGCCCGATGGGCGAATCAATCATACCCGCTTCTCTGATCACGCCGCGACAAATAGCGTAGTAAATCTTTTCCACCCGCCGATTTTGAAAAGCGTCTACCAAGCCGTCATAGGCCGCGTCGGTTTTCGCTACCACCATGACGCCGGAAGTGTCCTTGTCCAGGCGGTGAACGATGCCCGGGCGAAGGGGATCGCTTCCCTTTGCCAAGTGGTCGAAGCGGTGCAACAGTCCGTGAACCAGGGTCTCTTCTTCCCGGCCCGCCCCGGGATGGACCACGAGGCCGTAGGGCTTGTCGATGCAGGCTAAGTGCTCGTCTTCGTAGAGAATCTTAAATGCCACGTCCTTCGGCTCCAGTACATAGGGCGCTTCTTCTTCGAAGGAAATTTCGTCCTCCGCCTGAAGTTTATAGCCTGCCTTCACCTTTTGTCCGTTTACCGCGACCCGTCCTTCGTCCACGGCCCGCTTCACTTGGGAGCGGCTCATTTCCAGTTTTTCGGCAAGAAAATTGTCCAGGCGGACGCCGGCATTTTCCGCCGTCAGTTTATGAAGCATGGCTGTTTTTCTCATCCCCGAAAAGGACGTGGATCATAAGCAAAATCGTGCCCACGACGATGAAACAATCGGCGAGATTAAAGACGGCAAAGTCTCTGCCGAAGAAGCGGAAGGACAAAAAGTCCACGACGAAGTGGAGGCGGATCCGGTCGATAAAGTTTCCCACGGCGCCTGCGAGAATCAAAACCAAGGCCACCCGCAAAGCCCCCTTCACATCTTCTTGCTTTCTGTAAATGGCGTAAAGCAAAAAGCCGATCACCGCGATGGTAATCACGATAAAAAGGGGCCGGCCTTCCTGCAGGATGCCGAAGGCGGCGCCGCGATTTTCTACGTAGAGCAGGCGAAAAAAGCCCGGGATAATCTCCACTTCCCCGCCACCTGCCAAGTGCCGCAAGACCGCGAGTTTGGACAGCTGGTCCAAGGCGATCAGTAATAGAATAATTAATGTAACCATAGCGCTCCTATCTGCTGTTTAAGGTTCCGTACTGAAAGCGCACTTTCCCCTTCTTCGTCTCATAGAGGGGCTCGAAAATTTTTATGCGTCCGAATCCCCGCACGGAAATCAGATCCCCGGGTTCGACGGTGTCGTGGGTCTTCTCCGCCCGCTTAAAGTTTACTTTCACCAAGCCCTTGGCCACCAGGCCCTTCACTTCGTCTCGCGATTTGTGGGTCACGGCCCGCACCACGGCGTCTAAGCGCATGGACGACACCACGGCCGCGGACACGATCCAGTCCTCTTCGATTTCAGGCACGGAGGCCGTTGGAATTTCTTTGAGGCTTATGGGCGCAGAGCTGACTTTTCTGAAATTCACGGCGATAAAATTCGCGATCTCTTTTTTCACGAAAACATAGGCCCCTTCGTCGGTGGGGGCGATGTCGCCGATTTTGTCACGCTCGATGCCCATACCCAACAGGGACCCGAGGATTTGCCTGTGATTGAAATCGCCGCCCTCTAAGTAAAAGGCCGCAACAAATTCCTCTTCCACGGGAAAGGGCTTGTAAACCGGGATCTTCCGCTCCCAATTCCCCGCCGGCTCGAAAGACATCTCCACATCCGGGAAATGACCGGCCCAGGAAGCCACCAGGCTCTGTTCGTAGGGATCTAAAAAATCACCGGCTGTCGCCCTGTAATTTCTCGAGCTGATTTCAGGCAGATCGAGAACGTGGCGCAACCGAGTGATTTTTTCAGGCTCTCTTATGTGGCGAAGGAGTTCATCCTTCCGAAGGCTCTTTACCAAGGAAAGATGCCCGAGTTTTGTAATTCTTCTTTTAACCCGTCGATGGCGATGTTCGCCGGCGCGAGAATAAAGATGTCTTTGTTCACCTTTTGAATCTTGCCCTCGATGGCGTAAAGGGCGCCGTTGACGAAGTCAAAAATTTCCCGCTTTACGTCTAAATCCAGTTGTTCGAAATTTAAGACGACGGCCTTGTTTTCCTTTAAGTCGTCGACGATTTTCGGCGATTCATCGTAGCTCAAGGGTTCGTGTACCGTAATGACCATGGCGGCTTTCGTTTGAATGCTCAACACATTGCCGCTGTCTTTTCTGCGGGGAGCCACGGGTTTTTGCGAATGGGTCGTGGTGATGGGTTCCACTTCCGTCGTTTGAAATGCGTCGTCTTCCGCGTAATCGTATTCGTCGTCGTATTCGTAATCTTCACCGAAACCGAACGCCCTTTTTAACTTGTTACCAAAATCTGCCATAATTTCCTCCTTAATAATGCCGTGCACCGAAAATGCGACTGCCTACGCGTACCATATTTGCGCCTTCTTCAATGGCGATGTGAAAGTCTTGGCTCATGCCCATGGACAAGTGAGTCATGTCGACACCTTCGTAATGGCGTCCGGCGATGTCTTCTTTTAAGGCCACCATTTTCCGAAACAGCTTCCTTAAATAAGCCTCGTCATCCACATTGGGCGCGACGGTCATTAAGCCGTCGACTTTCAGATGGGAGTAATCGACGATGGATTCCAGAAAGGGCAGTACCTGATCGTAGGCCAAGCCGCCTTTGGAGGCCTCGTCGCCGATATTTACTTCCAACAGACAATGGACGACGTGATCCGTTTCGCATCCTCGTTTTTGAATTTCTTTCGCCAAGGACGGCCTGTCCAGTGAATGGATCAAAACCACATCATTGTAGATATATTTTACCTTATTTGACTGCAAGTTTCCAATCATATGATAACGAACACGGGAACCGAGGGCATCTATTTTTTGCGTCAGCTCCTGTACCTTGTTTTCGCCGATATCCGTGACGCCGTATTTCAATGCTTCCTCGATGACATCCACGCTGTGGGTTTTCGTTACGGCGATCAATTGCACCGGCTCGCCGGTTAAACTGTGGCGTCTCGCTTCTTCAATTTCTTCTCGCACCCGCTTGAGTTCGTCGCCAATCGTCGACATACGCACCTCCTGTTATCAATACACAATTTTATCTTTGCGGACCTTCTTCGGCTCCACGATGACTTCGTTGGTGGGACGCAAAGTGGTCACTTCTTTGCCTTTTTTATTTTTAATCATGCCTTTGTCGTCGCCCATGCTGATGTAGGCGGCTTTGTCGCGAATCGACAAGACCTCCACGGGCACAAAGGTGACGAATCGGCGCACGGCATCGACGTAGACGCCTTTTTCGCCGTGTTTTCCCGCGACGATGGCCGTGGTGGGAATCTTCATGGCCGGGGATTCGCTTTTTATAATGGTGGTCTTTTGCTTCCGGGGTCGATAGACTTCCTGCAATTTATCCTGCAGACTTAAAATCACCACAGGCGATTGATCGTCGCCTACGACGGATTCCACCCGCGCTTCGGTCATGACTTTTCCGATTCTAACCGTCACCATTTTTCCCATTTCGTCTTTTATCAATCGCGCGTCGTCCACAGGCAAGGCAATTTTATAGGCCGTGTCGCTGATGGTACGGAAAAAGGCCCTGCCTTCTTTTACCTGATTTTCCCCCCGGGTCAAAGGCTCGATGCTCACTCCGCTCAAATAGGCTGCGGTAAAGGTGTCGTCGTCATTTTCCAGGGACAGCTCTTTTTTAAAGTCGTCGAAGGTGTAGCTTACGATCCCCGATGAAGGGGCCACGTAATCGGCACTGGTAGAGGCGATGCGGCGGGTGAGCCGATCTTTTTTCTCCTCCAGCTCGGGAATAGAAAGCTTCAACAACTCGTTGAGCTCCGACACATTCACCGTATGTTTCGTGCTTAAATCCAAGGTATTGATGGACGAAATCAGTTTTTCGTAATCCTCGTCGCGAATGAAGCGCTGAATGTTTCGAATGACATTTTCGTCTTCTTCGTTGATCCTGTCCTTGGATTTTTCCGAGGTGCGGTCGTTTTTAAAGTCAATGGCTGCCTGAATTCGAATAAGCTGGTCCTTCACCTTGGAATTGTCGTTCATGACATTAATATCCGCCACGCGAAAGCCCTTGGGCACCTTCTTTCCTTCCCGCACATTGTAAACGGCGGTGCCGCTCGCCTTTGTGAAGATCGTCTCTTCGTCAAAAAGCAGGTAGCCGTCGCCGCGGACCACGTCGCGAAAACACACCTCTTGGGGCTGCTCCGTTTTAGGCGCACAAACCAGGCGGTAATAAACGGAGTAGCCACCGCCTGCTAAAACCAACAACAGAAGGAGGACGAGAAGAAGCCGCCTGCGCTTTTTCTTCCGGTTCTGCCGCCGTCGAATTTTTTTTCGAACGTTCGAACTTTGAGTCATAGTAAAAATATCTTCTCGTTTTCGTGTTTATTGGGCCGCTGCATGAGATCCGACACGGCCTGCCCGGGATCGGCGCCGCGGTACAAGACGTCGTAGAGTTTTTCGGTGATGGGCATTTCGATGCCAAGCTCCCGAGAGAGTTCGTAGCATGCCTTCGTGGTCTTATACCCTTCCACCACCATGCCCACTTTCTCGATGGCGGCATCGGGATCCGTGCCCTTGCCGATGAGGTTGCCGAAGCGCCAATTGCGGCTGTGCACGCTGGTGCAAGTGACGATTAAATCGCCGATCCCGGAAAGGCCCTGGAAGGTAATTGGCTTCGCGCCCAGGGCAATGCCTAAACGCTGAATTTCCGTAAGGCCCCGGGTCATTAAGGCGGCCTTGGCGTTATCGCCGTAGCCCAGACCGTCGGAAAGTCCGGCACCGAGGGCGATAATATTTTTTAATGCGCCTCCGATTTCCACGCCGATCATATCATCTTGGACGTAGACGCGAAAGCTGTCGTAAGTAAATAAGTCTTGGGCCCACAGGGCGTGTTTTTCGTCTTCAGCGCAGACCAAGACGGTGGTGGGCATGAATTTCGCCACCTCTTCCGCATGGGAAGGCCCGGATAAAACGATGTAGGGCGAATCGGGCAGGATTTCTTTGGCCACTTGAGAAAGGCGCAGATGGCTTCCCTGTTCCAATCCCTTGGCCAGATTAATGACCGGGGCTTTCGATCCCGCCCGAGTCACGGCTTCCATGGTGGAGCGCACCGCCCCTGTGGGCACGGCCAAGACGATGCCGTCGGCGCCGTCGATGGTTTCTTCCACAGAAAGGTGCACCTGAATGGACGGATCGAAGGTGAAATCCTCTAAATAACCGGGATTGTCCCCCACCGATTGAATCCGCGCGTATTGTTTTTCGTTGCGTGTGTATATATGCACCTCGTGGCCGATGCGGGCCAAGAGATTGGCAATGGCGCTGCCCCAGCTGCCGCAACCTAAAATTCCGATCTTCACCGAATCAACCTCCGATCTTGTTTTCTCTGCCTTCTTTCAAGCGAATCAAATTGTCTTTATGGCGAATAAAGCCCATAAGCCACACGGCGAGAATCGCCCAGCGATTGTAGCCGATGCTTCCGTATTTTATAAGCATGGCCGCACTGCTCAGGCTGAGAAAGGTCAAGGACCCGACGCTCACGTATTTGGTGACCTTCGCTGCGATGACGCCGGCAATGGCCGCAACGCCTCCCCACAATGGCTGAAGCGTCGTATAGGAGCCGAAGGTTGTGGCAATGCCTTTGCCGCCGCGAAAACCCAGATAAAAGGGAAAGTCGTGGCCCAAAACGACGAAAAGGGCGGCGAAGAGCCGTATGGATTCGTCCAGCATGGGTGCGAGCAAAGCCATGGCCACCACGCCTTTTAATACGTCGATGGCGAAGGTGGTGTAGCCCAGCTTCTTTCCCATGACCCGCACGGCATTGGTGGTGCCGGCATTGCCGCTTCCTTCGTCGCGAATGTCTTTGTGGAAGAACGCGCGGCTTAAAATATAGGCGCCGGAAATAGAGCCTACCAAGTAGCAGGCGAAAAATACGAGGAGCGTCTTCATCGATTCCTCAGCTCCAGAATAATGGGCACGCCGTCGAAACGATAGGCCGCGCGAATTTGATTTTCCAAATAGCGCAAATAGGTGAAATGGAAAAGTTCCTTGTCGTTGACGGACAGCACGATTTTCGGCGGTCTGGCCGAGACTTGGCTCGCGTAGTAAAGCTTCCCGCGCTTGCCCTTATCCGAAGGGGGCTGATTCATTAAGACGGCCCGGTTCATAATGTCGTTTAAGACCCCGGTTTGAATCCTGAGGGAGTAATTGTTATTGACCACGTGAATCATGTTCAACAATTTTTCCACGCGAGAACCTGTCAGGGCCGAGATGAAAATCATGGGCGCGTAGTTTAAGAAGGGCAGCTCCATGCGAATGGCCTCTTCGAATTGCTTCATGGTGCGGGTTTCTTTTTCGATGGCATCCCACTTGTTCACTGCGATAATCATGGCCTTGTTGTTGTCGTGGGCGTAGCCTGCGATCTTCGAATCCTGCTCGCTGACCCCTTCCGTGGCGTCGATTAAAAGCACGCACACGTCGGCCAGCTCGATGCTTCTTAAAGTGCGCACGACGGAGTAGCGTTCCACTTTTTCGTTAATTTTTTTGCGCTTTCTAAGGCCCGCCGTGTCGATGAGCACGTAGTCCGTGTCTTCGTATTCGAAGAAGGAGTGAATGGAGTCCCGGGTCGTTCCGGGAATGTTCGTTACGATGGAGCGCTCTTCCCCTAAGATGCGGTTCACCAAGGATGATTTTCCCGCATTGGGCTTTCCGATAAAGGCCACTTTAATTTCGTCGCGGAAATCATCTTCCTCGACCTTGGGAAAAGACGCCACCGTGGCATCCAGCAAATCGCCGATGCCGCGGGACTGCTCGGCACTGATTGTGTAGGGCTCGCCTAAGCCCAACTCGTAGAAGTCGTAGCGATGGTCTTCCGATTCCTTGGCGTCCATTTTATTGACGACGAGAAGGGCTTCTTTTCCGCTCTTTCGAATGTAGGCGGCCACTTCCCGATCCACGGTAGTCAGGCCTTCTTTTCCGTCGACGACAAACAAAATGATTTGCGCATTTTCCACGGCCACTTCCGCCTGAGCCATGATCTCGGGCATAAAGGCCTCGTCGCTGGAGGGGTCCAGCCCGCCCGTATCGATTAAAGTAAATTCATGATCGAGCCACGTAGCCTTCGCATAGATTCTGTCTCGCGTCACGCCCGGCGTATCCTCGGTAATGGATATTTTCGAGCGCGTCAGCACATTAAATAAGGTACTTTTGCCCACATTGGGGCGACCCAATATACAGACGACCGGTCTATTCAACAGGACGCACCTCCAAACATTTTTCTAAAAATTCCGCACCGTTGTTGCTTACGGTTATAATCTTCGCGCCTAATTCTTTTTCCAAAGCCTCCACCGTCACATCGTCCAAGGTAATGGCGCGGTCGCTTCGAAACATTGACATAGGTAACATTATAGCATCGTGGATTTTACCTTTCAATTGACGGACCACGTCCTCCGCCGTCAAGAGCCCCGCCACTTTTACCGTGTCGCCGAAAAAGTCGTTTTTTATGGTGACCACGTCGCATTGAATGCCGGGGAATTTTTCGTGAATCATATGGGCCAGTTCTTCAAACAAAGGCGCCGCATACTCTCCCGTGGCCAAAGTGATTTTGGAACGATAGGCCCCTTCCGCCCGATCCAGGGCTTCTTTGAATTCTTCGTAGAAGGAGCGCATAAGCCCCACGCCGTTTTCGTACTGCGGGTAGCCGTCGTAGAAATCCGCCTCGGGCAGATCCTTTTCGGCGATGAGGTAAAACTCATCGGAGGCGTAGACCCAATGGCGACCGCAGATTTTTCGCATGTCCTCCGCAAAGGTCTCGGCAATGGCGATCACTTCCCGCGCCTGATCCTTCGTGTAGGGGGAAAGCTTCGGCAAATGGTCGCGGTACTTGGATAGCCCCACGGGCACCATGGCCACAGAGGCTACTTGGGGCATGAGAGACGCCAAGTCCCTCAAGGTGCGCTTCAGTTCCTCCCCGTCGTTCACACCGGGGAGCAGCACGATTTGCGCGTTCATGACGATGCCCGCACGAGCCAGACGCTTCATGTCCTCCATGATCTTTCCCGCCGAGGGATTCTTTAACAGCTCCACTCGAAGCTCGGGATTGGTCGTGTGCACCGACACATTGATGGGGCTCAGGCCGTAGGCGATCATGCGATCGAAATCTTCCTTTTTTATATTGGTAAGGGTAATGTAATTGCCCTGAAGAAAGGAGAGTCTGGAGTCGTCGTCTTTAATGTAGAGGCTGTCGCGCATATTCGGCGGCATCTGGTCGATAAAGCAAAAGAGGCAGCGATTGGAGCAGGTCTTTTGCGTATCCAAAAGCGGCGTGACGAAATTGAGTCCGATAGGCTCCTCCACGTCTTTTTCAATGTCGTAGAGAATCAGTTCGCCGTCTTTCTTTTCGATGGTGAGGGTAATGTATTCGTTGGCCGATTCGTAGCGGTAGTCGATGACATCCCGCACCTCGTTGTCGTTAATGGCGATGAGGCGGTCGCCCGCTTCGATTTCCAACTCTTCGCCGATGGACCCTGGATCGACAGAGCGAATGGTATTTAATGCTTTATGAACGATGTCGATTTCATAAGGGTTCATGGCGCCTCCTATGGCCGTAATAGAAAAGGACTCTTTCGAGTCCTTCCCGCTTTATTTGTACAGAGGAAATTTTTCGCAAAAAACCCGCACGCGGTCTTTTGCTTGGTCTTCCGTAATTTCTTTTTTCAAGAGATCCACCATGATTTGCGCCACATAGGCCGCGTCTTCTTCTTTCGCGCCCAAGGTCGTCATGGCCGGGGTGCCGATGCGAATGCCGCTGGTCACCATGGGCGATTCGGGATCGTAGGGGATCATGTTTTTGTTTGTGGCGAGGCCGCTGTCGTTTAACATCTTTTCAGCCTCTTTGCCCGTTAACTTCAGAGAACGAAGGTCCAAGAGCAACAGGTGATTGTCCGTACCGCCGGAAACCAAATCCACACCTTGTTCCAGGAACACTTTTTCCATGGCCTTGGCGTTGTCGATGATTTGCTTGCAGTACACCTTGAAATCTGGTTGGGCCGCTTCGTGGAAAGCCACGGCTTTTGCCGCGATAACGTGTTCCAAGGGGCCGCCTTGCAGTCCGGGGAACACGGCCTTGTCGATGGTTTTGTGTAATTCTTCCGTGCAAAGAATGGCGCCGCCTCTCGGCCCTCTGAGGGTCTTGTGGGTGGTGGTGGTTACCACGTCGGCGTAGGGCACGGGATTTTCGTGATAACCCGTGGCCACGAGGCCGGCAATGTGGGCCATGTCCACCATAAAGTAGGCGCCGCTCGCCTTCACGACCTCCGCCATGCGCTTAAAGTCGATCTTTCTCGGATAGGCCGACGCGCCACCGATGACGAGCTTCGGTTTGTATTCCTTCACCGCCGCTTCAAAGGCGTCGTAGTCGATGCGACCCGTCTTTTCATCGACGCCGTAATCCACGATGTCGAAGTATTTTCCCGAGATGTTCACCGGGCTTCCGTGAGACAAGTGGCCGCCCTGACTTAAGTTCATGCCCAAGATCCGATCGCCGGGCTTTAAGAGACCCAAGTACACGGCCATATTGGCATTGGCGCCGCTATGGGGCTGTACATTGGCGTGATCGGCACCGTAGAGGGCTTTAAAGCGATCGATGGCCAATTGTTCCACTTCGTCCACCACTTGGCAGCCGCCGTAATAGCGGGCGCCGGGCAGGCCTTCCGCGTATTTATTGGTCAGTGGCGATCCCATGGCCTCCATGACGGCATAAGAGACGAAGTTTTCCGAGGCGATGAGCTCGATGTGACTTTGTTGCCGCTCGGTTTCCTTTTGTACCAGCGAATAGATCTCAGGATCCGTCTTTTCTAAGTGCTTGTAATCCAATCCTTGCCCCTTTCTCGGTTCTAATACCTGTCGTTAATGTAGGTGTCAATTTTGGAGCGCTTTTTTTCTTCCATGAAAACGCCCCGATCGACTAAAGCTTCATACACCCGTTTGGACGTGGAATGCAAAATATACTCCGGATACTCGATAAAGACGATTTCAAAGAGACGGTCTTGCAATTTCTTTCCGTCGCAGTGAACGAAGTAGCCGTAGACATTTTTGTAATCGACAAAATCCAAAATTTCCAAGATCGTGTCATCTTTTTTTCCGTAATACTTTTCAGCCAAAGAAAGGGAGCGGCAATACTCTCGATTGCTCTTCTGCATCCGCTTCACGCGCCGAGCCTCCATGCGGTAGCTTTTGGCCAAGGCGTTGTAGTATTGGTAATTAAAGATCCCCTTCTCCAGCCGATCGATGAGAAAAAAGGGGCGCACATTGCTGCTGTGCATGTCCTTTAAATTCGTCTGCAAAAATTCCTTTTTGTTTAAATCGCCGCGCTCGTAGGCGCGAATCAAGGCGCTGCGCCTCTCCATAAAGTGCTGAAACCACTTGTCGCAAATCGGCTCCATGGTCATGGAGTCGTCATCATAAGAATGCATTGATCAGTACCGGCAACACCATTGCTAAGCATAAAATCACGGCCACGATTCGGATAAATGTCTTGTTCGATTTCATTCCAATCCCCTGTCAGTCGTTAACCTTCCAAAGAAACTTCTTGTGCGTATTCTTTTAATTCTTCCGGGAAGTCCGCTTCCACGTAATTGACGTTAATGTAAATTTGGCGGTTTTCCATGCCCAAGGTTTCCAGGCGATTGGCTAAATCTTTCAAGTCTTCGATGGAGAGGTCCATGACCTTGTACATGCCGTCGACGTAAACTTTTTCCAAGTCGTAGTCCATGGCGAACATGCCGCTTAAGAAGCCGTAGAATTCGTCTAAATTGGTGAGATTGTATTCCGTGGCGTTAATTAAGCGCACATTGTAATCCAAGCTGAAAATGTGGTCGTCGTCGACTTCGACAAAAGCGATGTTGCCGTTGCCGCCTTCGTGGTCTTCATTGGCGTGGTCGATTAACCATTTCGTTTTTCCTGCACCTTTTGCTCCTAAGATATAACGAATCATTGTAATCATCCTTTCTCTATTTCCTATACAAATGACCTTGCGGCCGATTTTCCTCGATCATTCGCCGTACGATTTCGTCGCGAATGTAGTACCAGCTTCTATTCCAATTGGCGAACAACACGTCTTTTTCCGGCGCACGTCCCAAGAGACGGCCGATAACCGTCTCCGGAGGCAGATGCTCCAGAAATAAGATCACCCGCTCCATAAACTCTTCCATGGGAAGGGGCATGAAGGTGCCGGCGGTGTACATGTCGGCGAGTTTGGTGTGCTTCGCCACGTAAAGATTGTGAATCTTCACCTCGTCGGCACCGATGCGGGCCAATAACTCGGCGCCTCTGAGCACGTCGTCTCGGCTGTCCCAAGGCAGATCCAAAATCATGTGGACCGCAAGCCTCAGGCCTTTTTCTTTGATCCGCTTCGACGCGTCGATAAATTCGTCGATACCGTGGCCGCGATTAATCGCATTCAGTGTCTTTTCGTTGGCCGATTGCAGACCCAATTCGAAGGTGACGACCTTATCAGGAAAAATTTCCTTTGCCGCCCACAGGTAGGCGTCGTCCACACAGTCCGGCCGCGTGGATACGGAGACGCCGACGATGTCTTCTTCCGCCACCGCCTCTAAATTTTCTTTAAAGTCGGCCAGAGGAAGGTAGGTGCCCGTAAAATTTTGAAAATACGGGATAAAGCCTTGGGCCTTGTACCGCGCCTTCATTCGCGCCTTGTTTTCTCGAAACTGTTCCCGTACGCTTCCTTGAATCCATTCGAAGCTGCCTCCCTCTTCGCCGCAAAAGATGCAGCCGCCCACCCCGACGGTGCCGTCGCGATTGGGACAGCTGCCCTTCAGGTGGATGGGCACCTTGTATACTTTCATGCCGAAAGCATCCTTGGCGTAGGCGCTGAAGCTTCGATAGGGAAATGGCTCCGTAATGTTATTCTCCTTGATCTTCCACGTCTTCCGCATAGAGGCTTTCGAATTCGTCGGCGACGCGGTTGAAATAGTCTTCATCTTCGATAAAGACCAATTCCAATTCTTCGTCTTCCAATTCGGTGTATTCGTAAATCAGAACGGAGGCGTCTTCGTCCACTTCGTCGCCTTTTAAGGGCAACAAAGCGATGTAGTCTTTTTCTTCAAAGGGGAAAATGCCGATGACGGCGCAGTCCAATTCGCTGTCATCTTCCAATGTCAGCGTAATGACGTCCATTTCCTCGTGTTCGTGATCGTGATCGTGTTCGTGTTCGTGGCTCATATTTATCCTTTCATTTTTAAAAGTTCCAGAAGGTAATCGAATACCCGATTGGTCGAGGCGATCGATAAGTTTTCGCCGGGGGCATGGACGCCGTCCATGTCGGGGCCAATGGAAATCATGTCCATCTTGCCGATGGAATCTTGCAGAATGCCGCATTCCAAACCGGCGTGAATCATTTCCACCGTGGCATCTTTGCCGGTCATGTCTTTCCATAATTTCACGGCTTTGTCCCGAAGAGGCGATTCTTCCGCGTATTCCCAAGGGGCGTAGGCGGAAAGTTCTCGGAATGTGCCGCCGCTTAATTCGCCGGCGATGCGGTTTTTCAGGGCGATTTCATGAATCTTGCTTTCCACATCGCTACGAATTTGCATGGTAAAGACAATTTTTTCATCGTCACTTGCGGCGACGCCGATGTTGGTGGAGGATTCCACCAAGCCTTCGATTTTCTTGCTGAAGGTGTTGACGCCGTTGGGCGCGACGAGAAGGTAATTAATAACGCCGTCGGCTACCTCCTGAGCGAGGACTTTGTCGGCGGAAGCGGTTTCGATTTTAAGCACGCCATTGGGATCCGTGGCGACAAATTCCTTTAAGATCGTGTCGGCGGATGCCTTCAGTGCCGCCTTGATGCCGTCCACATCTTTGGCATCGACGCCGATAAGGGCTTCGGCATCTCTCGGAATGGCGTTGGGCTTCGAACCGCCGGAGAAATCCGCCAGTTCGAAATCGTAGTCGTAGGAGACTTCTCTCAAGATCCGCGCCAACAGAAGAATGGGATTGCCCCTTTCGTCGTCGATATCCGAGCCGGAGTGGCCGCCGCGGAAGCCGCCGAGATCGATGGCGAGGAACGCATCCTTTTCGGGCGCCTTAAATTCTTTTTCGAAGATAATTTCGGACACCATGCCGCCGGCACAACCGACGGTAATAATGCCTTCTTCTTCCGAGTCGATGTTGATTAATGTGCGACCTTCGAAATACTTGCCGTCGATGGTATGGGCTCCCGCCATGGACGTTTCTTCCTCGACGGTAACCAAGCATTCAAGAGCCGGGTGTTCGTAGTCGCCGTCTAAGATGGCGAGCATCATGGCCACGGCGATGCCGTCATCGGCACCGAGTGTGGTGTTCTTCGCGATGATTCGATCGCCTTCCACCACGGCTTCGATGGGATCATTTGAAAAGTCGTGTTCGTAGCCTTTTACCGCTTCGCAGACCATATCCATGTGGCCCTGCAAAATTACGGTTAGCTCGTTTTCGTAGCCTTTCGATGCGGGCTTTTTAATAACGATATTTTTCCATTTATCTTGAATGACCTCGAGATCGCGATCCTTGGCCCATTGAACCAGGAAGTCGCTGATTTTTTCTTCTTCTTTGCTGCAACGGGGAATGTCCGTTATGGCGGCAAAGAAGTTTAGAACCGGTGAATCGCCGGTTAAACCTTTTATCATTCTATCACCTCTTCTTTATACTACATATTACACGAAACGCGCCGCTTCGTCATTACTTTTCGCTTTTATTCGGTAAAGGAATATGGCAATAGCCGCCGGGATTTTTCACTAAATACTGTTGGTGGTATTCCTCGGCTTCCGTGAAGTTTTCAAGAGGCGCCACTTCCACCCAAATCTTGCGCGTCGATTGGCTTTGCCGCTTCTGTTTATCCTCTTCGTAGAAATCCTTCAGGGCCTCGTCTCCGGGCCGGTAGTAGAGCCCGGTGCGGTACTGGCGCCCTACGTCGTTGCCTTGGCGGAAATAGCTGAACGGATCGATAATCGTGTAAAATAAATCCACGATTTTTTCCCGGGATATGACCTCGGGATCGAATTCGATGATCACGCCTTCCGCCGCCTTGCTCTTGCCGTAGCAAAGGTCTTCGTAGGTAGGACTCGGAATGTCGGAATTAATGTAGCCCACCACGGTAGCAGTGATTCCATCGGTGCGCCGAAAGTATTCTTCCACGCCCCAAAAACAACCGCCGGCCAAAATAATTTCTGCCATGGTACCTCCTAATAGTTTAACATGCGCTCGATGCGCCCTTTATTATTCTGAAAATCTTCGTAGGACCGAATGTTTCTGAATACCTGAGAAATGGAATGGGTGCTCAAGCCATAGTAACTGCTGATCATGTGGTTCATGGAGGGATCTTTTTCCACCATGGAAGCATAGCAATTTAAAATAAAGTCGATGACGGACGCGTATTCTTCCTCGGAAAAGCCGCTGCTGTCCACTTCTCTTTTTATGGTCTCGATTAACAAACTTTCCAGATAGCGGAAAAATTCTTCGAAGTCGATTCTGGGCTCCGATTGCTCGATTTCGGCGATAATCTTAAAAAACAGATTCCATCCGAACTCCCGCTGCATAACGGCGTACACCGCTTTGCCCACCCGCTCGGTAAAGGCCGTGGTAAAGGTGGGCCGGCGATCGAATTCTACGCCCTCGGCCACTTTAAAGCCCTTTTGGTCGATGTGGTTGATTCGATTCAACAGGCGAATGAAATTTTCCCCCTCGTCGTAATCCAACAAGGCCTGGCATTTGTAGTCCAAATATTCCACGATAATGTCCGAGGTCTCGTTAAAGTCTACGACAAAACCCAGCTCCTTGCGAATGGTGCCCACGAAAATGTCGTGAATGATTTTCGACAAAAGGCTTTTCAGCTGCCGATGATTGCTCTTCACCGCCGAGGAATCCATGTCGTTGACGTGTTCATAAAGGATTCGCAACTGACGGTCGATCATGGACAGATTGTCTTTAATGGAGTGCATAATGTCTCGGAAAAATTCTTCCGTGAGCATGTAGTTGTAATTTTTATATAAGACCTTGTGGTCGATTTCCCCCCAGAATACATTGACTAGGGACTTGATCTGCAATTCGAAATTAAGCTTTTCGTCGTCCTTTTGAATGATTCCGTCGATTTTATAAATGCCGAAGCCGTTTTTTTGAATCATGGGCTGGGCCGTTTCCATATCCAGCAAAATGTGTTTGTGACTCGGCGATCGGTAGTAGCCGTTTCCCACGGGAATGTAAAACAGATCTTTAATGGCCCGGTAAATGTCCACTTCGTCGTCGGTAAAACGACATTCGATTCTCAGCCCGATAATATCCTGCATGTGCCGGAGCATTTCCGCGGCGTCGTCGTAGCGCATATAAAGGCTGTTTCGAATAATTTTTTCTCTTAAAGAATTTGCCGATTTGATTCGTGAATTGACCGCGAGAAAACTGTCGTTGTCTTTAAATTCCATTTCAAAAAAGTTTTCAAGCTCCCGCTCGAGCTCCGCTATAAACTCGTATTTATTGTTCAACAGCTCGATGGAGCGGTCAATAAAGTTGAATAAATCCAGTTCCATATCTTCCCCCTGACATAGAACCAGTATATCACAGAATCGTGCAGGAAAACGATCCTTCTCCCCGATCAAAAAAGCGGCTCTCTGGCACGGAAATGGCTTAATTTCAATGCTTGTAAATAAAAAAGCGGCCGGAGCCGCTCATTTTATTTGTATTCGACTTTGTATTTCTTTTCGAGTTCGGCCACTTTTTCCAAGTAGCGTTCTTGTTGTTTTTGGCGGGTGAGTTCCATTTGGATTTCGCCGCGCACTTCGTCGAAACTCTTTTCTTCTTCCGGATTACCTTCGATGCGCTTAATGACGTGGTAGCCGAATTGGGTCTTTACGGGATCGGAAATTTCGCCGTCTTTCATGTCAAAGACCTTTTCGTCGAATTCAGGCACCATTTGGCCGCGGCCGAAGGTACCTAAGTCTCCGCCGTTTTGATTGGAGGGGCAGGAAGAGTGTTCTTTCGCCAGTTCGCCGAAGTCTGCGCCGTCGCGAGCTTGTTTGGCAAGGTCGGCGGCCTTTTCTTCTTCGTCGACTAAAATGTGTGCGGCGTGAACGGATTCAGGGTTCTTGAAGAAGCGCTTATTTTCTTCGTAGAATTTCTTCATGTCTTCTTCCGACACTTCAACGCCTTCGATGGTCTTGCTGAAGTTGTAGGATTTTAAAAGGGACTTTTTCGTGTCGGCAAAGACCTTTTTAAATTCTTCGTCTTCGTCCATCTTCTTGTCCATGGCATCCATAAGCAAGAGCTCTTGGCGCACCAATTCGTCTAAGATGTGTTTCTTTCCTTCGTCCCCTTGGAATTGAATGGCCATTTGGGGATTCATGCTCTTTAAATAGGCATCCACGTCGGATTCGTGAATGTCCACATTGCCGATGGACGCCAATACTTTATTTTCTTCTGTCATTAATTTACCTCCTAATGATCGTGGCTGTTTGTCTTTTACTGCTCTTTATCATAACAATCCCCTGTGTTTCCGTCAAGATTGTTGCTATTCTATTAATTGCGAAAGCTATGGTATAATGAAATACGTACGCAATTTATTTAAACGGGAGAAGATACTAAGCGCCAGCACCATTTAGGTGGACGAGGAATGAAGTGATCGAATTTTCGGCGGATGCTTCATAGGTCTGCAACCTGAGTATTGTACAAAACCCGGAGCAATCTTGGCACAAAATCAATACGGCAGCTCCCGAGATTAGGAGGATATTATGTGTGGAATTGTTGCCTTTAACGGCAAGGAAAATGCTGAAGAACGCATTCTTCAGGGACTTGAAAAATTAGAATACCGCGGCTACGACAGCGCCGGCATCGCCATGATCGACCATGGCCTCTTGAAAGTAACGAAGGCCGCCGGCCGCCTGGACGCACTGGAAGAAAAACTTCGTGCCCATCCCCTCGTGGGCCACAACGGCATCGGCCATACCCGCTGGGCCACCCACGGCGTTCCCAGCGAAATGAATGCCCACCCCCACGTGTCCAGCGACCACAAGGTGGCCGTGGTACACAACGGCATTATCGAAAACTTCCAGGCCATTAAAAACCGCCTTATGGAAGAAGGCTTCACCTTCTATTCCGAAACGGATACGGAAGTGGTGGCCAATTTAATCGCATCGAAACTTCACGGAGATTTAAAGGCCGCCGTGGAAGAAGCCACGAAAGAACTACGCGGCACCTTCAGCCTGGCCGTTCTCTCCTCCGACGATCCGGAAACTTTAATCGTCACTCGCAGAGAATCGCCCTTGATCTTGGGCATCGCCGACGACGGCATTTTTGCCGCATCGGACATCCCCGCCCTCTTGGCCTACACTCGCGATGTCATCTATTTAGACAACGACGATCTCGTGGTCATCGAAAAGGGCAACTACACCATCTACAACCACGGCGAGGTCATCGGCAAAGAAGTGAAAACCGTGGAATGGAGCATGGAAAGTGCCGGCAAAGAAGGTTTCGACCACTACATGATGAAAGAAATCTTCGAACAGCCCAAGGCCATTCGCGACTGTTTGCTCCGAAAAGTCGATGAGGGCTTTGTGAGCTTCGGCGACCAATCCTTTACGAAAGATGAAATCGAAGCCTTCGACCACGTCTATATGACCGCCTGCGGCACGGCCTTCCACGCTTCCCAAGTGGGCAAACGGGCCTTGGAAGAGGCCATGCAAAAGGAAATTACGGCGGAAATCGCATCGGAATTCCGCTACAATATGCCCTTCTTAAACGAAAACAGCCTGCTCATCGTCGTGAGCCAATCCGGCGAAACCGGCGACACTTTGGCTGTGCTCCGAGAAGCGAAGCAACGGGGCGCGAAGGTCCTCGCCATTACCAATGTGCTCGGGTCCAGTATCGACCGTGAAAGCGACAAGGTCATTTACTGCGACGCCGGCCCCGAAATTTCCGTGGCCAGTACCAAGGCCTACTCCACTCAGCTCTTGAGCCTTTATCTCTTGGCCCTGGACTTCGGCTACAAGCTGGGCACCTACGACGAAGAAGCGGTGAAGGTTGCCATCGAAGAGCTCTCCGGCGTTCCGGAAAAAATCGAATCCATTTTAGAACATGTGGATGATTTGGATCCCATTGCAAAGCGCCTCGCTTCTCACCCGGCCATCTTCTACTTGGGCCGCGGCATCGACTACCTGAGCGCAAAGGAAGGCGCCTTGAAGCTCAAGGAAATCTCCTACATCCACGCCCAATCCATGCCCGCCGGTGAATTAAAACACGGCAGCATCGCCTTGGTTGAAGAGGGGCTTCCCATCGTCACCATTATCACCCAATCCCTTCTCGTGGAAAAAAGCATTTCCAATATTAAAGAAGTGAAGGCCAGAGGCGCTTACAACATCGTCATCACCGACGACGTCAGCGCCCACATCGACGAAGTGGCCGACGATCTCATTCGCATCCCAGCCATTTCCGATCTCTACGCCCCCATTCTCGCCGTCTTGCCTCAACAAATCCTCGCTTACAAAGTGAGCGTCCTCTTGGGCAACGACGTGGACAAGCCGAGAAACCTGGCGAAATCCGTTACCGTCGAATAAAAATAACGAATCGGCATAAGTTCTCTTGTGCCGATTTTTTCATGTATGCATAGATGTGGAATTTTTCTGAATTTCCTTGAGTTACCAAAAAGCGATGTATTAAAATGGTACTATCTTAATTTTACGATTGCGCGGAGGTATATATGCGATCTTACGAAAACAAGGACGAATTAAAAAATGAAATAAAGAAGACCTTTGAAAAATACATCGCAGAGTTTGAAACCATTCCTGAGGATTTAAAGGATACAAGAGTGGATGAAGTGGATCGTACACCCGCTGAAAACTTAGCCTATCAAGTAGGCTGGACAACGCTCCTTTTAAAATGGGAAGAAGACGAAAAAAAGGGTCAGGACGTTAAAACCCCGTCAAATTCATTTCGATGGAATCAGCTGGGAGAATTGTATCAGTGGTTTACAGATACGTATGCTTCTAATTCCTTAAAAGACTTAAAATATATGCTCACAGAAAATATCGACGCCATTTATCTGATGATTGATGAACTGAATGAAGAGGAGCTATTTAAGCCGCACATGCGAAAATGGGCTGATGAGGCGACAAAAACGGCGACGTGGGAAGTTTACAAATTTATTCATGTAAATACTGTTGCGCCTTTTGGGACATTTAGAACGAAGATTCGAAAGTGGAAAAAATTGGTATTGTAAAATGTAAATTTTTTCTGCTTAAATTTCATTTGCAAGAGATAAAAATCCATTGAGGAATTACTTCCCCAATGGATTTTTTAGAGCATTTATATGTTATTCTGTCGTAAATTTTACTTCAATTCCTATTTCCGTTTATTCAACGAATACTTGCTCCAAGCCCTTTCTTATGGAAAGGCTGATCCCGATGCCCATGACGACGAACACCAAAGCAATGGGCAGATAGTTTGTCGTAAAGAAAAGATTTTTCGCGGCGAAAGCAATGGCGAATTTGCTCCTCGCCGATCGTCCTAAGATGACCACGGGAAGCAAGATGCCGTAAAGGGCAAGTAAGAACAAAAAGAGCATGCCGCCTTCTCTGTAAACCATGGACTTCATTTGCCTTTCTGTCATCCCCGCCGTCATAAGTAGTTGAAACTCCCTCTTCCTCGCCCGCAAGTTGCCGATAAAACTATTGTAAGCATTGGTCAAGGCAATGAGGATGAGAATCCCTTGAATGCCTCCGTTCAGTACGCGAACATTCCTCTCCGCCTCATTATCCAAAGCCCGACTCATGGCTTGAGTCAAGGTGGAGTGATCGGTCTTCGGAATATAAGATGCGATGACTCTCTCAAAATCTTCAGATACCTTGTCCACGTTTTTGTCCGCTCGCATTTTTATATTGTAATAGTTCACCGGATCCGACGGATCGTGTCCTTCCTTTTCGAAAAAGGCCTCCATGGTGGACTGTCGCGTAAATAGGGAGACTTCTCGAGCCGTCATGGGCTCGATGGCGAAGGGCATCTCGTCGATCACGCCGCCGATGCCGATGGCCATCACCTTGCCCTCCGCGGCGTAGCGCAGCTTTACGGCCCCGCTTCCATCGGTGACGGAAATGTAATTTCGAAAGGCATAGGGACTTCCGTCGTCGGCGGCGGTTCTATTTAAGAGCAAATACGCCGTATCGTTATCGTATCCATTCGCTTCTAAAAGTTTCTCGTAATCCTCGTCGGTAAGTCCATACAACCTAGCATACAAATCCTTTGACTTCTTGCCATCTTTTAACGCCTGTTTCATAGGATCTGAAAAGAACGCTCCGTTGTCTCCGACAAAGCACTTAAAGTCTTGCTTGCGATATACATGCCATTCATCCGCGCCTTTTAGAGCCTTTAAATCCTCGATCATTTGGGGATCCATCGATCCCGGGGTGTAAATAACCGAGGAAAAGGAATAGGGGCTGCGAAATTTGTCGTAGGCCTCAGTGAGCCCGCTATAGGCGCCGGACACCATGACCACGGTGAGAATCACGGCCGAAAGGGCCGTAGACAAAAGGATCGTGCGGTAGGTTCTCTTGTAAGAAACGTAATAATCTTTGGCCAAGGTCCTTTCGATTTTTCCCTTTACTTTCGACGGACCCCGTCGCCCGTCTTTTTCCGACAGGTCGTTTAGTCCCTCAATAATATTTAATTTCCCGCAGCGCTTCGCCGGCACCATGGCG